>Ga0315334_10001645_pt1 | contig 13826 bp, 10 predicted proteins | sample M150034915metaG_FD_205555 | JGI IMG/M metagenome (GOLD analysis project Ga0315334, IMG submission 205555) | Ammonia-oxidizing marine archaeal communities from Monterey Bay, California, United States - M1 500m 34915 | ecosystem: Environmental > Aquatic > Marine > Intertidal zone | place: USA... | reverse complement strand
GTATTCAGTGTCGACAACCACTATTTCGCCTCCATTCGATGGACGCCCGCCACAATAGACTATGCGGCTTCCATCTGGACTCACTTCCATATCATGACCCCAATTCTGCTCTACACCGGTCATGTTACTACTCCAGTGACCTGAGAAATCATCGAAAGTATCCTTTGGACGAGCAAGTCCCTCATCACTGACGGCATATACATTCCAATTGTGTCTCTGATCCAAGGTAACGATGTGGTCATCATCTATCCAATCTACACCCAATAACTGCATATGATGAGTCAATCGGAATATCACTCTATCATCGCTCTTGTTCCAAACCGAAAGCCCTCCATCAAGGCCAACTGCAGCAATGTGTTTTCCATCTGCAGACCATTCCACATCCCACATGACTGAAGGTAGACTAGGTTGCCAGACTGATAGAGCCATGCCAGCGGGTCGGGACGGGATATCATCACGTTCCCAAACTTCCACAGAGATTGTTTCATGATTCAACTCGATCATGGAGAATGGAGTGAAGAGCAGAAAAATAGTCAGGGCAACAGCTGTCCGCGGTTTGCCCATGGCATTGGCGTTGTCCACTATTGCTTGAGAGTACCGCTGCTGCGTTCGCACCATCAAACTGGTAGGAAAAACGCTTTGCAGGCTATATTTTCAAGGGGCATCTTGAAAGAGGCTGGAGGTCGCACTCAGCACATGAAGCACCTTATAGAACGTGTTCTCAACCTTGAATCGGATGAAACTGTATCAGTCATCAAACCTGTGAATGAAGATTCCAAAGCCAATGATACCGAATTGCGTCAACTCTTGGAATCGCTACAACCACGAATCCGTGTTTACGGCGTAGGAGGTGCTGGATGCAATGCTATCAGCAGATTGGCAGGTGAGGGATTGTTCAGTTCAAAATTCGTGACTGGGTATGCAATAAATACTGATGCTCAGGCCCTGTTGTTGACACAGGTGGAAGAGAAGATTCTCATCGGAAGAAGTGCAAGAGGACGTGGGGCCGGTGGTGACCCTGGCAAAGGTGAAACTGCGGCATTGGAAAGTGAATTCACACTGAATCGTATTACAGAGGACACTCAACTCGCAATAATAACAGCAGGAATGGGAGGAGGTTCTGGTACCGGAGCAGCAGGACATGTTGCACGACTGGCCAAGAAACAAGGTGCGCTGACAATTGCTGTGGTGACCTATCCATTTGAATCGGAAGGAGCATTGCGAAGGCAGAATGCTGAATGGGGTCTTGAAAGATTGCGCGAGTATTGCGATACGATAATTGTGATTCCAAATGAACGACTGCTTGAGATTCAGGGTGTGAAAGATCTGCCTCTGGCTGCGGCCTTCAGGGTTGGGGACGAATTATTGGTCCGTTCGATCAAAGGAGTGACCGACCTACTTACCTGCGATGGAATGGTCAACCTCGACTTTGAAGATCTGCGTTCAGTCATCACCACTGGTGGTGGTGTAGCGATGATAGGAATCGGAGGAGCGAGTGGAGAAGACAGGGCCGCTAAGGCGACTCTGGAAGCACTGCATAGCCCGCTACTCGAACTCGATCTATCCGATGCACGTGGAGCTTTGATCAACGTAGTTGGAGGCCCTTCCCTGACTCTGGGAGAAGCTGAGGCTGCGGCGCAGATAATCAAGGAACAGATTAACGAGCACGCCAGAATAATCTGGGGTGCCGCAGTCGAAGAAGATGCTGGAAAGGAGATGAGAGTGATGGTGGTTCTCACTGGAGTGAAGAGCAAGCAGATTCATGGGGCAAGCGAAAATACTCAACTCAAGGCATTGAGATCAAGTCATATCGAATTCGTCAATTGAATGCGTCGTGCTGCAAACAATACTGCTGCAATCGTAGCAAACACCCCAATGAATGGTATTCCGAATTCTCTCTTGGGTACTTTTGCATCCTTGAGTTCTCCAGTGAAATTCTCTCCAGCAACACTTACAACTTTGCTCGACCATGCATCCCCAGTAGTTTCTCCATCGCCATTCACTGCATTAGCATGAAACTGGAAATCGACCTGAATGTCGTCCCTTTCGGGTGCTGTCCACTGAATCATCCAACCGCGTTGGTCATTTCCAGCTTCACTCTGGGTCAAATGCCCATCCATATCTCTAGTATCTGCGCCGCCACTGGCTAAGCCATCCGAATACCAGAATAGAAACCCTCCTTGATTGGCTCCAGTACCAATGATACTACTGTTCATCCATATCGTCAGATTATAGGTCTCACTGGAATTGAATCTCTCTGGAAGACCATCGATGAATGCTTGAGTTTTCAACTCCCTTGCTGCTCCATGACAGACGCACCCCTTGTCTCCTTGCTGGCCTATTCCTTCTGGAAATGCAAGACTGGGTGGCAAGGTGAAAAGAAGAGAGGAAATCAGCAGAACTGAACATGCTCTAAGGCGCGTGTTCATCAACCACGGCCCGAGGCACGTAGTCAAGAAGTTGCGCATCCATTCACAGGTGCTGACTTGACGACAGTACTGCCTGACCTGCCTCAAGTAAATGCCATTTTCTAGCCTTTCCACGCCCCTTGGCCTCTACGAAACCACGTTCACTCAAACGCTTCATATGATATGACATCAATTGCCGAGAAGTCGCTAACTTGTCCCGCAGTTCCCCGGTCTGGATACCCAATGCTCCAGCTGACGATAATACCTCGAGGATGGCTTGCTGCATCCCCACCACTGGCTGTTCCAATTTCGAAAGCAACTTTGGATCGATTCCGGTAGAGGCGTAACGACGCTTAGGGCCATCCAGCCATGAGATTATTCGCCCCTCCTTCTCCAACGCATGGAGATGATGAGCAGTAACGCCATTCGCCAATGATAATGCATCGCGTAATGCGGAGAAATGGATGCCGGGGTGTGCTTCAACATATCCTTGAATCCGTCCTTTGGTGAAGGTCCCGGCTTCGCCTCTTTGGGATATTGCCAATATTGGCCCAATAACTGCCAGCATCAGACTCACTCGTCCGGCCTCACTGGCTATCACGGTGGTCAGCATCGTACCCATCAGGCCCACTGCCAATACTGCAGCAAGACTCAGTACCACTATCTGGGTGGTGGGAAGCACCCAGGAGTATTCGCCGCTCCCTGAAACTCCGCTATCTTCAGAGAGCATTCTCTCAGAATCTCTCGAATTCTGGTCTGCACCTGCTTCGGGTGTATTTTCCTGTTGACCACTGTCCTGAGAGTCGCCATCTCCATCATCCAAACCTGATGCTTCGTCATCTGTAGGTTCGCTCGAATCTGCCTGTGAATCCTCTGTACCATTCTGTCCCGATTGTCCTTGTTCAGTTTCCTCTTCAGAACTCTGTTCTTGGCTCGCATTGGAATTGGAATCCAGACCCTCATCAACGGTTTGGGAATCAGTATCATCTTCGAACACACCTTGTTCAATGCGCCAAGCATCCAGATGTTCCCCTGCATCGGGAAGAGCGAGGACCGAACAGAACAACGTGGTGGCGATGAAGATGCGCCACATCCACACTCTATCGGCTGCCATGTACAGTTACCTCCACATTCGTGCCCTATCAAAAGGGTGGTGAACCTGTTTGACGAATGAGTCCATTCAGTGAATGGATTGATGAGGGAGAGGTGGAGTCCGCGGCTAGTGAGTGACCACATGTTCGTCGACGAAACCGAAGAAGAAGACGATGATCTGTATGAAGCCCTAGAGGTTTCCACCACTGCTCCCGCTGCCCGTGGCAATGATCTGCTGGACGCTCTTGGTGAAGAGGAGGAAGAGGAATTCGCTGAAGAAGAGGAAGCCGGGGTGATTGCCACACTTGACATGGGAGAAACCATGGGAGGGGAATCTGAACAAGAAGATACATTCTTTCCCCAGGAAGAAATCTCTGAAGAAGAAGAGGATGTTGACCCTTTCGAAGAATTGGGGGCTTTGCGTCCTGTCTCTTCGAATAATAATGAGAATGCTGCAGTGAGTGACGCTCTAGCGGCTTTCATGGACGACGAGGAGGATGACGAAGTCGATGATTTACAAGAAATTTCCTTGTTTGAAGAAACAAAGGTTGAGGAAGTTGAGTCTGAAGAAGAACCCAAGCATGAAGCAAAAGCAGAACAAAAACCCAAGGCGGACCCCGAAGAACTCTATCGGTTCCTGTTGGAAGGAGTCTGGGTTGATGACGTTCTTGACCCGGCAGAAGTAGCATTGATGTCTCGAAAACGACGTGCATTGAAAATCTCATTCGAGACCCATCTGAAGATCCTCAAAGAGATATTACACGATTGAAGTGAGACCATGACGATTCTCTTCAAACACGCTTTGGATCTGGCTTGGAATGATGGTAGACTTTCTCGCAGAGGTGCAGTATTACTGGAGAATCTACAGGATTTTCTTGATCTCAGTGACCACGAACGTGGCGTGGTGGAAGAGAAGCATTCCGACGAGGAAGTTCCTTTTTTGATAACAAGAGGATTCGGTTCTGGGGCTGATCTGCTCGACCAATGGATGGCAACACTTCTGGACCTTGATGAAGACTTACCTCTGTTTCTGGTGAGCATGGGTCGTTCAGCACTGGAAACTGGAATAACGAAACAGGGTTGGATGGATGTATCCAGGGCTGCGGAAAGCATGGGTTGTGAATTCGATTTTGCTCGAGGCGTATGGGAGCCTGAATATGAAGTAGAGAGCCTTGAGTGGCCCGATGCCTTGAAGCCGATTGCAATGGCACTGGGTCTGATGAGTGAAGAGGAATGATTCAGTATCTTCCAATTTGTTTCATGTGTTCTTGAGCTGCGGATAGCACTTCTCTTGATTCACTATGTGTCAGCATCTCCATCGCTTGTTCCCAATCCAACCATAGGTGGTCACGGTGTTCATGCGACAATTGTATCTCCATGATCTCAGTCTCACCGATATACCAATACACCTGTTTCTCGATCTTCTTTCCCTTATGTCTGAATTGATATTCTGTTCTCTCCTCAAAACCATTGATGATCACAATATCATTGATTCCAGTCTCCTCCTCCAACTCTCGCCTTGCTGCTGAGATTCGAGATGCGTCGTCATCCTCGATATGCCCCTTTGGAAAATCCCAATGGCCTTGTGGATATTCCAATATCAGTATGTTGCCAAGATTGATGACAACCATTCCACAGGAAGTTTCCATGAATATCGCTGCTACCTGAACATCATGACGTTTTCCGCGATACTTGATGATTGACCCCCTTATCATTCGATAAGCGATTGTTTCATCAGTCTAGGTCCGACGGCAGATGATAGGACGGATACTGGTGCCAGCATTAGATGAACTTGAACTTCGACGAATCATCGCTGATGGGGATATGGATGGCCTGTTCGCAGCCGTGGTGTTGAAAGCCCGTTTTCCAGATGCCGAAGTCCGGTTCAGCCATCCGGCTGAGATTCGTTCTGGAATCATTGATCATCTCATCGACAGAAATACCGCCATTTGTGATCTGCCATTCCATGAGCAATGCGGTCTGTATCTTGATCACCACGCCACCAATCGCCCATCTCAAGAGATAGAGGAGCGATTCACTCTCGCAGGTGGAATCTGTATCTGGGAGGATAAGCCCTCAGCCGCAAGGGTTGCTTGGGAGCACTTTGGAGGCGATGATCATCTTCCCTCTCTTGGTACTGCAATGGCTTTCGTGGATCGGTTAGACTCGGGAGGGCTGCAGTTACAGGAATTGCGAGAAGGACATCCATTGCTTTGGTTCTCACGTACCATCGATGTACGAGATGGGGAATATGTCCACTCTGTACTGAATCGATTGAGTCAGGGAATGCCATTGGATGAATTGCTGCAGAGTGCAGATGTGGTGAGCCGTTGTCAACAGCAGAGTTCCGCGGCAAAACGCCTCAACAAATTGATTTCAGAAAAGGTCGAACTCATCGATAGATTAGCCATCATGAGGATGGATGAAACTGGTGAAAGGACAAATGGATACGCTTTGACTGCATTTGTCGGTAAAGATTGCGACGCATGTTGCGTAATACACGGTTGGGTGGATGGAGATATCAGTACCCCAGAAAGACCTGCTCTCTCAGCTTCATTCTACTGTAACAGTTTCCTTCACCCAAATGGGGGAATATTTGATCTCACAAGAATGGCGACCCACTACGATGAGACAGGAGGAGGGCACCACAACGCATGTGGATGCAGGATTCAACCACTCTCAGTGGATGGTGATATCGAAGACAGACCTGTCGAATCTGAAGATATTGAACGTAATCTGAAGGGATGGCTGGATGTCTGGAGCAAGAGATAGCCCCCTTTGATGGAATAGGTTGGCTACCTGTTGTTGAAATAGTGGTTGAATCCGCCGCCTGCCATGCAGGAAGGAGTGACCGACCCAGAGATGCTGCGTGGGCGTATCTTCTACAGATTAGGGGAATTCTCCTATGACCATCGTCTCAAAACCACTGTTATCGGTGTACTGGTTTGCGTTGCTTTGGCCTCATTGATGGGCATGGGCGCTGATTGGGCTGAATCATATGGTGAAGGCGACCTTGAAAGCCTCAATGCTGGACAGATGTACAGGGATAACTTTCTTTCCGGAGGGGATGAAGAAGGGAATGTCTTCGTCTATCTGGTCCACCATCCGACACTGAATGATACGGATGAAGAGTGGCAGAATGCAGTTACTGCTGCCTTGAGTGAATTGGATGTTCGCAAGGATATCAATGTCAACTATTCCTGGACCGTCTCATCTGAAGAAAGATACACTAGAGTCAGCGAGCAGGAGGATGGCTTCTGGGCCACCAACACCATCATCATAGATGGGTCACGAAAAGAATCGAAAAGTATCTACAACGATATCCATGATTCGATGACGATCGACTCTGATTTTGAAGACTGGAGAACAGGTGACCTCGCTATCAGCAACTCGTTTGATGTCAGGATCCAGAACGACCTCATCGAGGCTGAAATGTTCTCTGGACCGCTGTCTCTGATAATTCTAGGAGTCGTCTTCGGTTCAGTTGTTGCAGCCCTTCTACCGATAGGCGTTGGATTGTTGACTGTAATCGCGGCGATGGGAGTGACAATCTGGTTATCCAACATTACAGATGTCACTCAATATTCGACTAACATCATCTCCTTGATAGGGATTGGTGTTTCTATCGATTACTCCTTGTTTCTGGTGAATCGATTCAGGGAGGAATTGGATAGAGGACGTGACATTCGCACTGCTACCGCGATGAGCGTTGCCACCGCTGGAAAAGCAGTGTTCTACTCTGGAGTGACCGTGGCCATCGGACTGATGGGAATGTTGTTCTTCAAGAACACCAGCCTTCCTAGTCTTGGGATTGGTGGCACTCTTGCAGTCAGTATAGCCATGGTCTATTCAGTCATCGTACTTCCAGCAGTCTTGGCAATGTTAGGACCGAAAGTCAACAACTGGAAAGTTCCTTTCTCAATGAGCAACAAGGATTCTGAAGATGGAATGTGGGCAAGAATCGCCCGAACTGTCATGAAACATCCATGGGCAGTACTGATTCCAACACTGATTCTTCTGGTTGGTGCTGGATTGCCATTTTTACAAGTCGAATTATCAATGTCTTCAGTTGAAGCATTGCCTCCCGATGATGAGTCTCGTCAGGGCTCAGACAACATCAATGGTATCTGGCCTGAAAGCGCCCAGAACCAAGCCTTCCTGATGATGGACCTCGATGGTGGTGACCCGCTCTCAGAAAAAAATCTCAGACATCAATACCATTGGATACAGAGTACTCTGGATGATTCAGAAGTGGTAGCAGTGTTCGGGGCTGCACTTCCTGAACCCAGTATGAACGAGGAACAGGTCATTCAATTCTGGACAGCACCCGCAGAATACTTGACTCCTGAACAGAATGCCACTAGAGAATACCTTCGGGAGAAGTTCGTTGCCTCGGACATAACCTTCATCTCAATCTCTATGGATGGCCCACAGACCAGTACTGTTTCCAGATACTATGTCGAGTCCATTCGGGAAAACAGCGAAGACTTGATGCAAGGCTTGGAAAGCGGCTCACAAGCAGTACTTCTGGTCGGTGGTTTCTCTGCATACAGTGCAGATACTCTCGACGCTATCGAAGATAGTCTTCCAATTGCCCTAGCCTTCATTTTTGGATCCACCATCATCCTGATCTACATCCAGGTAGGTAGTGTCATCATTCCCTTCAAGGCGGTTATCATGAACATTCTCTCAATCTCAGCATCATTCGGAATGTTGGTGGTGGTCTTCCAGTGGGGATGGGGTTCAGACCTGCTCGGCTTCAGCCCTCAGCCGATCGATTCCACCAATCCAATCATCATGTTCTGTATCGTCTTCGGATTATCGATGGACTATGAAGTACTGATGTTATCACGTATCCACGAAGAATGGGAGCGAACTGGCGACAACACCACCGCGGTGGCCAACGGCCTACAGAGAACTGGACGCCTGATCACTGGAGCCGCAGCAATCATGGTGGTGGTGTTCAGTTCATTCGGTTTCTCATCAGTACTGATTCTCAAACAGATTGGTTTCGGACTGGCTCTAGCCATCCTCATCGATGCCACTATCGTACGCGCACTATTGGTTCCAGCGACGATGCGCTTGATGGGTAAGTGGAACTGGTGGACTCCCGCATGGTTACCTGGTTCGGTAGCAAATAGGACTACAATGAGTACTACTGAATCAGAATAGTCACAATACTTCGAAGATGTATAGGAATCCAAGGAAACCCTGCAGCACCGTCAAGATGATGATGATATCCGCAGCCCTTCCATGCCTTACCTTGAGTTCCGTCCAACTTTCACCATCCACTCTGGCTTTTGCAGTGCGCTTACCCATATTGGTCATGATGACCAATAATACAATACCCAATATACCGAAGATACCATGCACACTTGGCATCAGATAGGCATTCCATCCCTTATCGTCTAACATCCCTCTGATCATCTGAGCAATGAATGCCAGACAGACCGTGATCAAGGCGGCTGGAAGAAATCTCCGGCCCCAAAATTCATGAGAATCTCGAGCATTTGTCCTTTCTTCACCTTTGAGAGACCTTCCACGCGCCCTCCAGCCATGTTGCTTGAATAACCAATATATCAAACACACAGCAAGTAAAGGATGCAATAGCAGGATGGCCGTCCTTGTTACATCCATATACTCGCTCCAGTTGTTATGCTCACGGCACTGATGATTGACCTTGCGGTCGCTTACTGCTTCAGCGGTGCCTTCAAAGGGGAGCACCATCGGCCGGCGAATGCTGGTTCGAGATGCTGGAACAGAGACTCCTTGAAGGCCTTGAATCAGGCCTCAAAGGTGGCGATACCGCAGAAAGACGCCAATATCATGTGACTCGTTCATCAGTTTGGGAGTTACTGCCCAAGGAATGGAAGGGTCTGCTGCTAGTCGCTCTACGCAAAGAAGAGCCGCCAGACGATGACAGCAATGGCTCACCTTCCCCATTGCGAAGGCAGAAATCTGGAGGTGGCCGGAGAATGAAAAGAGGGCGCCTTGGACGCTCTTCAAATCAAGACCTGTTACCTGAAAAGAATGATGTTCTAGAGGATTCCAGTGATCCTGCCGCATTCAGAATGGCTGTATTGTTGGTGCACAAATCCAGAGAAAGAGAAGAGTGGGGTGACAATGATGAATCCGTATTGGTGGAACTGCGCTCAAAATGTTCACTGGGAATACATCCGGTGTGGGGCAAGATGGCTGCTGAAACACCCCTGCTGGCAGAATTTGCTGCCCATCCAATAGTTGAGAAAGCGCTGGAAATCAAGTCTATGAGCCTCTCTGAATGGGCTGAGGGTGCTCGTATTGACCCGCTTGATATCTCGGCATTGGCCTCATGGCTTGAACTTGAATTACCGTTTGTGCTTCCTCCAGCAGCCGAAGTTGATCTTCGCCGTGTGTTGGTTCAATTGAGGAAGGGAAAAGTGCGTGTTGGAAGAATCCTGACAAATGAATTACGAACAATCGAAGCCCCGGCAGCCTTGATTGCAGCAATGCTCGCTCTAGCCTCTCAGGATGGTTCAACTGATGGCTTGCTGGAAACTTCTTGTGTTGGAGAACTGGAAGGCGTGGTAAGGGACCAGATTCTACTGTATGAACTTCGTAAAGGTATCTCAGATGATTGGAAGCTGGCTCTAGAACGAAAGGGAGAGGATGGATTGTCCATCGCCTTACGCATCGCTGGTTGGTTGACTGCTCCAGCAGGAGACATGGACCTGGGATTGGCTGAAATGCAATCTGGTCTTGCATTGCTCACAGAGTCAGAAGTCGACATGAAAGCAAGTAACATGTTGCGTTGGCATATCATTTCAGCCCTGGTTGAAGAACAACGCTTGGAAGAGGCGGAAGAACTCCTCTTACATCTGAATCTTTCCAGAACTGCGCATATTGACACTGCGTTGACAGTACTGAAGTCCTCATCTTCTCCCCTGATTCAAGAATGGTTTGAAAAAAATCTGGAGTTGCTCGACTCTGCTGCTCTACTCAAGATCCTGTCAAATGACGAACTCCCTTCTTCATTGAAATTGAAAGCAGCAGCATTGGTCGATAATGATGATTCAACTGAAAGCATTCAGAACAATCTTCTGCAACTGATGATTGATACTGGTGACATCACCGGTCTTGCAAAAATACTGAGAACCATCAAAGAAAGCCCCGAACTGCACCCATTGGAGACATTATTGGTGGCTCATCTGCATCCAGCAATGGCTGATGAAGACTTGAATCAATGGATTCTCTCTTCATATGTTGAAGCCTATGATTCTCTATCCAATGCTCTATCAGCACCAGGATTGTCGCCACTTTCCATTTCATTGTTACACATGTTGGACGGTGCTAGATGCGAACTCAAGCCACTCGCTGATACTCTGGATATGTCAGGTTTCCAGGCTTTCAGAGAATGCCGAAGGGCGATGAGTGATGATGGTGACGGCCTTGTTTCAGAATCCAATCTCGGAAAGTTGGAAGACAGCATAACGGAGGCTGAACTCAAAGTTGTTGAACGGAAATTGCTGGAAACGGTAGTGGAAAGTCTACGATTGAATCGAGCCGCCACCCGGATTCAAAACTCTGGCGATAATGGATTGGAAGCAGCGAACCTTGACAGTATCATATCAAGTTCTGAACCACGATTAAGAGTGGTGATAGCAGCCAGAGAAATGGTATTGGAACATGATATCGCTTTACCTTCCTTGGTCGAATGGTATCAGAAGACAGCCCCTACATCAGTTTGGTCGACCATCTCGAAGGCGGCGATGCATGCTGCTAACGGGGAGATATTAGCTTCTGCCCGAAGTTGGAGACTTGCTGCAGATCGTTCACAGTTCCCCTATGAACAACGGGTCATGCTATATCGCAAAGCATTGATTCATTTCGCTCATTCAGAATCATGGACTGAAGCGATTGAATTGCTGAACCGTGAACAAGCCCTACAATCCGCATTGACAAAGCGATTCCAACTATATCTGAGAGTCAGCGACGATGCGCACCGAGGACAGCAGGAAGCAGCAACACTTCAGTTGCTAGATTTTGTACGCTCAGAGAAAACTGTGCGCGTTGAGAATCGTGAAGGGGAACTGATCGATGAAACAAAGATTGAATATGCTGAAGAAGAATTAGACCTTCTTTTCAATTATCATCGTTCTCATCCAGTTTCACTACCGAGTGAACCGTTCCAAGGAAGGGTCAGAGCGGCTCTGAGCAGTGTCAAGAAGGACCGTAGAAGGAACCGTGTCGATGACGAGATGCGATATCAAAGATTGATGCATGAAAGTTCACAGGACCGTGATCTCGACCCACTGACACATGATGTCTACAATCTGGCAAGTGATGCTGCCGAGGAGAATGCCATCCGCGGACTCACCATCTTTGAACGAGCCATGAACAGTGGACGCTTCAAACCACGTCAGATAAAACGCCTGATGAATGCCCAGCAGGGCGTCTATCAGAATCATCACAAAGAGATCAGTATCCGTCAACGCAAATACCTGAGGCATCTACCACTGACACCGTTGGTTATTGTCGATACCAACATCTTGATCGATGCACTGAAGGACATGATCGCCAAAGAACTTGAACTCTCCAGCGATGTACGATTAGATCTTGTAGGACATAGAAACTTCCACCGCTCATTGCTTCAATATCGGAAAGAGAACAAGATTCGTATCTTCATGCCAGCAATAGTACAGAGCGAAATCAGAAACTTTGCTGCCGATCCTTATCGTCTTCGTGCAATGTTCAGGAACGTCATAGTTGAAAAGAAGGCATGGCAGAAAATCATCTCCAAGGAGACTTTGGACGAAATGGTTGAAAATATCATCACATTCTTCCGAGATTGGAAACATCCAGTACCAAGCTTTGAATCAGATAGTGAAGAATATCGGGATAGACTGAATGGTTTCTTGACCGATCACGAGGAAGTATACGACCATCTCACGCAACAGAAGAGTTTGCATGGTGAAGGTTTTCGCTCATCACTGGTGGTGGGAGATGCGATTTTCCCAGAGGAGAGTGACCTACGAATAATGCTGCAGGCATGCTCATTGGCTGATTCGTATCTCGATGGAATCGGTTCAGTGGTGGTTGCTACAAGAGATGGTGATTTCACACTGGTAGCACGTGCATTTGAGGAGCGCTTCGGCTTTGGTGTGGCGAAGAATGTACACCAACTGATTTCCTGGCTTCGTTGAAGCGAACGAAGGGTAGTCTACGATGTTTCACATGTGAGCGATTATCGCTTGGCCGAATTCACTGCACGAAAGTAAAGTTGCATCATCCATCAGCCGTTCAAAATCATAGGTGACCGTCTTGGCTGAAATCGCCTTCTCCATCCCTTTGACAATCAAATCTGCTGCCGCTTCCCAGCCAATATGTCTGAGCATCATCTCTGCAGAGAGTATGAGTGAACCTGGATTGACCTTGTCCTGGCCGGCATACTTGGGTGCAGTACCATGAGTAGCCTCGAAGATAGCAATTCCAGAATCATAATTGATGTTGGCTCCGGGAGCAATGCCAATTCCACCGACCTGGGCTGCCAGAGCATCAGAGATGTAGTCGCCATTGAGGTTCATCGTCGTCAGAACACTGTATTCAGATGGTCGAGTGAGCACTTGTTGTAACATGGCATCAGCAATGACATCCTTGATGATAATCTCTCGACCGGTCTGGGGGTTGGTCAATGTGCACCATGGACCACCGTCGAGTTCAACTGCTCCGAATTCCTCCATCGACAATTCATAGCCCCAATCACGAAATCCTCCTTCTGTGAACTTCATGATATTGCCCTTGTGAACCAGAGTCACGCTCGACTTGTCATTATCAATAGCATACTGAATGGCGGATCTGACGATCCTGGCTGTGCCTTCCTTGCTGATTGGTTTGATTCCAATACCGCTGCTTTCTGGGAATCGAATCTTGGAAACTCCCATCTCATTCTGTAGAAAGTCGATGACCTTGGCGACTTCATCGGAACCTGCTTCCCACTCGATTCCAGCATAGACATCCTCACTGTTCTCACGGAAGATGATCATATCGACTGCCTCAGGTGCTTTGACCGGACTTGGTGTTCCTTCGTACCAACGTACTGGGCGAACACAGGCGAACAGATCCAAGGTCTGCCTCAAAGCGACATTGAGAGACCTTATTCCTCCACCGACAGGTGTGGTCAAGGGCCCCTTTATTGATACGAGGCCGCTTTTCATGGACTCGATCGTTGTTTCAGGAAGCCATTCTCCCGTTGCCTTGAATGCCTTCTCCCCAGCCAGCACTTCTTTCCAGACAATGCTCTTACTGCCATCGAATGCTTTGCCTACTGCTGCATCGACAACCGCTTTC
>Ga0315334_10001642_pt1 | contig 13835 bp, 17 predicted proteins | sample M150034915metaG_FD_205555 | JGI IMG/M metagenome (GOLD analysis project Ga0315334, IMG submission 205555) | Ammonia-oxidizing marine archaeal communities from Monterey Bay, California, United States - M1 500m 34915 | ecosystem: Environmental > Aquatic > Marine > Intertidal zone | place: USA... | reverse complement strand
AATGATAAGTTATCAAGGGCGAGTGAAAAGCCCGATGTAATAGAGTTGCACTCCGAATACAGGAAGGCGATTGATGATGGGTTTACCTCAGAGCGGTTGGACTACTGCGACAAGCAGCGGCTGGCTGTGTGGGATGGACAGACTAAGGATTTCAAGAAACACGCTGACAACGAGAGCGGCGCCTTTCCTTGGGAGGGAGCTGCGGATACCCGGCAGCGGCTGGTTGACACAACCATAAGAAGCCTGCTTGACCTGTTGATGGTCTCCTTTCGGAGGGCTCAGGTGAGGGTTAACCCGGTTGAAGCCGGGGACTCGGAGTCTGCTGCTGCGTTAAATACGTTGTTTAGGTGGCTGGCTGGCTCAAGGTTGTACAATGAGTTGCAGCGAGAGGCTGAGCTGTACGGCGAATACGCGCTGACATATGGCTATGCTGTGATGTTTGTGGGCTGGGAGCAGGCAACAACACTCAAGAGCGAGAAGGTAACACTTGATGCTTTGGCGGCTATGGCTGAGCAGGGCGGCGAGGAGATAGGGTTGACGGGTGATATAATCGAGATGATTAAAGACCCAGAGTCTGCCAATCAAGTTGCGGAAATGTTTGTCGGGTTGGTGCCGAGCGTGAGAAAGCGCCGGGCGCTTCGGATGGTTAAAGAGCTTAGGGAGACGGGCGAAACCGAGATCCCCATTCCAGAGGTGAGCAAAAACCAGCCAAGCATCCAAGCCTTGAAGCCTTTCGAGGATGTTGTGTTTCCGAGCGAGACGGTTGACCTGAGCCGAGCCCGGGCTATTTTCAGAAAGGTTTACCTGACTGAGGTTGAGTTAAGGGCGAAGATTCAGGATGAGGGATGGGACGAAAAGTTCGTTGATCTGGCGGTTGATACCGCAGGAAAATCCCATGAGGCGACGAATGTTATGATAAACGCGACAACGCTCTCGCCTACGTTTGATGAAAACAGGAACCTGATCGAGATTGTGTATGCCTACACCAAACAGCTCAACGAGGATGATGTGCCGGGCATATACTGCACAGTGTTTAGTCCTTACGCGACTCAAGCTGATTCAGATGAGCCTATTTACGCGAAGCATGAGTTGGTTAATTACGCGCACGGCCAGTATCCGTTTGTTGAGTACAGGCGAGAGCGCCCAAGCCGCAGGGCAATTACTGAAAGTCGAGGGGTTGCTGAGGTTAGCGCCTGCGCCCAAGCCGAGTTAAAGGCCCAGCGAGACTCCATAATTGACAGGACATCGTTGGAGACGATTCCACCGATTCAATATAACCGGCGCCTTGGAATGGCTAACAACCTTGGGCCTGCGGTCATGGTGCCCGTGAGTAAACCGGGCGACTATCAGCCGTTACAGTTGACGGCTGGGGTGCCAGCAACCTCGATGCAGTGCATTGAGATGATTATGCAGGACAACTCAGACTACTACGGTCTGCCTCACTCGAATATACCCCCGGTTACCACAACCTTGAAGCAGCAGGCGCTGGTGAACAACTGGCTGTGTTCATGGACTGAGATATTCCAGCAGATGCTGGCGCTCTCGCTGCAATACCTTTCCCCAGAACAAATGGAGAGGGTCACAGGTGTGCCGTTACAGATTTCGGATCTCTCGACAATGCCAGACTTCATTTTGAAGTTTGATGCGCGGGACATGGATCAGGATTATGTGATGAAAAAGCTCGAGGTTATCGCGCAGCAACTTTTACCGCTTGATGTCGGTGGCTCAATTGAGCGCAATGCCTTGATTGAAAAACTGGTTCGCAGCATAGCGCCTGAGCTGGCCGACGAGATTCTTATTGACCAAGGAACAGCTTCACAGCGTGTTTATGATGACACAAAAGCCACACTGGTTGGTATGCAAGCTGGATACGAGGCAAACTATCAGGACAAAGACCCCTCAGCGCAAAGCAAGTTGCAATACCTCCAGCAACTGGTGCAAAGCAACCCGAAGGCTCAGGAGGCCGCGCAGGGAGACGAACAGTTCAAGGCTTTGCTGGATAACTATTCGCAGTCGCTGCAATTTCAAGTGCAACAACAGCAGAACGCGCAAATCGGGCGAGTAGGCGTCAAACCTGTGCAGCAGTAATTTATGGAAGCATCCATCATTGACAAAATGGCGAGTGGAAACGGGGAAGATCTGCTTGACGGCATCAACTCTATTATCGATTCGAGTATAGAGGCTGAGATTGGTTACGTTTCATCTTCAGGCGTGGAAGACGGGGAGCGGTCCCACTCAGCGGGAAGGCTGGACGGGCTCCGCTCGCTGAAACAATTGATCAACGAAACGGTAACACTCGCAAAAAACAACAAGTAAATTATGCTAAAAGAGGTTTATTAGGTTTTTTCTAACATACAGGGTTTTAATTTGAGCCCCTCCAGCGTTATAGCTGCGAGGGGTTTCTGCATTCCCAATAAAGATGCTGAGGGAATCTTGCACCCAACAAAAGCATGGCAAAAGATAAAGGACAGGAAACTGGCGACTCACTGCCCGAGCCGCAGGAAGCACAGGAAGGGCTGAATAACTTAGGAGGTCTTATTGACCAAGCGGGACTTGCCAGAGTCTTTGGGGCAACAGAAGAGCCTGAAGAGCCTGTGCAGGAGGCGACTGAACCCGAGCCTACGCCACCCGCAGATGAAGCTGAAAAAGGGGTAAAGGAATCTGATTCGCCTGAGTCGAGTGACTCGGGAAATGACGAATCGGAAACTGAGTCGGAAGTTCTTTCTCAGAGCGAAGAAGAGGGCGAGTCGGTTGAGGTAAAAGGCCAAGACGGACTTCTCAAGCGCATTGGTAAGCTGACCGCGATCAGGAAGGAGACCGAAGGTAAGGTCTCCACCCTTGAGGACGAGAATGCCGAGCTAAGGGCGCAACTTGAGCAGCAGGACGATAAGGCTCCAGCGGTTGTCAGGAATGACAGCTTGTATGGGGACATTGGTTCGGTAAAAGAAGTTGATGAAAAACTTCGGGAAGCTCAGGAGGTGTATGATTGGGCTGAGGATCACCCAAACGGGGTGACTCAAGGCGACAAGGATTATACCGAGGAGGATGTGGTTTCAATCAAGCGAAAAGCCCGAAAGGCATTGAGGGAATTGCCCAAGCGAAAGGAATACCTGAACGCTGAACGCGAAAGCTCAAGGTTGGTTGAGACGGCCTTTCCTTATTGGAAGGATCGATCTCACGAAATGTACCAACAGGCACATGAGATCTTGAGGAACCGTCCAGAGATTAGGTTATACCCAGAGTGGAAGGCTGATGTCACTATATATCAACTTGGGTTGATGGCTTATTCGGAGTTGCAAAACTCTAAAAGCAAGAAACCCGCAGGAGTTGCTAAGGCGCCATCTCAACCATCAAAGCCGACAGCAGCAGCCCCTAAGCAGGCAAGTTCTGCAAAAGGGCAGGCGGCAGCAGTTAAAAACTTCGCTGAGAGAAGGGATCGAGACTCATTAACTGAATTAATGAAAGGCTTTATCTAAATGGCACAATTATTTGAAGCGGACTTCCAAGGAAGCGGAAGTGCGCTAACTACAGGCCCAACCAAGAGAGAAGATCTCGCGGATTGGATTAGTTTAATCGACGCAAAAGACACTCCGTTGACCAGCATGATACCCAAAGGCAAAGACCTTGGGAATATGTTTCATCGCTGGAGCGCGGACGAGTACGAAGCGACAACCACCAAGGGGTTCAGAGACGGCAAAGATGCGGTTGACACTGCTGACGCCGCTCTCGGGAACGCTGTGAGTCACGGCGCAACTTACGCACCGTACATCCAGAGCCACGCTCGGAACAGGGAAGAGTTGAGCAACTACGCTCAGTATTTCCGCAGGGCAACCAAGGTTAGCCCGTTGGCTGCGTCTGTCACCAACCCCGTTGGAGGTAAGAACCTCCTCGCTCAAGGGATTGCCAAAAAAACCGTTGAGTTGAAACGGGACATGGAGGCGAGTTTCCTTAGCGACAACGAGCCCTTGAAGGAAACCACTGGCGGCAGTGGAATCCCTTATCAAACTAGGGCGCTTGGGCAGTGGATAAATCCCGCACCTTCGGCTGGAGATGCGGCGGTTCCCGCTGACTTCAAAACGCCGGGGGCAAGTGCAGTCGATGTTGGCACTGCGACAACTACTCCTGACTTTAGCGAGGCGCTTGTTCAGGGGGTTCTCGAGTCCATCTATGGTGAGACAGGAAGCACTCGTACATACGACCTTATCTGCGGCACCAAGATCAAGAGAGCGTTCACCAATCTAACGGCAACTGACACAGTTGATTCTGCCTTGGTTGATGCGGAGGATACAGGTTATAGTGCAACCAAGGTTCGCACGTTTAACCAAGAGCTGGGTAACACCAAATTCAAGAACACCATTACGGTGTTTGAGGGTGATTTTGGGACGCTCAATATTCATGTCGATAACTTCGTTCCAGAGGTTGTTCGGGGTTATGTCATCCCAATGGAGATGGCTGAGATGCGGTACGGGATGCTCCCTCGGGTGCAGTCCATTCCCAACTCTGGCTCTGGTGAAGGTCGAATTGTGGAAGCAGTCGCCTCGCTCGTCGTGAAAAACCCGAAGGGGTTTGGCAAGTTTGGTTCCGCTTAATCGGTCTCATGCTTGTTAGCCTAGAAGGGCTCGATGAGTCTCTCATCGATGGGATGCTTGACGAGTTCAAGACGGGCTGGAACAGGCAAAAGGTTATAGCCCGGGCCGCACAAAAGCGGCTCGGGCAAACCAATCGAACGGAGCGCAAGTCGGTTGACGGCTTGGGCGCCATGAAAGCGCAGATAAGCGCGGATAGTTATCACTACTGGGGTCAGCGTTTAGGTTATGATTGTTGGAAGGATAAAAAGTTCATGGACAACTACCTAACGGACAACCCGCAGTGCAGGGTTAAGAGCAAGGGGACCAAGATACAGGTAGGGCACGGCTCCACCCCTAAATACAGAAAGAGTTACAGCTAATGCTGACACTTAATTTTGGAACGGTTTTAAATGGGGTAGCTCAATTGGCTGGGCTGGATAGGGACAACCTACCCGGCCATTTTTTTAAGCAGGCCAGAGATTTGGCAAACCGCAGGCTTTCGATTGCATATATGTCTGCGGCTTGGCCTGAGTTGGTCAGGGTGACCAGCTTGACAGCCTCACCAAGCGACAAGTTTGTGCTTTCGTCTGCAATGAGTGAGATCATTGAGGTGTATCAGAAAGACCCACTGGCAACCACTGAGGCGATCCCTCAGAATTATAGGTTGTATGATGACGGCTCTGATACTGACGAAAGACTTTTATACACCCGAGGCGCTCAGACAGAAGTTTATGTTGAGTACCGGGTGGCAAGACCAGAGCTAACCGGGGATGTGTGGGTTGCGTCGAGCGACTACGCAATTGGTGATCAGGTTTATTCAGGTAATAATTTTTGGGATGTAAAGGTGGCGAGGGATGGCACAGACGCTGGAGGCTCTGCTGGAACAAGTGGAGACCCTGCCCCCACCGCAGCGGATACAACCAACTGGGAGAAAGTAAAGATACCAAGCCGATTTATGGGTTACCTTATTCAAGGTATATATACGGACTATTTAGGTGCTAACGGAACACCCACGCCAGCGGAAGAGCAAAAGGCCGAAAGCCTTCTTTCGCTTGAAATAGATAGCCTGCAAAGGGAGCAGGGTCAGGTGAGGAAACCAACTGTAAGCACTTATTGAGAAAAATGGACAAGAACAAACTAAAAGAGGCGCTCGACACATTATATGCTGCGAGCGGAAGCGCACCACTTAACCGTCAACAGCATGAGGTTGTAAATAATGCAGCCCGTGCTATAATGGAGGAGTGTGGGTTGGGCGAACAATCAAACGGATCTTCGGAGCCGCTGATTATTGACCCCGAAATAGTTACAGAAAAAAAGAAGAAAACTGAGTAATGTAAAACTACTTAGCTGTTCCAAGGCGAGCGCGGTGGGGGTTTCTGCCAGTTATAATCCTGATCGAAAGAAGCTGCTTATAAGCGGTAAAAGCTCAGGCAACGGCACATATACGCTCGATGGCGGTGGCAACCTGAACATTGCAACGGGAGCAACTGTTATTTTAGAGGGCTATATTGGAGCCGCTACATCGGCTTCAGGCGTTGGCCTTGTGGAGATAACCTGATGAAGTTGGACTTGGACTTGATTAAAACTCTAGCCGCTGCGACTGTCGGGACAGGCAATATGCTTCTCGATATAGACGTTGCGATAAAGGTTTTAATAAGTCTGGTCAGCTTGGTGTATGTGTGTAAAAAGACAATTGATTTATTTAATAAAAAATGAAAAGAAGACTAACTATCATTGGGGCGTTACTGCTTTTTTCAGTTAGCGTCAAAGCCGGGGATTTGTTTGGTGCCGGGTGGAAGCCCAAGCCAAGCATAACCCTGTTCGGGCAAAAGATCAGTTGGCCGCTGCCCTCTCTTTGTGTGGGCGCAAAAGCCGGGGTACTACCCGATGCGGGGATCTCGCCAGATGGAGTTAATTTAAAGATTCCATATCTGTCGCTGGATTTTCCGTTTCCCAGCCTCACCGTGAAGCTGGGGGACAAGTCAACAGAGCTTAAACTTGGCGCCGTTGAAAAGAACGCGCATAAAGCGAAGGACTGATATGTGGAAAAGCAAAACGGTTTACGCAGCTCTGGCTGCTTGTATAACTTCTTTTGGAGCTTTTATGGCTTCGGAGATTTCGCTGACAGAAATGTTTCAGGTCATCGTGCCAAGCGTTTTGGCTATCTGCCTTCGCCACGGGGTAAAAAAAGCGCAGGATAGCGTGGAAGACGCCACTGGAACAATAAAGAAGGTGAGCGCCAAGATTAAAAGGGGTGCCTAATGGGTTTTATAAGTGCAATCGTGGCATTGCTCCGAGCCGTTCCAAGTTTGGAGCGGCTTTTTTTGAAGGTTGCAGACGGGGTGAGGGAAGCGAATGCGAAAGCTAGATATAATGCGAAACTATCTGTTATTGATTCTGCTATGCGGTTTGACGGGGTGCGCGACAACCCGGGAACTGAATGGAGTGCAGGAGTTGATCGATCACCCGTCCTTCCAGAAGGCGAAACAATGCTCACCCGAGTCGAGGGATTGGATGAAGGCGGCTCTTGAGAAAGTTGCTGAAGTGGAATATCTTTATGAACGGAGGAAATAGTGCCAGCAAACGATCCAAGCATTGACGGCGACACTCAATTTATTGGGGTTAATATGCGCTTGGACCCGGGCCAGCTAAAGCCGGGCCTTTGTGCTTTCGCCAAAAATAAACGATTTATAAACGGCAAGGCCGCTACTCGTCCCGGCATAAAAAAGATGCCGTGGACAAACAAGGCTTACGCTGCGTGGACGAATGACCCAGACCCGTCTAACCCTAAAAGCTATAGTGCTGGAGACATTGTCACCTACTCAGGTGTTGCAGCGGAGGTGGAGGGGGAGGGAAGTTCTGCGGCAGTAGTGGAGGGGGGCTTAGGTACGCTTCACCTTAGAGATGCGAACCGGCTGAACTTTCAAAACGGGGATTTCTCGAGCAACAGTAACTGGGTTTTTACCGGGGCAACGGCTGTAGTCTCGGAAGCGTTGACACTGGTTGGGTCTTCTACGGTGTTCGCGTCAGTTGCCGTAGAGCCGCTGTCTATGGCGCTTTCGACAAACGACACTATTACGTTTCAGTATGGCGGGGTTTTCACTTTAAGCTCACCAGCGTCATCTGGGGGCACCAGCATAACAGGCACACTGACTGTTGCCTCGGTTAATATGCACGAAGAGGGTGCGCTTAGCGCCGGTTGGACCTATAATGCCTCGAATGATTCAGCCGAGGTTGATAACGGCACTGCTACGCTTAACCTATACCAAGACATTTCAGCTTTAAAGGGCTGCAAGTATTCTGTCACTTACACCGTAAACAACTGGACGGCTGGTTCGATTCAGCCTTTTATCAGTCAGTCAGCAAGCTCTACCGGGGTTAAGCAAACATATTCTGTCTCCACTAATCAGCCTGCAACTTTTACAGATGAGATAGTCCCAAGGGGGATCAACCCGCAGCGCCTTTATCTGCAAGCCTCTGGCGGTTTCAGGGGAGAGGTTACCAGTGTGTCTGTGGTTCCAGTTAATCTCCCAGACGAAGTGGACATATTGGGGACATTTGAACAATGGAACAACAACTGGAGGGCTGCTGGCCCAGCGAGCAACAGGACGGCTGGCCCGTTTTTTAAAGCAGCCCAAACCAATTCAGATGAACCCCCCTTAACAAGCTATACGGCATTGTCAGGCGAGACCGCAGCCTCAAGCTCTGTTAATACAGCCAACTGGACAGACCTTGGGCATCGGACCTATGGCTACGGCACGGTTTATGGCGCCGGGATCTTCAGGAACCCAACAGGCATAGAGCATTTATTGGTTGCAACAGCGGACGGTGTATACTCAACAAACGAATCTAACGCATCGCTGCTACTTGAGCCTTGGGCCTCTGGTGGTGGGGCTGCTATAGCCTCTGATGTTACCTTTACGCAGTGCTTTAATGTGGTGATCATGCACCGGGGGAAAACCTTGGCGCCCTTGATGATGGAGCGGCTTGACGAGGGTTTTAAGTCTGTAACAAAACTCGACTCTGACTTGACCATCGAGGAAAACGAGAAGACGGGCGCAGAGCAGATCCCCAACTCGGAGATGGGCTTGTTTTTTGCCAACAGGCTTCTTGTGCCGTTTGGCACTCCAACTGATATGGTCGCGTGTTCTGATGCGCTTTCGTATAGTTCTTACTCCCCTGTGCTGAGTAATTTTCGCATAAACCAAGGGGAAGAGTCGGAGCTTGTTTCTTTGGTTCGTATTAACAACTCGACGATTGCCTGCTTTAAAACGAACAGCATTTATATGGTTTCAAATATATACGGCAACCTTTCTGATATAGTTTTGGATGAGGTTACCCGGGAGTATGGGGCTATCAGCAGGGAATCAATTGTTCAGGTTGGCAACGATGTGGTTTTTCTTTCCAGTAAAAAAGGTGTGACAAGCCTCGGGATTGCCTCACACGGCAAAGTTGCCGCGATAGACGTTCCGTTGTCAGAGCCAATCCAGCCGCTTATAGATAGAATCAACTGGAACTATGCAAGTGGAGCCGCTGCTGCATACCATAATAATCGCCTATACATGGCGGTTCCCCTTGATAATGCGGATTATAATTCGGCCATATTGGTGTATGACTACCTTTCAAAGGCATGGGCGGGGTATGATGATGGGCCTGCGGTGAAGGTGAAACAGTTTGTCGAGACGGTCCACCAAGGCAAACGCAGGCTGTTCTTTTTGTCTACGGATGGATTCATAAATCTATACGATGACGAGCTGACCGAGTGCGGCTTTGTGGATGAGACCCCAGACCCAGACGATCCCCTAAACGGATTGCTTTTGGTTAATCAGATCAGTGACGAGATAACTACTCGAGGGTATACTGCTGGGGATATTAGTTCAAAGAAATGGAAAAGCGCAGAGGTCCAGTTAGCGACAAACGATTCCAAGTTTACCATTAAAGCAAAATTTGACGGCCCAGAAGAGGACGGGCTGGAGTTAACCCCCACAGGTGGGCAGACCCTAAGTAGGTCGAGCTATGACAGGCCGTTTGACCGGCCAGACTATGCGGAGTCAATGTCTGGGGATGATTTTATGACCAAGTACAGGCAGGATTACTCGGTTAATCCTGACACAGAGATTGCGCTCCCGCTGCCAACTATTGCAAACGGGGTGACAACCTATAACGACACAGGGTTTGATCCTGACATTCACCAACTGTCTCAAAACAGGTACAGGTACAGGGGTGAGGGAAGGTTTGTTCAATTAAACATTACGAACACAAACGGGAGAGTCGAGTTGGTAGGCGCCAAGGTTGGTGGCTTACCCGGCCAGAATTTAACGACTAAAATGATATGAGCTTAACAGTAACAGTCCAGAAAGGGCATGATTTTTCGAGTGGCAACATAACTAGGGCCACATTAAACGCAGGCGCTGTTCCGACAGTGGCCGTAACAGGGGCAGTTGGTTCAACGGAAATTGTTGACGGCGCAATAACAGATGCGAAAGTTTTATCAACCGCAGCCATAGGTCTCAGCAAGTTGCAGGGGCTAACAGGCGGGGAAGATGACGCAAATCACATCATGTGTGTTGGCACAACTGACGGCAACGGCGCCAAGTTGATTACGTCTGGGGCGGGTTATGGTGGGGCTGCTATAGCTTTCGACACAACCGAAACAGCCAAGGTTAAGATAACCCCAAGTAAAAACACCATTGTTGCCTCCAAACTGCTTACCACAGATGACACCAATGTTATCGCCGGGTTGGCTGATGCTGACAAATTGGAAAGTGTAGATGTTGATGATTACCTGTTAATCCACGATACCAGTGTAACCGAAGACGATGAGGTCAGGCTGAAAAAGGTTACAGTCAACAAAATTCAAAAGGTAGGGACCACTGAATACAAGGGATCGACCATTACCTTGGTTGGCTCTAACCCTAGCTACACGGCTACTGTGGATATGGACGGGGCGCCATTTCAAACTGTTACTTTATCGGATTCTACTGGAACCGTTTATTATAATTTTGTTTTAGATAATTTGCCAGCAGGCACAGATCTGGTTAAAACTGTTACAGTTAGAATCATAACGCCTGCCGGGACGGCGGTTAATTTTGGAACGAGTGCTTCCCCCGGTTGGCCTGCCGCTTGGAATTGGCCTGAAATAGCCAACAATAATGGCCCTGCCTCTCTTGTGCCAAACAGGGTGGCTTTACTTGGGTTAACCGCATTTGGAAGTAATGCCAGCGATGTTATCGCAGCATTTGTTAAAACGGAAGACGATTAATGCTAACCAGACGAACATCTTTTCTTGCGAGCATCCACGAAGTCGATGACGAACCTGAAATTTTTGTAACGGCATCATACTCTGTTAGACCCCACAATTCAGTAACCCTTAGCGCCACTATTGTTTCTCCCCTTAGAGGGTTATCTAATTTAGATGCGCCAGAGGAGAGCGATGTTGGCGAGGAAGGCTTTCCCAATGCATCAGAAGGTATAACTTGGCAGAAAAGAACAACCCCAATTGGTGAAGTCGGGAAGTGGATAAATCTCACCACAGGTTTTAGCAGTAGCACGGGGAAATGCACATACACTATTTCAGATGTTGATTATGGGGATTACGGTGTTTACCACGTTTTTGTACCGGGGTCAATTTACCAAAATGTAACGTATCTCGGTAAATACAGCGGCAAAGTTCATTTGTTTGATGCTGAACTAACCGACACGGGGCCAATTACAGGGGATTAGTAAATGCCTGACACAGACCTAAAACCATTTTCGGTAACTGATGGAAAAATCAGTAATCAAGCGAAGATCAATCCAAAGAAGATTGCTCCCGCTAATGAAGCGTCTGTTTTAATTGCACAGTCTGACAGGAAATATCAACCTAAAACAATTTACGGGGATGCCACACTTGCCGCTGATGGCAAGCTAACCATTGACGAATCTAAACTTAAAGTAACCAGCACTACAACTGCCACAGTTGAATCCGAAACGATTCCAGAGGGCAAAGTTAAAGTTGGGTCTAATTATGTAACTGTAAGCACTTCAGGATCTGGAACCATTCCGATACGGACAGGGACGGGGAAACTGGAAGCAGACACAGTTGGTGGGAAGTCTCTCGAATATGTAGTGTCAGCCAACAGCCAAATCTCGGGAACCCCAACAGAAGTTCCCGGGACATCGGGGGTTCTTCCTCATACAGTACAAGCAATTCCCACTCAAATAGTAACGGCAACGACAACGAATAATTGCGCTGACGAAACTGAATATGTTGTTGAGCATGGTTTGGGGGCTATGCCGTTAGACGTAAAAGTTTTTGAGGGCAGCAGCACAACGGAGGAAGTTGAAGTTGAGGTCGAATCAACAACTACACAGTCAACGGTTAAGTTTTCCCCTCCCGGCCCAAGTGTGGATTTCACAATAAAGATTTTAGGGATTAAACCTTAATGGCAGAGAAAAAGATATACGTTGACCACAATTTCCAAGCGGGAGCAAAGATTAGGTTGGCCACTACTTCCACCGAGCCTGACCCGGTTAACGCTGGAACAATTTATTTTGATGGTACTAATTTTAAGGCTTCAGAGGATGGAAGCGATTTTGACACGGTAACAACAGCTACCAACACACAGACTTTAGATAACAAATCAATAAGCGGAGGGGAATTTAGCTAATGGCAAACACACTTTTAATTAACAGGACAGCACTCGGCACGTTAAGTGGAGGGGAATACCCCACATGGAACAGCCAGACTGACCCAAATGTTTCTAACCTTGATTACGGAGAACTTGCTTGGAACAACGGCAAGCAAAAGTTGTACATTGCAAGAGTGTCCGACATAAGCGGTGGTAAAACATTGCAGCAAGTCGGAGGGACAACCGCCTTTAAAGTTACTGACGGAAGCGGGTCAACAGATATGGCCCATGATTCTACTCTCACTATCCAAGGGACAAGCAATCAAGCAACTGTTTCAGAAAGTAGTGGCACATTTACAGTTAGTTTGCCCGGTCAAGTTAATCTTACTGACTTAACTGTAGCAGGGACGCTGACAGTAAACGGAACAACAACAACCGTTAACTCAACCGTTGTTACAGTTGACGATCCGATATTTACACTTGGTGGAGATGGGGTTGGAGTTGATGACGATAAAGACAGGGGTATAGAGTTTAAGTGGCATAACGGATCGGCTGCCAAGGTTGGGTTCTTTGGAAGAAACGATAACACGGGGAGATTTGCCTACATTGCAGATGCCACTAATTCTAGCGAGGTATTTAGTGGAACATTGGGTGATGCCGAGTTTACGACTGTTTATGCAAATGTAACTGGCAATGTAACCGGCAACACAAGTGGTTCCTCTGGATCGTGTACTGGCCTTGCGGCAACGGCGACAGCATTGGCAACGGCAAGAACTATTGGCGGGGTTAGCTTTAATGGAACGGCCAACATAAGTTTACCGGGAGTTAATGCTTCTGGAACCCAAGACACTTCTGGAAATGCGGCAACAGTCACAACTAATGCAAATTTAACAGGAGACATAACATCTGTTGGCAACGCCACAGTTATTGCGGCAGGGGTGATTGTTGATGCAGATGTGAAATCTGATGCCGCGATTGCCTATTCCAAACTTGGGACGATCCCAACTTGGAACCAAAACACTACTGGTTCTTCTGCTAGTTGTACAGGTAACGCAGCAACAGTTACCAACGGGGTATATACGAATAGCACAATAGACGGCGGCACATTCTAAATGGCCAACACCATCCAAATAAAGCGGCGAGTAGGCGGGTCAGGTAGTCTCGGTGCTTTAGGCGTTGGTGAGCTTGGGGTTAACATTGATGACAACAACAAGCTCTACGTTGGAACCGCTGCCGGGAACAAGCTAACTGCTCTGCCGACAAGCGGGGGAACCCTGACGGGTGCGCTTTCTACTTCTGGGAACATATCCACTTCAGGAACAGGGACAATCACATCTGCGTCAAGTCTTACGGCGGGTGGCACGTTGTATGTTGACGAAAACATTCGGCATTCTGGTGACACCAACAACTACATAAATTTCACAACCGACACGCAGAAGTTTTACACAGACAACACTCTGGCTCTTACTATTGATTCATCCCAAGTAGCTACATTCGCTGGGTCAGTCATATGCGAGAGTTCGCTGACGGTAGGTAGTACGTTGACGGGTACTACGGCTTCGTTTAATGGTAATATATCAAGTATATCAGCGAAATTCGGAAACACATCAGACGGAGTTCACCTTGGCCAAGAAACAGGATACGGGATAGTTCAAGG
>Ga0315334_10001641_pt1 | contig 13839 bp, 11 predicted proteins | sample M150034915metaG_FD_205555 | JGI IMG/M metagenome (GOLD analysis project Ga0315334, IMG submission 205555) | Ammonia-oxidizing marine archaeal communities from Monterey Bay, California, United States - M1 500m 34915 | ecosystem: Environmental > Aquatic > Marine > Intertidal zone | place: USA... | reverse complement strand
AACCCGGCAAGATTGGCACGGGTAAAACACCCGTCCATGAATTGTCGACGTCTATTGTCAGACCGTCAATGTCGGCGATTAGATCACTTCGGAGAGCCGAACTGGAGCGTTCTTGGGGCTCGTTTGTCGGAAACAATGGGAAGAACCGAGAAAGAATGTTTGGATTCCGAGTACTTTATCGGATAAAACGGTAAGTTGTGCTGAACTAAGCACCTCTCGCGCGCGTTGAATGGATAGTGGCGTCCCCCACACGCCGATTTCCGCCCAAAAAAGCTCTGTATTTTCCATCAACGCTTTGCCATGACCTAACCTTTCCAAGCATCCCGCTCCTTAACTATCTCAAGTGTCTGGAATGAAATACCAATACCAAATCATCGCTCTTGCCCTTGCTTTCGCCCCTTTGGGGGCTCAAGCAGATCTCGCCCCCTTTGATAAAGTCTCTGAGGGGTACACCAAAATCGCTGTTAGCGATCAGAGCAACTCAAAAGGATTGTTCTCCCTATGGAAAAAGGACAAAGATGCCCAGTTGTTGGGCGAACTGCCCAAAATCTTCAAGGGCAAGAACTATTTCATCGCTCTCACGGTCAGCAGCGGAGACAAGTATGCCGGTCTGCAGTCGGGTGACTGGGTCGTGCAATGGCGTCGCTACGGTGATCGTTTAGCCCTGATCGTTCCCAACCTCGACATCCGGGCCACGGGTGATGCAGAGAGCAAAGCGTCAGTCAAACGACTCTTCACCGACCGAGTCTTGCTGGATGTACCGATCCTCGCTTTGGGGCCGAGCGGTGGACCAGTCATCGACTTGGACGCACTGTTGATGGGCAACGCGAGTCGCTTCTTTGGCTCCTCGGTTCGCATCAGCAATACCAGAATCAACAAATTGTCTTCGGCCAAAGTTTTCCCAAGCAACGTTGAAATTGCCTTTGAAATCGTGGGTGGCAGCGGACGTCTGCAAACCATTCACTACTCATTCAGCGAAGTCCCGAGCGCCGCAGCAGGATACAAACCTCGCAAGGCAGACGAACGAATCGGCTATTTCACAACTTCCTTCTCGGACTTGAGCAAGTACGAAGACGACGACACACGGGTGCGGTTTATCAACCGGTGGAAACTGGAGAAACGCGACCCCGCCTTGAAACTGAGTCCTCCGAAAGAACCAATTCGCTTTTACGTTGAGCACACCGCACCCGTCCGTTATCGAAGATGGATCAAAGCGGGTGTCGATTACTGGAACAAGGCGTTTGAGAAAGTTGGCTTGGTTGACTCCATCGTTATCGAATATCAGGACGCACAAAGTGGCGCCCACATGGAGAAAGATCCCGAGGATGTGCGTTTCAACTTCATCCGCTGGTTGAATAATGACGTCGGTACAGCGATCGGACCGAGCCGCGTTCATCCCGAAACTGGTGAGATCCTGGACGCCGACATCATTTTGACTGACGGTTGGATCCGCCACTTCAACTACAACTACGAAGACTTGATGCCCAAACTGGCAATGGAAGGCATGGCTCCTGAAACGCTGGCATGGCTTGGCCGAAATCCTCGATGGGACCCCCGCGTTCGCTTGGCGCCACCAGAAAGAGCCAATTACCTGAGGGCTGAGTACCAACGGCAAGCTCAGCAGCCAATGGCTGGCTTTAAAATGGCACAAGCCGATCCCTCCCTTTTGGGTGATGATGAATTCGATGGCCTGTATGGACACATCAGTCAGAAAAATGGTTTTTGCATGGCGGCCAGCGGTCGCAACCTTGATCTTGCTCTGGCACGAATGGATTGGGCGCTGTCGCTGATGGCCGGCGAAGAAGCCGAAAAGGAAAAGAAGAAAAAGAAAAAGAAGGAGCAAGCGAAGGAGAAAGACGGCGACAAAAAAGAGGACGCCAACGAAGACAAAGAGGACGAGAAAGCTGACAAGGACGACGAAGAGAAGGAAGACGACAGCGATAAAAAAGAGGGCGACACCGAAGCCTCCGACAAGAAGCCTGAAGACGCACCCAAGATCCCCAATGCCGCTCTGGTAGATGGCATGCCCGAATGGTTTGTCGGACCGCTGCTCGCTGATCTTGTCGCCCACGAAGTTGGTCACACCCTCGGACTGCGGCACAACTTCAAAGCATCGGGTTTGATGACGCTCGACGAAATCAACAGTGAGGATGTGAAAGGCAAGAAAACCTTCACCGCTTCGGTGATGGATTACACACCCATCAACTATCGCTTCGAATCAGGTGATGTTCAGGGCGACTACGCCATGATCGACATCGGACCTTACGATTACTGGGCCATTGAGTATGGGTACACCTTTGACGAAAAGAAACTGGCTGACATTCTCAAACGTTGCAACGAACCTGAGCTGCAGTACGCAACGGATGAAGACACTAACGGGCCTGACCCGTTGGCACGTCGATACGACTTCTCAAAGGATCCGCTTGACTACGCCAATGAACAGAAAAAGTTGATCAAGTTGTATCGCGATCGGATTCTCGACAAGTTTGTCAAAGATGGTGACAGTTGGGCCAAAGCTCGACGGGGCTACGAGCTGACACTCAGCTTGCAAACCCGTGCATCAAACATGATGGCGAACTGGATTGGTGGTGCGTTTGTCAACCGCGACAAAAAAGGTGACCCCGGCGATCGTCCCCCAGTGGAAGTGGTCCCAGCCGCACAGCAAAGGGCCGCTTTGGAATTCGTGATCAATACCGCTTTCAATGACGATTCGTATGGATTGACACCAAAGCTGCTCGAGCGAATGAGTGTCGACAAGTGGTTGGATCGGAGTTCCCGTGGGGCCATGTCCAATGAAGCGACTTGGCCAATCCATGATCGCATTCTCGGGGTTCAGGCCTCTGCCCTGACTCTGTTGATGAACCCCACCACACTGCGTCGGGTTTACGACAATGAGTTGCGACTGCCTGAAGATGTCGACACGTTGACCCTCCCAGAGTTGCTGGCAGCCATCAATGAGTCGGTCTGGAGTGAGCTGTCAAAGGATTGCCCTGATGATCGCAATGATCGCAAGCCGATGATCTCATCTCTACGACGCAACCTGCAGCGTGAGCACATGCAACGGTTGGTTGATCTGATCCTCGAATCTTCTGATGACACTGCGGCACACAAGCCTATCAGTAACCTCGCCAGGATGGAGTTGCGAGAACTTTCTGGTCGCATTCAGGACTCCGTCGATAAGTGCGGCAAGAAAATGGATGCCTACACCATGGCTCACCTATCCGAGACCAAAGAACGGATCGATCGTGCTTTGGACGCCGGTTACACCTACAACGCAGCTGCAGCTTCTGCCCCCGTGTTGATGATGTTGGGACGGGAAACAACCGACTTCGAACAGTAGTGTTCGATCAGGTAAACATCTGCTGAACTGCAGTGCACGATTTGAGGGCGTCTCGCTTGCGAGACGCCCTTTTTCCATGCGCGAATACCGAATTCCCTGACACACTGTCGCGAACCAGCTAAACTGCCATCAACCTGTACCGACATCCTGTGCTTGCGGAGCCCAACCCATGCAACGCTCATTTTTCTTTTCTATCACTTTTTGGATCACGTTGCCATGGTTGCTGAATGCAGGAAACCTCACGGCTAAAGACTTGAAGTTCGACAAGACCGTCATCGACGCAAATCTGGGTAAGGTTTGCTACGCCGTCACTGCCGCAGACGTCGACGGCGACAACCGTCTGGACGCCGTCGCCATCAGTGAACGGGAAGCCATCTGGTATCGGAACCCCGATTGGAAAAAACATGTCATGATAAGTGACGCCGTCACCAAAGACCATGTCTGCATCACAGCAGGCGACATCGATGGAGACGGCAAAGTGGACTTTGCTCTAGGCGCAGGCTGGCCAAAGAATGGAGGAGAAATCTTCTGGATTCAGCGTAACGCCTCACTTGAATCACCATGGACGGTTCATCCGATCGGGGCCGAGGCATGGACGCACCGAATGAGGTTTGCTGATGTGCTTGGCAAAGGTCGTGATCAACTGGTAGTGACGCCGCTCAACGGCGATGCCAACAACGGCATTCGCCTGCTTGCATTTCCAATTCCCACCAAGCCAGAGACCGGCCCGTGGACGCCGCAAGTCATGGCGCGATCATTGAATCGAGCTCATAATCATTGGCACATCAGCAATTCGAGATCGTCTGAACCTGATCAAACCATCGTGGCCAGCCAAGAAGGTTTGAGCCTTGTCCAACTTGGATCGGAAGGCAAATTCACCGTGACGCCCATCGCTACAGGTGCCAGTAGTGAGCAGCCGAACCAACGCGGATCCGGCGAAGTCAAAAAAGGGAAACTAGGCTCAAAAACCATGTTGGCCACAATCGAGCCGATGCACGGAAATCAAGTCGTTGTGTATCTCGCCGACAGCCTGCAAGCAGGCATGCAGCGAGTAGTCCTGGACGATACTTTTGCTCAGGGACATGCCATCTGGTGCGCTGATTTCAATGGTGATGGCCAGGACGAAGTGGTTGCGGCTCACCGCGAAGCAAAGGCTGATGGCACGCCGGCAGGTATCTATCTGTATCAGGCCAGCAATGCAGAGGGCATGCACTGGGAGCGGACGAAACTCGACGCCCCCATGGCATGCGAGGATCTGTGGTGCGACGATTTCGACGGGGACGGCAAGATTGACATTCTTGCGGGGGGTCGCGCGACACACGACGTCAATCTCTATCTCAATCGGTCGGCCCAGTAAGCGGGAATCGCATCCCATGATTTTTGTAATCTCAACAACCACAACAAGTTAACAGGTTCCGAAAAATCAGAATCCGTTCACAACGGGCGATCACTTCAGTTATTGCGTCCAATTCGCCGATAAGTTCGTCATAGGACCTAGAAACACCACGCCTCACCTGAGTGTAATTCTCGTCTTTGAGTGTCGAACGATTTATCGATCACACACTTGGCAAGTCATCAGGCAACAAACAATACCGCTTTCTGTTCCGGTTGCTTCGGTACCGGAGCGGCTGAAACTACCGGAGGCTGAACTACTTTCATTACCTAAGATCTTTTTATCGGCTTACCACTGAATAAATTGCACGTCTTGCATCAAGTCGCTGTCTCCAACTGTTTACCTGATCGATGATGATCCAAACGATGTCGTGATCATCCAGCGGTTATGTGAATCTGTCGGTTTAAAAGTGGAAAGTTTTTTATCGCCTCAGGAATTCCTGATACAGGTCGGGCCGAGCGCGTCGGGCTGCATTGTTGCGGACTTGATGATGACTGGCGTGCAACTGCACGCACGGCTTCGAAATTCCAAAGCTGCAATTCCGATCATTGTCATGACAGGACATGCGGATGCGCAAACGTGCCGCACAGCGATCCGCAATGGAGTCTTTGGTTTTGTGGAAAAGAGCTTCAACCCCACGATCTGCTGGTCGTGATACAGACAGCCATCGAAGCAAACGCCAAAATGAACAGTGAGCGGAATCTTCGCGATTTGGTAATGCAACAACTCGACAATCTGTCCAAACGCGAGGACGAAGTCATGAAGTTGCTTGTCACCGGATTGACGCTTAAGGCGATCGCCATCGCACTTGGAATCTCTGTTCAGACTGCCTCCAAGCACCGCATTCGACTTTTTGACAAGCTTGGTGTGCACAACGAAGTCGGATTGGTCAAGCTGACAATGCGGATTGACCCCAATCTGCCGCTGGCGGCCTATGACGCTGCCTGAATCACTGCGGCTCACATCCGGGCAAGGATCTCTTTCACTTGCGCACGCTGCGGCAGCATGAAGTGATTGAATGGCTCTGCCATATGATCACTACAGATGCCATGGATCGAAAGCGCACACTTTGTTGCCTTGATGAATCGGCTGGCATATTTGCCAACCGTATAGATTTGTTGCAACCTGTCCACTCGCTGGTTCAGCACATCAATCTGCTGGATATCCCGGGACATGGCCGCTTGGTAAAGGTCTACGAATAGCTGCGGGTAAATATTTGCGCCTCCGTTTACACCTCCATCACCACCCATGAGAATCGCTTCTGTGGTGAGATGTTCAGGGCCAATCAACATGGACCAATCGGGACGCACCTCCTTCAACTGCAGCATTTGCTGAAAGTACTTCAGATCGCCACTGCTGTCTTTGACGCCGACGATTTGCTCATGCCTCGTCAGAATTCGTAACGTATCGATTTCAAACCAGACTTTGGTCAGGCTGGGCATATTGTAAAGCATCAGTGGCAATGGCAGCGATTCCACGATATCCGCTATGTACTGAATCAGCTCAGTTTGTCCGGCGGGAAAATAGTAAGGCGTCGACAATACGGCAGCATCAGCTCCGGACTCTTTTGCAAACTCCGCGAGCTTCAATGACTCAACCAGAGAGGTGTCGGTGATCCCGACGAGAACAGGAACCCGATCGGCGACGATCTCGGTTACCAGCTGAATGAAGTCACGACGCAATCGATAACTGAGACTCGGCGCCTCGCCTGTCGTACCGAGAATGAATATCCCGCTTACGCCCCCTTGAATCACGTGTTCAAGCAGCCGTTGAGTGCCGGGAAGATCAATCTTGTCGCGATCTTCCAGAGGCGTGACCAGAGGAGGAACAATCCCGCGGTACAGCGGTTCAGGCGGTGGAGTGGATGTCATATTTTCAAACTGTCATCCAAGCCGCTTTGTAGCCTAGGCCCAGATTCAGAATTCGCTGCAACAACGCTTCATAGGAGATGCCCACTACTTCAGCTGACTCTGCGAGGTCTTCACCGAACTCGATGTTCGGGTTGGCATTGGCTTCGATCACATAGATCTCACCTTGGTCGGTCATCCGCAAGTCCATCCGGCCATATCCACTCATACTGAGCGCCCGGTACACACGTTTGCACAATTTCGAAATGCGTTCCTGCGTAGCCTCGTCCAAATCGTGTGCCGCATGTGTTGTGATCTGATGTTTTTCTTGATACTTGCGATCCCATTTAACCCGACTGGTTGCAATGCGTGCAAGATCTTCGGGCATACTTCCAAAGTTCATTTCCCAGGCAGGAAACGTTCGCAAACGTGTATTCCCCAGCACCCCTACGTACAATTCGCGGCCCTCAATGTACTGTTCAGCAATCGCGTCATCACCGGTTTTCTCATGGATGAAATGCACTCGTTCAGCCAACGCCTCATCGTCATGAACAATGGATGCCTGTGCGATTCCATAAGAGGCATCTTCGATAGTCGACTTCACGAACAATGGAAATGAGAGCTTCTTTGGACGATGAACTGTACGGCCGATCGGAAAAACAGTGAATCGCGGAGTAAGTATACGGTGGTACGTCAGGACCTTTTTCGAAAGAGCCTTGTCCTTGGTCAGCAACAGGCCGCGGGGATTACATCCAGTGTAGGGTTGCTGCATAAGTTCAAGATAGCTGATTACCGCAAAGTCGTAGGTCACAACACCGTGAAATTCCTCCAGCATCATGAACGTGATGTTGGGTTGAAAATCACGCAGCGTTTTCCGAATGGGTGCCAGATCATCGTAGACCCCCAGCGGAAGAACGTCATGCCCGAGCCTTCGCAGGGACTCGCAGACATCGAATTCAGCTTTCCATGGGTCCATTTCGAGTTTCGAGACACCCTCTAGGGTCTCGGGTGGCACATGACCATCACGGACAAGCACCTGAACACGAAGTTTCCTCATCGGTACACTCCAAGGTTGAGGCCCGTGGATGAATGAGTGTTGTATCGCGCTCGCGCCGTGAAGTTCAGCACCAACTGGGTGCTGGAGAGCTCAAGGGTGATTTCATGACTGCAACAGAAAAACTCAAATTGCAAAGCGATGCCTTCCCTCGTGGATGAAGTTCGTCGTCCGCACCGCAACCAGAATCATCGCATCACGCTTTGCATCCTCTGGCGATGCTCCTAACCGCAGTTTCAACTCGCGGCACCGCTGAATCATCTCCTGAACCACCTGATCGATGGTATAGGTGTACTCGCCTGTCCAGCGAGCCACAGCACGGCGCAGCTCACCCCGGACACGAATCAAAAAAGCTGCCGCAGTCGGATTGCGGCAATGTGCGGCGTCACTTGAAAAGAGCTTACGTAAATCGTCGTCATAGATACTGGGAAAATCTAGCCCGTATCGCTCACGCTTGCGTTGATAATGAGCTCGGAGCGTTTTTCGGATTTTCGAAATCGGTTCGGCCTTCGCTCGTGATTTGACGTGAGCTCGTTTTCCGTCAATGGACTTCATGAAATCGTCGACGATATTCAACTTATGAACTGCTGGCCAAGTTCGGTAACGCGTCCGCCACCTTGATCCAGGACGAAGCCAAACCGCAAATGTCTCCGCAAAATCCTCTAACGGATGTGCTTGAGCGTACCACATCTCGAGATGCTGGACGAAGTCTCGGCTCGATGGTTTTGGACGATAGTACTCTGGGTAAGGCTGGGAAGGTTTGCCAAACATCCTCCGGTAGCGGACACGCCGGCGTAGGCGAAATGCCGTATCAATCGCATGACCCGCCTCATGACGAAGGATCTTCATGCACCAAGCTTTGGTGCCTCCCTCGACCTCGAGCAGTTGCCTACGCTCCAATCGAATCAATCTGGGATGAGCCAGATAGAATGGGATGGCGATTCCAGGGATCCCATCGGGTGAGAACCATTCATCACTCAGCCAACAATGAGGTGAGAACTTGAGTCCGCGGTGTGCCAATTCTTCGTTAAGCTGTTGAATCCGGTCCTTCAACGGTGTCTCACGGATCGAGAGTTTCAAATCGCAGATCCGCATATCGAGCAATTGCTCGTCGGTCATTGAGTTGAGATCTGACTTTTTCGTCGCCATGGTGCGATGCAAGAGTTGTAAATCAGAGGGATTCCAGTCGGAGCAACCGCGACAGTCTATTCAATAAACACACAATGTCTTTACACAAAAATCGCGAACTAGGCAAAAGCAGTTACCAAACTGTAGCTGGCCAAGACCGGACGATGGGTTCCTTTGCAAGATTGACCGGATCTGGGCGAAGCGCAATTGCCATTTTAGCTCTGAATGGGGCGGATTCCGAAAGCATCATTCAACGCTGTTTTCAGCCCGCGATAGCAAGGCCATTCTCGCCGGGCCAAATCCGCTACGGAATGTGGGTCGGAGCCGACCCCGCAAACACTCTTGACACGAATCATCCCTCGTCCGCAGCGACTGGAACCGGCGAATCGGTAGTCGTGACGCCCGGATCAGGACATTATTTTGAAATCCACTGCCATGGCGGGCCAGCAGCTGTCGCACGCATCGAGAACGATTTACGAGCCTGTGGTGCAACGTCTGCAGCTGGAACAGATGACTGGAATCCGTCGGACACGCCATCGCTGATCCGAGAGGCTGAAGTGGTGCTGTCGGAATGCACCACCGCCAGAACGGCTGCTATCGCGATGAATCAGGTCCGAGGATCACTCCTCGATTGGGCCACGCGATGGCAAGCATCGCTGACGCCTGCCAGTCTGTCAAAGTTCAACTCCGAGGTCAAATCGCTGTTGAACGCCGCGTTCTGGACGACACGGCTGGCCGATCCCTTCCGCGTTGTCCTGGCTGGACCACCCAACGTGGGCAAGAGCAGCCTGTTGAACGCCTTGGTCGGCTTTGACCGGAGCATCACCTTCGACGTCGCGGGGACGACCAGAGATGTCCTGCATGCCAACACTGTGATTGCCGGGTTACCTGTCCGGCTAAGCGATACCGCTGGTATCCGGGAAAGCGAAGAAGTGATCGAGCGCGAGGGCATCCGAAAGGCTCAGCAAGCAGTCCGCGAGGCCGACCTGCTGCTGCTCGTCAGCGAACCTCTGCCGGGCGGTGACTTTAGCGACCCGCCTTCCGTTCCCAAAACGATCCCACAGCTCCGTATCCTTAACAAAGTGGACCAAAAAACCAACCAGCCATCCGCTCTGAGTAGCCAATTAGACTGCTTTGACGCCTCCACCAATGCACTGACCGGTGAGGGTCTCACTGAATTGATGGATACAATCGCAGATAAATTGGGCCGACCTCTGCCCAAATCCGGAAAACCAGCCCTGATCAATCAGCGCCAATGGAAAATCATGGAACAATGTTCTGAGGCAGATTCATTGGAAAAAAAATCACAACTGCTGAATCATTTAATGGGTCACAACAATGGGTAAGCCAGCATGATTCGAACACTTTTTCTTTCCGTTTGTTTTTTGGGAGCCAGTTTCATGCCACTTCTGAATAGTTCGGGGAACGAAACGCCAGGTTGGGCGATCGTGATCCATGGAGGTGCTGGTGGCGACCCGCAGAAATGGAATGATGCTAAAACCAAGCTTCGCCGAACTGGGCTGAATCGCGCATTAACAGCCGGTCGTGACGCTCTCGCCCAAGGTGGTAATGCACTCGATACCGTGGAATTGGTGATTCGCATTCTCGAAGATGATGCTGCGTTCAACGCAGGCCGAGGTGCTGTCCTGACCAAGGCCGGGAAAGTCGAATTGGATGCCTCGATCATGGATGGGCGAACTGGGTCCTGCGGAGCCGTTGCAGGCCTAACGGCCACCCAAAATCCCATCTCGCTGGCCCGTCGTGTCATGACCGAGACACCTCATGTACTACTGGCTGGCAAAGGCGCCGACGAGTTTGCCAAGGCACAGCAGGTCCCGTTGGTGGCCCCCGACTATTTCCTGAGCCGCAACAGGGTCGCTGACAACGAACCGCATTTCGGTACGGTTGGCTGCGTGGTCTTGGATTCCAAAGGCGATCTCGCGGCAGGAACGAGCACCGGAGGAACCTCCAAAAAACTTCCCGGCAGAGTGGGCGATTCTCCGATTGTCGGGGCTGGCACCTATGCCGCCAACGATACGTGTGCCGTTTCAGGCACTGGAGTCGGTGAGGAATATATCCGCAACTCGGTTGCCTATGACGTCGCTGCACAGATGCGTTATGCCGATCGGAACATCGATGATGCTGTTTCAAAGATCATGCGCCAAACACTCGATGCTGGCGTAGGAGGCATCATCGCCATTTCTAAAGATGGAACGATTGTGATGCAGCACAATACGCCTGGTATGAGTTGCGGCGCTGCTAACAGCACAGGGCGGTTTGAGACACATTTGGCGCTGGAACGTGGTGGCGAACCTTTGAAAAGCGACGGCAACTCAAACACTCCGGTATCGCCTGACGCCGAAAACGCGATCTCGAAATTGATTCTGCAACAGGTGGTAGACTGGAATCGAGGAGACATTGATGCCTTCATGAAGCCTTACTGGCACAGCGATGAGCTGACCTTTTCTTCCGGAGGTAAAGTCACTCGAGGATATGAGAAAACACTGGCCGGATACAAAAAGAGATATCCAGACAAACAAACGATGGGAGTACTCGCTTTTGAAAAACTTGAGTATCAGTCACTGGGATCCAAGGCAATGCAAGTCCTCGGCATCTGGAAACTCGAGCGGGATAATCAACCGCTGGAGGGGCGATTCACGCTGATCCTGCGTCAGTTTCCCGAAGGCTGGAAAATAGTTCATGACCACACTTCAAAAACACCGGACGAAACGGGTAATCCATGATTCCTAGTCTTATGACTCAAGGCGGCAGCAAGCTGTCTTGGATTACCGCGATTTGCATCGTCACGCTGGGCCATGTCGCCCCGCGCGAGTCTTTTTCGCAGGACACCGCCGCGATTCCCCGCCACCAAGTCACCCGCGAAATGCATCGCGCGGTCAGCTTCTTCCGAAAACACGCCTCCGCTGGTGGTGGCTATGTCTATCAAATCAGTGCCGACCTTGCCAAACGAGAAGGAGAAGGCAAAGTCGCATCGACAACTGCCTGGATTGAACCACCAGGAACGCCGGCAGTCGGAATTGGCTTCCTGGATGCCTACCAGACATGCAAAGATCCACTGCTTCTGGAAGCAGCGAAAGAAACCGCGAAGGCTCTGCGACAAGGCCAACTTGAATCGGGCGGCTGGGACAACCTGATCGAATTCGCTCCCGCAGATCGGGCGCGATATGCCTATCGAACGGATACTGAAACAGCCCGCAAAGGCAAACTCAGGAACACCAGCACCTTTGACGACAACAAATCCCAATCGGCAATTCGGTTCCTGATGGAATTGGACAAGGAACTGCAATTCGCTGATAGGCTTGTCCACGAATCGGTGACCTACGCGCTTCAAGCCGTACTCAAGTCCCAATACCCCAATGGCGGCTGGCCGCAACGCTTCAGCGAATTCCCAGACCCCGACCAATACCCCGTGGTACCGGCCTCGCTGCCTACCAAGTGGCCCGCGACCTATCCCGGAAAGAAGTACAGTGACTATTACACCTTGAATGACAACACCGTCTGCGACCTGATCAAACTACTGCTCGACGCCGCCGATATTTATCAACAGTCGGAATACCTCGATGCTGCCTGTCGCGGTGGTGACTTCCTGATCCTGGCGCAATTGCCAGAACCACAACCGGGTTGGTCGCAGCAGTACGACCGCAACATGCAACCGGCCTGGGCAAGAAAATTTGAACCGCCCGCGATCAGTGGTGGAGAGTCTCAGCGTGTGATGCGAACCTTGCTGCATTTGTATCTTCGAACCGCTGGAAAAATCGAGAATAGCCAACGATTCTTGACACCACTGGAAACTGCAATTCCCTACTACCAACGCTCGCAATTAGCGAACAAAAAACTCGCACGATTCTATGAACTGCGCAGCAACCGCCCCCTGTTCTTCACCAAGCAATACGAACTGACGTATTCTTCCGATGACATGCCAACCCATTATGCGTTCATTGTCAGCTCAAAAATGGATGAGATTGAAAGGGAATTCCATGCAATTCAATCGGCTCCCGTCAAAGCGACATCCAAATCACCCGCTACCCACATGACCAAACGAACAGATGCTCTTGACGCAAAAGTGGCAACCACAATAGCGGAACTCGATTCGCGTGGTGCATGGGTCGAAGTAGGTCAATTGAAATATCACGGTAAGAATGACGACACGACACATGTGATCCGCAGCCGCACGTTTGTCACCAACCTGATGGTCCTTGCAACCTGGTTGGGAGCCGAATGATCCGTTCGTTCTGCCAACGCATAACCCCTGCTGTTGTTCGACCAACGGTTAGGAGCAGTGATGGTTGACTCCTCCGCAGAATCACATGTGCCACCGGAAATCCCGGTTGCCAGTCAACGCCTGCCGGTGGTCATTCACGCAGCGCCTCATCCTGCCACTCTCTCACCCGACAAACTACTGAAGTCCTGTGACCTGCGTACGCAACGCCGAAGTGGTCCGGGAGGTCAGCACCGCAACAAGACGAGCAGCGGTGCCTTCCTGCACTATCCACCAACGGATACGACCGCTGAAGCAACCGAACGGAGAAGTCAGGCGGACAATCGTAACATCGCACTCGAGCGACTCAGATTCCGGTTGGCTGTCGAGGTGCGCAGCCCTTCACCGCTGGACGGACACTCGATCCCGACTGAGGAAACGGAATTCCGAAATCGGTACGAAAAACATCCCCTGAAAATCAGCGATCGCAACCATGACAAACCAGCAGTATTAGCTTTGCTACTCAATGATCTTCACGCTGCAGGCGGCCAACCAAGTGCGGTATCACCCGCATGGGGAACATCAACTAGTGCTATCGTACGGCTCGTGAAATCACACCCAGTTGCGTTTGTATTTCTAAACAGGATCAGGCAGCATCATGGACGACCCCCTTTGCGATAGTCTGCCACATCCGTTTTCAGCTTGTTCATCGGTGGCTCGGTCCTTTAACTGTACCTCCGACTGTTTGCACCAAATCCCAAATTGACCGAGGGCGAAGAATCTGAACCTCGCAGCGTTCCAAAACTGAAGATCGCCTTGTTCTGAGTGGAACGGGCAGGATCCTCAGACTCAGTACAA
>Ga0315334_10001639_pt1 | contig 13841 bp, 18 predicted proteins | sample M150034915metaG_FD_205555 | JGI IMG/M metagenome (GOLD analysis project Ga0315334, IMG submission 205555) | Ammonia-oxidizing marine archaeal communities from Monterey Bay, California, United States - M1 500m 34915 | ecosystem: Environmental > Aquatic > Marine > Intertidal zone | place: USA... | reverse complement strand
GGAAAGTAATCAAAAATTCTTAGATGATTTAATACAGTATTATATTGATGAGTCAGGATCATACAAACAATTTGCTACTGAATATAAAGAATTTTCACAATCAGAAAATGATGTTGCGCTTGGATTAATTATTGGAACGATTTATTCAACATTCTTGCAGACATATGCAAATCAAAAACTTGACGTGGGATTAGACGATATCCAGGAGTTTCATGAATTCATAAAATCAAATGCGGATCAAATCAAAGAATCACTAGAAAAAAAATAATATGTATAGGTACAGATAAATCTAAAAAAAATCATATCAAAACATGTCTGAGGAAATTGCTTACAGAATCCAACAAATTAATGATAACGGTCAGGCGGTACAAATGACATTAGTTGAAGATGTTCAAACAGAACCTCTATCACAGAAGCAACTGATAATGGAGAATGTTGCAAAGAAATTAGATTCAGAAACAAAAAACCAGGTTATGCCACTTCTAGAAGCGATTCTTCAAGCACAGCCAACAATAAAATTGAAAAGCTATGCACAAACAACTGTTTCAATTACAATGCCAAAAAACAGATACGAGAGAATGGGTAAACCCCAAGTTGGTGAAAGGCTACAAGTTGATTTAAGAAAATGTTAAAGGTGTTTTTCTATTTCAGTTATATTGGTTAACGGTAGTGAACAGCTAAAATTCTTACAGACAAAAACTGTTGTTTGATCTGTTAAAAATTCTTTTCCAGCAAAAAATGAAAATTTTGTTAGTGAATTAAGTTCATTCTCTTGGTGTATTGCCACTATGATGGATTCAGGCAGGAATTTCTTGCTTAGATTAGACATTAATTCAGTATTTTGTGGATTGATGATTGTAATTTCAGTTGGTTTCTGGATGTTAAGGTATAAGACGTTTAGAAGATAACCGAATGCAAAAGGATTTTCAGCTGCCATACTTGCCTGTGTTTCAAGTATCTTTTGTGTGATCTTATGATATTTTTCTTCTTGCGTAATGTGGTATAATCTTAAAAATGCATTTGCTGTGACGGAATTTCCTGATGGCATAGATAAATCATAATTACTTTTTGGTCTTATGATTAATTTTTCGTGATCATCCGATGTGAAAAAAAAGTTACCGCTTTTATCATCCCAAAAATGATCTATCAAGTAATCACTTAATTCTGCTGCAAAATTTAGGTAGTCTACCTTACCTGTAGTTTCAAATACATCAACTATTGCATTTACAAGATATGCATAATCATCCAAGTATGCATTTAGCTTTGATTTACCATCTTTGAAAACTCGCTGTAGAACGCCATGTTTTTTAAATTGCTCTTGGTAGAAATCAGTTGCAGTTAGTGCGGTATCCAGATATTTGGTTTTTCCAGTTACTCTATATCCTTTAATGAATGCTGAAATCATTAGTCCATTCCATGCGGTCAAGACTTTGTCGTCTTTTCCTGGCTGAGTACGCTTATTTCTGGTCTCAAGTAGTTTTATTGATCCCTGTGAAATTATTTTATTTATTTCATCTTCTGTCTTGCTGAATTTGAATGCAATTGCAGATGTCTTAATATTATTTGCAAGAATTGTCCTTCCCTCGAAATTTCCACCATCCGTCACATCAAAATATATACAAAATATTTCTGAATCACTGCCTAGAATTTCTTCTATCTCTCTTTTTTTCCAAACAAAGGTTTGACCTTCTTCACCATCAGTGTCAGCGTCTTGTGCTGAGTAAAAAACTCCCTCGGGTGAAGTCATTTCACGAATTACATAATCAAGTGTTTTTGTAACTACATCTAAAAAGAAGTTATCTTTTGTAATTTGATATGCCTCACAATACACAATTGGTAGTAATGCATTATCATACAACATCTTCTCAAAATGTGGGACTAGCCATCGTGCATCAGTTGAATATCTATGAAATCCTCCACCGATTTGATCAAAGATGCCACCTTTTGCCATTCTTTTTAAAGTCAGTAATGCAAAATCTTTGAATTTTGAAATTCCAGACAGTTTTGAATATCTGAACATAAATGAAAGATTTGATGCATTAGGAAATTTTGGTGCTTGCCCAAATCCACCATAATTGGTATCAGCTATTTGCAAAAGATTTACTGCAGCTTCATCAAGTTTTGACTTGCTAATTTGCGATGGTTCTGTAACTCGTTCTAATCTAGATAAATTTGTCATGAAATTGTCAGCTGAAGATTCAATTTCTTTGGGTTTTTCTTTCCATGATTGTGCAAGCTGTCTACACAAACTTCCAAAACCAGGTCGTCCATAGGAATCAAGTACAGGAAAATAAGTTCCTACGTAAAATGGTCTTTGTTCGGGAGTCAGAAACACACTAAGTGGCCATCCACCTTGCCCAGTTGACATTTGACATACTTTTTGGTATATGTCATCTAAATCTGGTCGCTCCTCCCTGTCAACTTTAATGTTAATAAAATTCTCATTCATAATCTTGGCAACATCATCATTTTCAAATGACTCATGTGCCATTACATGACACCAATGACAAGAACTGTATCCAACAGATAGGAAAATTGGTTTATTTTCAGATTTTGCTTTTTGTAATGATTCATTATTCCAAGAATGCCAATTAACTGGATTATCTTTATGTTGTAAAAGATATGGGCTTGATTCGTTAGCTAGATTATTTGACATAGATGTATTTTGAACCTTGATTATTTGTACGTAACCTGATTACTTCCATAGTGCAGAATCATCACGCTTGTAGATCTCAATATTAATTTGTTTGAGTATATTACGTTTAGATTTTTGAGCCTTTTTTTCTTTACCATAGTCTTTCTTTTCAATTAATTCCTGAAATCTAATTAATTGCTCAAGGCTAAAATTCATAAATTTATTTTTTGCAACCTCATCTAGAAGTTTTATTCTCTCTTTATCTTCAGCAGTGATTTTATAATCCATAGTTAAGACACAATTGAATGGATTTTATTTCTTATTATCCGTAACAATCTTAAGAATAAAGAAAATTAATGGTGTATGCCTGAAAAGATGCGCGCCATGGTTCTTGAGAACTTAGGTCCGGTTGAGTCAAATCCGCTAAAACTTCGAGAAATCGATAAACATCAAATACAAAAGCAAAATGAAATTTTAATAAAAATTGAAGCGTGTGGTGTATGCCATTCACAATTACATTCGATTGAAGGTGACTGGAAAGAGATTGGTCTTCCACCTACTCTTCCAACTGTACCAGGACATGAGATTGTAGGAAGAATTGAAAAAATTGGTGATGATGTTGTAAAGTTTAAAATTGGTGATAGAGTTGGAATTACTCCTTTGATGGGTTCATGCCTTGATTGCCAATATTGCAATGAAGGTAAAGAATACTTATGTGAAAACATGGAAGTTACAGGTGAATCACTCAAGGGTGGTTATTCTGAATACATTACAGTTTCAGAAGATTTTGCAACCAGAGTTCCTAAAACTATGACATCTGATTATGCAGCACCACTTTTTTGTGCTGGTATTACTGCATACAAGGCTGTAAAGGCTGCTGAACCAGAAAAAAATAAGAAAATTGCAATATTTGGAATTGGTGGAGTTGGTCATATGGCAATACAGTTTTCGAAAGTAGCAGGATGTGAAGTTACTGGTATTTCAAGAAAAGATAAACATCTTGATGTAGCAAAAAAACTTGGTGCAGATAATGTCTTTGTGTATTCCTCAGATCAAGAAAAATTTCTTAATAATCTAAACGAAAATTATGGTTTATTTGACGCAGCAATTGTCTTTGCACCAGTAGACGAAGTAACAGATACTGCAATAAAATCTGTCAAGAAGGGTGGTACGATAGTAATTGCAACAGTAGGCAAGATTCCTAATTTCTTGGCATTTGAAGAAAAAACAATACGTGGCACGTTAATTGGTTCTCGAAAAGACATGGAAGCTGTCATTGAAATCTCTGAAAAAAATAATTTTGAAGTTGTGACCGAGACATTTCCATTAGAGCAAGCAAATGAAGCATTACAAAAACTAAAAACTTCTGATATAGAAGCCAGAGCAGTTCTAATTCCTTAAATATAGAACAAAGTTGTTGCAGTTATGAATTGTAGACGTTGTCATCATACGGATGATGCTCATACAACTAGTGATTCAAATGAATCTATGTTAAGAAGAGGAAAATGTGAAATTCCAGATTGTACTTGTAATCAATTTTTAGATGCATTTGAAGAAATTGATGATGAGCAACTCTGATTCATATATGAGATAGAAAAATTTTGTTTATGGAAAAGCATGCCTCAAAAGATGATATGGTGAAAAACTATGAAAACCTTCTAGCCAAAATTAACGCATTGGAGGTTTCTGCAAAAGATGACTATCAAAAAAATATAATCAAAGTGTTACGAATGCTAACGGAAGGGCAAATTCACTCAATTAATGAATTTGATCATCTGAAAAAAGCAATTGATCTTTTAACACTACAATTATTTGATGTTAAAAACAAATCATAGTTTATTCGGTATTACATGGTGGTCTATACTTACTAATTATTTTCTGAACAAGTCTTTCACGCTCACTTTCTTCAGAATCTGGCATTGGATAAATTGCCAAGTAAAGTAACTTCTCTGAGCCTGCATGCTGAATCCAGCATTTGAATTTCTCATTTTGTATGAAGAAATCAGTTTCCTCTGTCTTTTCCACCTGAGAAGCATATAAAATATTAAATCCATTTTTTGTTTTGCTAAAAAGAAGATAGATCAACTGATTCATTGGAGGTCCCCATTCAGAGATCTCTATTGGTCCCAAGAATTCATAATGAAAAATTTGTATTGTCAATTACATAATTATCTTGTTCTAAAGTATTAAATTTGCCCACAAATTCTTCAAAGTAAATGTCAGATATGGAAAACCCACATAATTATAGAAAAGTTGGTTATTCTATGATTTTAGTTGCTGCTTCACTTTCAATTATAGGCATGGTACACATAACAATCGGTGACAATGTACTCTTTGGTGACCAGATGCAGAGAGATAAAACTGCGTTTTTTGAAGAGTGTAAAGCAATATTTTATGATAGTGAGGAATGTCAAAAATTTGATAAGCCTGGAAACACGTTATACGCAATTGATAGATTACCAGTAGATATGATATCAGAGGAAGAATTAATTACAGAATCAATAGTTCCAGTGCCTGTTGCTAAAACCATGTCAGAAACTGTGATTATTCCTGCAGGTGTTGGTATACCAGGATGTGAAGAAACAAGTGAATGTTATCTTCCTTCATCACTAACTATTGGAACTGGTACCACAGTAACTTGGGAAAATATTGATACCGCTGCACATCTTGCAACAAGTGGAACTCCTAACGGAGGGCCAGATGGTCTGTTTGATTCAGGTATGATTATGGCTGGCGGTACATTTGAACATGAATTTATTGACAGTGGGGAATTCCAATACTACTGTCTTGTTCATCCATGGATGATTGGAACAGTAACAGTAGAATAACTACTGGTCGTTCATATAATCTTCCCACTTGTTTAGGTTAGTTGTAAATCGATTCATCTGATACATTGCACCACCGATGATTCCAGCATGATAAAATGTGTAAAGATAGATTTGTGAGTGTGTTGGATCACTTTGAGTTATACTCATACTAATCATTGAAAAGAAGACAAATGTTCCAGCAAATGTAATTATCCTACTCAACATTCCTGCATTAAGTCCAACAATACGTCTTGTAGCAGCTGCCATTAATGTAAAACTTGATGCAATTAGAAATGTTGTGCCGCCGTTAGATGTTATCATATCTGTTACCCATGTAAGTATACCATCGTCAAAAGGAGATGTTTCTGGCATCATAGCACCGCCATGTAATGCAAAATTCACGGAACTAAACAATCCACCAATGATCAAAAAGAAAAGAAATGTTTTGATGATTTTACGCTTTAATGCACTTCTTGTTTCAGATGGCTGTAAAGCTTTTTCAGAAATTTTAAGTCCATACAAAAAACCGATTCCAAATGCGGGTCCGAATAAAATATAATTGATAACTGGGTTTTCGGTCATAAAATCATTAAAGTATGTATGAAGCAATATTGCCATTATCAATGCAGATGCAGCTGCAGATCCAAAAATTATCAGAGTCGAGAATCTCAGTAATCTTGGTTCTGTTGAATCAGAATTATTCCATGTATACACAGTAAATTCTGTTGAGATTTGGATTAAAGACCCAAGTCAAAATTGATTTATGTGGTTTGTTAATTCTCGTAAAGCTTCTGCCTATGAGGGAGTATCTAATTCAATTTAGAAAGGGTAATAATCATTTGATATGACTGCAATTTATGAAAGCGCTTGTCTTTGAGCAATATGCAAGAGACGATGATTTTGAATCAATTTTAAACATTAAGGATATTCCTGAACCTATTCCAAAATCACATGAAGTCGTTATCAAAGTAGAATCTGCTGCACTAAACTATGATGACATATGGGCTATGAGAGGAAAACCGATTGATGTTCCACTCCCACATGTTTCAGGTACTGATGCAGCAGGAATTATAACAGAAGTTGGTGATGATGTTAAAAATCTCAAAGTAGGTGATCGTGTTGTTTCCCATGGAAATTTGTCCTGTAGAATTTGTAGTATGTGTACATCAGGACGAGAGTATGATTGCAGACAAAGGAAAGTTTGGGGGTTTCAGACAGGGCCATTGTGGGGAGGATATTGTGAGTTTACACATCTTCCAGAGTTCAATGCTGTGAAAATACCTGATAGTATTACTTTTGATGATGCAGCTGCTGCATCGATGACGATGATGACTTCATGGCACATGTTAGTGGCTAGAGCAAAGATTCAACCTGGTCAAACGGTAGTAGTTATGGGAGGAAGTTCTGGTATGGGAATATTTGGAATACAAATTGCAAAACTGTATGGTTGTGATGTAATTGCAACTGCTAGTCAAAGTAAATTAGAAAAATGTATTGAACTGGGTGCTGACTATGCAGTAGATCATAGGAAAGAAGACTGGCATAAAGAAGTAAAAAAAATTGCAAAAGAAATTTCAAAACAAAAGTCAAAGAAATCAGAGATTGATGTAATCTATGAACATATTGGAGGATCACACTGGAACAAAGAATTGTCACTGCTCAAATATGGTAAAACAATTGTTACTACAGGTGCAACAACTGGTTATGATGTAAAAACAGACTTGCGACATATTTTCTTCAAGGGGTTGAATGTTGTTGGTTCAACGCAAGGCACACGCTCAGAACTTGAATCTGGATTACACTGGATGGCTAAAGGTAAGATGAGATCTGTAGTAGACTCTATATTTTCACTTGAAGAAGCGTCTACCGCACATCAAAAAATGCTTTCAGGAAAAGATCTATTCGGAAAAATATTGATGAAACCATAATATGTGTAGAAAGATGCTGTTTTAAACCTGAGATACGAGATTAAATATCTATGAAATCGTTACCGGTTATAATATCAGGAATAATAGTTATGATCTTTGGTATTATATTTCAATTTCAGGGACAGGGTGTGATTGGTCCGGAATCATCATTCATGTATGAGAATCCAAGTTGGATTGACAACGGCATATACATTGGAATGATTGGTGTGATAATTATTCTGATAGGATATTTTGTAGAAAAGAAGAGACTAATGTAGACCGTTTTTTTCAAAATATTTTTGATGGTACTCTTCTGCACGATAAAAATGAACAGCTGATTTTATCTCAGTTACAATATCATTACCAAATCTTTCTTTTGCAATAGGATTAAGCTTCTCTTTTACTTCTTTAGCCAATTCTTCTTGTTCTGAATCATGACAAAATATTGCAGAACGATATTGTATTCCTACATCTGGACCTTGTCTATTGGGTGTGGTTGGATTATGATTCTCGAAGAAAACTTTGAGTAGGTCCTTATATGATATTTCTTCTGGTTCATATTCAACCTGAATTGCTTCAGCATGACCAGTTCTATCTGTACATACCTGTTCATATGTTGGATTTTCCAAATCTCCACCTGTATACCCAACTTGGGTTGATTTTACACCTGACGTCTTACTGAATATTTCCTCAACATGCCAAAAACATCCAGCTGCAAACGTTGCTTTTTTCATGATCCTAGTAAATTCCTGGTTTGTAAAAAACCATAACTAAATCCCAATCATGGAAAATATACCATATGCGAGGACAAACACGCCTCCCAATATGATGATCTTTGACAATATTCCCATGATCATACAAAATTTCTTTATAAAATAAATTTTACTTGTAAGAAAATTTGTATAGGAATCCAATGCTTTATTTTAATGAGAACTGAAACATAGTCATTGCTGCATTTAGGAATACTAATTTCTGGTAGAGGGAGTAATATGGAAGCAATCCTAAAAGCAATAAAAAAACAAATGATTCCAGTCAAACCTTCTATTGTGATATCAAATAGACCTGATGCCGGAGGACTAAGAATTGCTGAAAAATTAGGGATTAAAACACAGGTGATAGAAAGTAAAAATTTTAGAGGTAATCGTACGGATTATGATAAAAAAATAATTACGTCTCTGGCAAAAAATGGCGTGACCGAAAAAAATGGTCTTGTATGCTTAGCAGGATATATGAGAATAATCAGCCCATATTTCATTAAAAAATATAAAAATAGAATTTTAAATATACATCCTGCCATTTTGCCAGCATTTCCAGGACTTGATGCACAAAAACAAGCAATACAATTTGGTGCAAAAGTTTCTGGGTGTACAGTACATATTGTTGATGAGGGAGTAGATACAGGTCCAATAATTCTACAGGAGGTTGTCAAAGTAGTAAATAATGATACAGAGGAAACATTATCAAAGAAAATTCTTGCAAAAGAACATAAGATTTATCCAAAAGCCATCGAACTTTTTGCTAAGAAAAAACTTTCAATAAAAGGAAGAAACGTTAAAATTTTAAATTAATTATCTAGTCCACCAAAAAAATATAATACAGTTAATTTTTTCTTGTTTCCAAAAAAATAATGCTCAGTATTTTTTGGTACAAAGAATGCTTTTCCTTTCTTTACAGAGTAATCCTTGTTTTTTATTTTTAAAAAACCGTCTCCATCTAGTATATAGTACATCTCATCTGATTCATGTGGAAGTTGTGTATCTTCTTCACTAGGTTTCAATATCAAAAGTCCTGCAGCAAGATTCTCTTTATTTAAAAAAGTGTTGAAATGTGAATCACTATTGTTTATTTTACGAATGTAATCAGTAGTGTTATATTCAAATTTCATTTCATTCAGCAACTACATGATAAAAATGTCGTTTCGGTGGACTTTGCATATAATTTCCCAATTCATTATGAAGTGCGTTATGCTCCGTACTTTGATGCATTTTTCTAAACAGTTCAATATTCTTAAACTCAACCATTATTCTCTTAGACCCATCCTCACCTTCAAGAAGACGTCTTGAGATAAAACCATCAAATTTTGACAGTGTCTTATTAGATTCAGTCACCCAGACCTTAAACTCGGATATTTTCTCCACTTTGAGACTAACATCAACAATTGCAATAAACATGGTATTAATTTTAGTTAACCAAATAATTTCTTTTCGACGATTTTCAATGGTTTATTACTCACTAGGTAAAGTTACCAACATTGACAGGCACCAGAATAGATGGTATAGAGGTTGCAAAAAATATCAAGCGAGAGGTGGTGCAAATTGTTGAAAGCCTAAAATCACAAAATGTTCTTCCGTGCCTTGCAACAGTTCTTGTTGGTGATGACTCAGCTTCCCAAACTTATGTAAAAAATAAGCATAAAGCGTGTGAAGATGCTGGTATAATTACAAAAGATCATCGACCTCCTGCAGAAACCTCCCAAAATGAAATAAATGAACTAATCGACATGTTAAATGACGACTCATCTGTTCATGGCATACTGGTACAACTACCACTTCCGAATCATCTAAATGAGTTTGACACAATAACTAGAATTCTTCCAGAAAAAGATGTTGATGGTTTAACTCCTCATAACATTGGACTACTTGCTACAGGAAAAGCTGTACTCAAGCCTTGCACACCTTCTGGTATTATTGAAATGTTGAATTACTACAAAATATTGCTAGAAGCGAAAAATGTTGTTATCATAAATAGAAGTAATTTAGTTGGAAAGCCATTGTACCATCTACTATTACAAAAAAATGCAACAGTGACTACATGTCACTCAAAAACAAAAGATTTGGACAAATTCTGTCATGAAGCTGATATTGTAATAACTGGGGTTGGAGATAGAGACAAATTTACACTTACATCTGATATGATCAAAGATGGGGCTATTGTAATTGATGTTGCAACAACTCACCATGATGGTAAGCTTAAAGGAGATACAGACTTTGATGATATAATCTCAAAAGCGTCATTTGCGTCACCTGTACCTGGTGGTGTAGGTCCAATGACAGTTGCAATGCTTTTGAAGAATACGGTAACTGCTGCTGCGTTAAGTAAAGGAATTGTCATCAAATCCTAAAAAGGTAGCATTGAGACAAATGCTGCTTGAGAAAAGAGATTCAACATCATTTGATCTGATACAAATTCATAGTGAGAAGATTTATTCACGCCTAAAAAAGATCAAATCGTTCGCAGATGCAAATTCTGTTGGGTGCTATTATTCTATTGGCAGTGAAGTTCAAACTAAACCAATAATTATAGATCTTTTAAATCAGAAAAAACAGGTATCATTACCAAAAGTGGTCAATGACATTCTTGTTTTTAGAACAATTAAAAACTTTGACAGACTTGAAAAAGGAAGCTTTGGTATCTTAGAACCAAAAGATGATTGGCCAGAAGAGAAATCATTTGATGTTATTTTAGTTCCTGCAATTGGACTTTCAAAAGAAGGAGTTAGATTAGGATATGGGCATGGATATTACGATAAATTTCTTGCAGATAAATCAGTGACCAAAATTGCATTAACATATAATAAACAAATTGTTAAATCAATGCCAACTTCAGATCATGACATTAAAATGGATTGGATTGTTTCTGAGAGTGAATCTATTCTAATCTCAGAATAATTTTAGGCCTTTTTTACCAATATCTTTTCTAAAATATTTACTTCGACAGATAATTTTGTCATTTGCGATGTAGGCATTTTCTATTGCACTTTGCAATGTTTCTCCAAGTGCAGTTACTCCTAAAACTCTGCCACCATTTGTTAATATCTGACCATCAACATTTTTTGTACCTGCATGAAATACATTTGCATTATTTGGAATATTTTCAAGTCCTAAAATTTCGTCATTTTTTGGATATGAGTTTGGATATCCTGTTGATGCAATAACAACACATACCGCATATTGTTTATCCCAAGATATTTTTGGCAGTTGATCAAGGTGTCCTTCTGACGCTGCAATTAAATATTCCAGTAGATCAGAATTAAATCTCATTAAGATTGGTTGGCATTCAGGATCCCCCATCCGTACATTATATTCTAAAACATATGGGGTGTTATCATGAATCATTACACCTGCATACAAGAATCCCTTAAAATCAATACCTTCTTTTTTTAGTGATGACATTGTTTTATCAATAATTTCTTCTTGAATTCTTTTGGCTAATTGATTATCAACTACAGGTGTAGGTGAATAAGCTCCCATGCCACCTGTGTTTGGTCCCTTGTCATCATCAAAAATTCTTTTATGGTCTTGGCTTGTTGCCATAGGAATACCAACATTCCCATCACATAATGCAATGTATGATGCCTCAATTCCATCTATGCGTTCCTCTATAATGATTTTTGAGCCTGCATCACCAAATGCCTTATCGATTAATATTTTGTCTATGGCAGAAAATGCTTCTTCTTTATTATTACAGACTATTACACCCTTACCTGCAGCCAAGCCATCTGCTTTGATAACAACCTGCTTATCATAAGTATTAACAAACTGTTTTGCCTTTTCTGGATTATCAAATGTTTGAAATTCAGCTGTAGGTATGTTGTTTCTATCCATGAATTCTTTCGCCCAAATTTTACTAGATTCTAATTGTGCAGCATCTTGTGTTGGTCCAAAAATTTTAAGATTTTTTTTATTGAACGTATCAACTATGCCGTTTGCCAAAGGTGCTTCAGGACCAATAATTGTAAAGCAATTTTTTTGTGATGCAAAATCTGCCAATTCATCTATCTGATCTACTTGGATTGGAATATTGTTTTCTGTTCCACCATTTCCTGGTGCAGTAAATACATTTTCAACATTTTTTGATTTAGATATCTTCCATGAAATCGCATGTTCACGCCCACCTGAACCCACAACTAGAACATTGACCACAAAATTATAATTTAATTCTGATATATATTTCCAAGATAGTTAATACTCATATTCATATAGAGATAATGTTCAAATCGGATACATGGAATTAATTGATCAGTTTGATGCCAAACAAATTGAAAAAAATGTAAAAGATCATTTGAAAAACCGTAATTTATCAGACCTCATTTCAAAATCTGCAGACAAAAAAAATGAGATTATGTTTATTGAGGGTCCACCAACTCTGAATGGCAAACCTCATGCTGGTCACCTACGTGGAAGGGTGTTCAAAGATTTGTGGTATAGATATAACGTCCTTTTAGGTAATAATGTAATTTTTAATGCTGGATGGGATACACAAGGACTCCCAGTTGAATTGCAAGCTGAAAAAGAACTTGGAATAAAAAAAGGCAGAAAGGATGATAGGACTGATGAAGAGATAAAAGAACTTGTTTCCGCATGCAAAAACATCATTACAAAATACCATGATGAGTGGGTGAATGCAGACAATGATCTTGGTGTGTCGTTAAATCAGGAAAATGCATACTGGACATACAAGGATGAATTTATTGAAAGAGAGTGGAAATTACTCAAAAGGGCTTATGAAAATGGAATTCTGACTGAGGGACATAGAGTTGTGGCATACTGTCCTAGTTGCCTAACATCTCTTAGCCACTCTGAAGTTAACCAAGGATACGATATGGTGAAAGATCCATCGTTATTTTACAAAGTGAAACTGAATGATGAAGAGAAGTTTTTGATTGTGTGGACAACAATGCCATTCACACTTGTAACTGATGCAATGGTAGGTACCAACCCAAACGAAGAATATGTTGAAGTCCAAGTTAGAAACGAAATATGGATTGTTGGTAAAATCAGACTGGAAGAATTTATGAGTGAAGTGAAAGTTGAAGAGTACAAGATACTCAAAACAGTATCTGGTTCTGTGTTTGAAGGTAAAAAATACATTCATCCACTGTTAGATCAAATTCCAGAACTTGCAAAATTGGCTCAGAAAGATAACTATCATGTTGTTGTCTCTGAAGAATTTGTTGATGTGAATACAGGAAGTGGTCTAGTGCATCTCTCACCTGCAAATGGTGAAGAGGATTACAATATTGCAACTAAAAGAAAAGTTGATGTTTTTAGCCCAATTAATGATCAGGTTCGTTTTACTGATGAGGCAGGAGAATATTCAGGTATGTTTGTGCGTGATGCAGATGATAAGATTGTAACATCAGTAAAAGAACGAAATGCACTAGTAAAAATTGGAAAGATCAAACACAAATATCCACTATGTTGGCGTTGTAACCATAATTTAGTTTGGCTCGCAAGAAGAGAATATTTTTACATGTTAGATAGACTTGGTGATAAAGTTATCAAGGCGGCAGAAGATGTCAAATATTTTTTTGACCAGCCAAAAAATAGATTCCTAGAAATCATAAAGGAAAAACACCCATGGTGTATTTCACGTGAAAGATTTTGGGGGTGTCCAATTCCAATTTGGAAATGTGCGCAATGTGGAAATATAGAACGATTATTTTCACGAACGGAAATAATTAATGCTGCAAAGGAATTACCAGATGGGGAA
>Ga0315334_10001635_pt1 | contig 13851 bp, 12 predicted proteins | sample M150034915metaG_FD_205555 | JGI IMG/M metagenome (GOLD analysis project Ga0315334, IMG submission 205555) | Ammonia-oxidizing marine archaeal communities from Monterey Bay, California, United States - M1 500m 34915 | ecosystem: Environmental > Aquatic > Marine > Intertidal zone | place: USA... | reverse complement strand
CGGTGGTAAAAGAAGTAGTTTCAGAATTTATTAACAACCGGCCCAATGATCGGATCGGAATGGTGGTTTTTGGGGAACAAGCCTACACCCAATGCCCATTAACCTTGGATCAACACATCCTGCAATCATTTTTAAGTAAACTAGAAATCGGCATGGCCGGAGATTCCACGGCCATTGGTTCGGCAATAGGAATAGCAGTAAAACGGCTCAAGGATCTGAAATCAGAATCAAAAGTTATCATTCTTTTGACAGACGGTAGAAGCAATGCAGGGTCCCTCCTTCCCATGCAAGCTGCCCAAACAGCAAAAACCTTTGGCATTAAAATTTACAGCATTGGAGTGGGCACCAAAGGTAAAGCACCGTTTCTCGTCAACTCCGTTTTTGGCCAACGTTATGTATATCAGGAAGTGGATATCGATGAAGCAACTCTGAAAAAAATATCTAATATCACCGGCGGCCAATATTTCCGGGCTACCGATCTGGAGTCGCTGAAAACTATTTACAACCAAATCGATAAAATGGAAAAGTCGAAAGTCAAAGTCATTGACCATTCTGAATACACAGAACTTTTTAATTATTTCCTGTTGTCCGGACTCTTACTGCTATTGCTTGAAGTTGCCCTTACCAATACCTTTTTAAGGAGGATTCCTTAACCCATGCGATTTGGCGAGGTAACCAATTTTCATTTATTCTGGACTGTGATCCCCTTAATTTTTTTTATGATCTGGGGTTTAAAAAAGAAAAGGCAGCTCATCACAAAATTTTGCGGGAGCCCTTTACTTCCAAGACTGGTAAATCCAGGCACAGAAAAACTGCGTCGAAACAAATTTGTTTTCATCTTTCTAGCAACTATTTTTCTTTTGTTTGCCCTGACCCAGCCACGATGGGGATACTATTGGGAGGACTTTCATCAAAAAGGAGTTGATATTATTGTCGCCTTGGATGTTTCTTCCAGCATGTTGGCAAAAGACATAAAGCCCAATCGGCTCGAAAGAGCTAAAAGAAAAATCTCAGACCTTCTTGATAGACTGGAGGGAGATCGAATTGGACTGGTAGCTTTTGCAGGGACCGCATTCGTACAATGCCCTCTTACTCTTGATTATGCGGCTGCCAAAATATTTCTTTCTGCTATTGATACTCAATTGATCCCTGTGCAAGGAACAGCAATTGGCAATGCAATCACGATAGCTACCAAAGCCTTTCGCACCCAGGATAAAAAATCCAAAGCCCTGATTTTAATTACTGACGGAGAAGATCAGACCGGACAAACACTCGCTGCCACTAAAGCGGCAAAAGCTCAGGGAGTAAAAATATATGCCATCGGGATCGGTGGGAAAATAGGAGCCCCTCTGCCTAATCCATCTATCGAAGGTGGATTTAGAAAAAATCAGCAGGGAGAAGTCATCCTCTCAAAACTGGATGAGACAACATTACAAAAAATAGCTCTTGATACGGGGGGCAGTTACGTTCGATCTGTTACCGGCGATATTGACATTAAGACCATTTATAATGACCAAATCAAACAACACATCGAAAAGAAAGAATTGAAGTCAGCACGCCGCAAAATCTGGCAGGAGCGTTTTCAATGGTTCATTTTCATAGGAATATTTTTCATCATAATAGAATCTTGTTTAACAGAAAGAAAGTCCTTGCCTGGCTCATAAATTTTGTCTGCAATCTTCTTCCTAATTTTGGTAAAATATTAGCCAGGCTGTCTTAAGGTGCCTCGGCCTTGACAATGGGTATTCACAATATTATTTAATCCAACAGTCATTAAATGGGCTGTTTGTTTTGTGCTTAATTTTAAGAAAGGGAATAATAATGCAAAGTTCACCTAGAACCATGAGCGTAGATGCAGTTGCAGCAGAGCAACAGCGGTTCATGGTACGTGTTTATAACTGGATGACTGCCGGACTGGCAATAACTGGATTCATGGCCTTTTATGTTTCCAGCAATGAAACCATAATGAACATCATTTTTGGCAATCCTATCATGCCTATTGTTCTCATGATTGCTCAGATCGGGCTGGTATTCTGGTTGGCATCAAGAGTCATGCAAATGAGCGTGAGCCAGGCGACGGGTGTTTTTATGCTTTATGCGGGCCTGACCGGTATTACTTTTTCTTTTATATTTGTGGTTTATACCTCCGCATCAATTACTTCCACGTTCTTGGTCACAGCCGGCACTTTTGGCGCAATGAGCCTGTACGGTTATACAACAAAAAAAGACCTGACCTCATGGGGAAGCTTTTTATTTATGGGACTTATTGGAATCATCATTGCTTCGGTGGTCAATATTTTCATGCAAAGCTCCATGATGCACATGATCATCACCTATGCAGGTGTGCTAATTTTTGTAGGGCTGACCGCATACGATACCCAGAAGATCAAGGAGATGAATATTCTAGGGAATGAAGGTACCGATGAGGATACAAAAGAAGCCATCCGTGGAGCTCTAACTCTATACCTTGATTTTATCAACCTCTTTCTCATGCTGCTCCGGTTAATGGGAGACAGAAGATAAGAGCGAACAATCAATACCGATAAATCCCGGCTCAACAGAGCCGGGTGCACCCCTACTCCAAAATTTTCAATTATGGTTTGGACTCCTCAAGCCGGGATTCTATTTACTATTATTATTTCTCTTGTGGTTTCCCCACCCGTATTTGCTGAGTCGATAGACTCAAAAATACAAGATGGCATCACTCAATATCATGAGGGGAACTTTAAAGATGCTGGAGAAAATTTTTCTTCTGCACACACTGACCGCCCCGAAGACACACGCTTAGGCTACAATTTAGGCAATGCTCACTATAAAAGCGGTAAGTTTCCTGAAGCATTAAGAGCCTTCACGCAATCATCTTTGAGTGAAAAAGACCCAAAAATTATAAAAAATTCAATCTATAACACGGGAAACACATTTGTAAAGTTGGGGAAGTTGAAGGAGGCGGAGGCGGCTTACAAAAAAGTCCTTAGCCTCGATACCGGTGATATGGATGCAAAATACAATCTTGAATATGTTCGAGAACAATTAAAAAAGAAAGAAGAGCAGGAGTCCGATCAGGGCGAGCAAAAAAACGAAGACGACGATTCCAATTCTGAAAAAAAAGATGGTAACAACCAGGAACAAAACAATGAGGGCGATAAGCCGGAAAATAATACTCAACCTCCTTCCCCGCCAGAAAATGCAAAATCCGGAGAAAATAACCCAAGAACTCCTACTCAAGAGGGAGAGTCAGCAATTGAAGCAAACCTCTCTCCTGAGGAAGCAGAACGGATGCTGAATGGGCTCACCGAAGATTTAAAAAGTATAAGCCGCATGCAGGCTGGAAAAACAAAATCGACCTACCAGGGAAATGACTGGTAATGAAAAATATATTTCCGATCCATATAAAAAAAGCTGCGCTATTTATTCTATTTGCTAGTCTAACCCTGATATTAGCTAATCCAGTTTTTTGTCAGAATGTTTCAGTATCAGCGACGGTAAATAAAAATCATTTATCACTTGATGATATCCTACAACTATCCATTACTGTAAAAGGTACTCAAAATACTCCGCCACCCAAGCTACCTTCCTTGCCAGATTTCAGAGTTGTTTCTGCTGGCACATCCTCATCCACCCAATACATCAATACTCAACGTAGTGTTTTCATCACTCATAATTTCAAGTTGACACCTATGAATACGGGGACCTTTGTCATAGGCCCTGTGCGTGTGCGAACAAACGGAAAAACTTATTCTACCCAGCCCATATCGGTTGAGGTACAGAAACCTTCCAGTCTGGAAATAACGGAAAATAAGACCGCATTTATTGAGACCCTTCTGTCCAATAAAAAACCCTACATTGGGGAACAACTGGTCTACACCTTTCGGTTGTTTCATCGTGTTGATGCCAAAAACCTGAATTTACAGTTGCCTTTCGATAAGACCTGGTTTTATAAGGAAAAACTTGGAGAGCCAAAATCATTCTTACAAGTTATCAACGGAATGCAATATCATGTACAAGAATTATCCATGGCCCTTTTTCCATTAAAAATTGGGCGGCATAAAATCCCTTCCACTGTGATTGACCTAGATCTTTTGCACCAAACACAAAGTCATTCTCGGCGTGATCCCTTCAGTCAGTTTTTTAATGATCCGTTTGGGGGTCGAGGTACTCGATCCGTGCATAAAATTCTTCGATCAAAACCTCTTTCAGTTAAAATTCTACCTTTGCCCGATGGTGCCCCAAATGGATTTGGAAATTTGATCGGTCAATTCTATATTTCTGCGAAACTTGGTAAAAACAAACTTGAAGTCGGAGACACCACCACTTTAACCGTAACTGTTTCAGGAAAAGGGAATGTCCGCGATATTACGTTGAATGAACCGACCCTAACAAACTCTTTTAAAATTTACCCAGACAAACCTGAGTTCAAGCAAACCGTACAAAACAACCAATTAACTGGAAAAAAGACCTTTAAATTTGCCCTAGTCCCACTTACTGAAGGAAGTAGAATCGTTCCCAAATTTGCGTTGGCCTATTTTGACCCTACACAATCCCAGTACCGCGTGGCAGAAACCCAAGCTATTGCATTACACGTAAGGCCCTCTGCTGAAAAAGAAGAACTCAATCTGGTTCAACCTGGCAAACCAATAGTTCCGTCAGCCAAACCTAAAATCCAAATACTTGGAAAAGATATATTGCCGCTCTACATCGAATTGGATAAGTTTCAAAATAACGGGATCAATTCATTTTCACCGGCCTTCCTTGGCGCCGGTTTTGGGACTCCAGTGATTTTCTTCATTCTGTCAGCACTTTTAATTAAACGAAAAAATCGTTTGAAATATGATGCGGCTTTTTATCGACGTCGAAATGCTTATAAAATTTCCACCCAACGATTAAAACAACTGTCGTTGCATTCTAAAAATATCGATCCTAAGGAGTTTGGTAGAGCGTTATCCGAAATTATCAGGGAGCACATTGGGGACAAGTTAAACCTTCAGGGAAAAGCTATCACCGCTGGAGAAGTAGAATTACGGCTAAAAAATTCCGGAAACAATATCGCCAAGACCACTCGCCAATTACTGGACAGATGTGAAGCACTTCAGTTTGCGCCATTAGCTTTTGATCGAACAAAGGAACTGCTTGATGAAACTGAAAATTTAATAAAGCTATTGGAGAAACCAGCGTGAGGAATTCCCATAGTCTCCCATTCGTAGTAGTTCTATTTCTCGCACTATGCAGCAGTCTCCCCTCACATGCGTCAGAGTATTTAAAAGAAGTCATTCTTGCCAATGATCTTTATTCTGAAAAAAAATACTCGGAGTCCGCTCAAGCTTATGAAGCTTTGATACAAAAAGGTGTCCATAGTGGTTACCTATTCTATAATCTGGGCAACACGTATATTCGTTTGGGGAACAAAGGTGCTGCCATTTTAAATTATATTCGTGCGCAAAAATTGATTCCGCGTGATGAAAACCTGAAAGCTAACTTGAGATTTGCTATTCAACAAACTCAGGACAAAATAGAACCCCCGCCTCCCGGAACCCTCGCTACCATATTTTTCTGGAGTAGTAATTTCAATTTAAGTGAATTGGTTAACCTGACAATGGTTTTGAATTTTATTTTTTGGGTTAATCTCGTCCTATGGATGTATTTTGGCTCTCCTATCCTGAAAATTGCCCGGAATGCCCTTGTTTGTTTTCTTTTGCTGTCATTCATTTCAATAGGAGTTAAACTCATTAAAATAACCGGTTCAGAGCTTGGAGTGGTACTAGCTAAAAGAGTTGAAGTCAGGTCAGGACGCGCTATGGATGCTATTACTTTATTCCAATTACACGAAGGCGCTTTGATCACCATAACAAGAGATCATGAAAGCTGGCTGGAAGTTCGTCTCAATAATGAACAAAAGGGCTGGGTCCCTAAAACTTCTATCGGCACCTGATATAGCTCCAAACACAGAGCAGGCATCAAGAATGGCAAACCACCAAAAACCACTTGATAAATTTCACTTCCAAGCCCGCTAACTATTCTTTGTCATATTTAATTAAAATATTCTGCGTTTCAATTTTTATGACTTAAAATATTTCAAACAATCCTCGACAACCAAATCAACACATGAAATAAGTCCGTGGTCCGAGTCCATTTCAATCAACTGACACCAGGGACGCGAACTGGCGTAATCCCTAGACTCCTGAACAGCTACCGTTTCGTCATGAATTCCATGGACTATACGAGTTGGAATATTACGAGCCAACGGTAAGGAGTCCCAGTTAATAGCATCAAGGAATAAACCTGTGTTAAGAGTTACCTCTTTATTATAACGATAATGAAACACCTGAATAAAGTCAGGAGTGGAACTGAAAGATTTCATATCCCAGCCCATATTTTTTATCCAGCGTTTAAGAAAATTGAATCCAGGCGCCATCAAATACAGAGAGGCAATTTCTTTGCGGGTTTGTGCAGTCAATGTGGCAACATAGCCTCCCATGCTACTTCCTATCAAAGCAAAGCGTTCTCCTGGTTTTCCATCGATAATTCGTTGCACCAGTGAAACCTGTTTAGTCAGAGTCAGGTTTTCAAAATCATCCTCCTGTAAGTCAGGAATTGTCAGAGAAAGACCCGCCATCTTGAAGCGTTCTTTAAAGACACACGCCTTTTGAGAGTTTGGTCCTGACGCAAATCCATGCAGGTAAATAAATTCTGTCATCAATAATTATTTCGAAGCCGGAATAAAAAGGCTCTCGTCTTTTTCAAGAGCCTGAACCCTATGACGTATTTTCCATAATAGTATCAATCCGGGAATTGCGGCAAAAAACGTTATCAGAAAAAATATCAGCCAACCAAATTCATCCACCAAAACACCCGACATAGGACCTACGAATACTCTACCTAAAGAAGCCAAAGCTGACAGTAATGCGAATTGCGTGGCCGTGAAGTTATGATTACACAATGCCATTAAGAAAGCCACGAAAGCAGCAGTTCCCATCCCTCCCGCCAGATTTTCAAAGGCAATAGTGAAAACCATCATGGCATAACTCTTACCAATCAAAGCCAAAACCATAAATGATAGATTCGAAATGGCCTGCAAAACACCAAAAATTAGGAGTGAGCGAAACAAACCTAAACGGGCCATGAGCACACCCCCATACAGAGCTCCGACTATAGTTGCTGCCAGCCCCATTCCTTTATTAATAGCCCCAACTTCGCCGACAGAAAACCCGACACCACGAATAAGAAAAGTTGTAGTCAGGCTTCCAGCAAAAGCATCTCCCAGCTTATAGAGAATGATGAGGGCTAACATAACCCAAGCCCCTTGACGGGAAAAAAATTCTATAAAAGGTCCACCAATGGCTTCCTTCAAGGTTTTGGGTGAAACCCCAGGATCTTCAGGTTCTGGGCTCAACCAAGTAACTATGGTACCCATGAGCATCAATCCTGCCATTATCATATACGTAAAACGCCATCCAATAATTCCTGATAGAATTAAAGCCAAAGCCCCGGAAACCAACATAGCAACCCGATACCCTGTAACCGAAACCGCTGCCCCCATACCACGTTCTTTTTCTCGCAACACTTCTGTGCGGTAAGCATCTACAACAATGTCCTGAGATGATGAGGCAAATGCCAAGCCAACAGCAAAAAAAGCAAGGACCCAAGGTGTTTTTACAGGAGATATAAAACTCATTGCAAGAATCGAAGAAAAGAGGATAAGCTGGCAAACACAAATCCAACCCCTTCTCCGCCCAAACAGAGGAACTACATAGCGATCCAGCAAAGGAGACCAAAGAAATTTCAAAGTGTACGGCAACCCCACCAAAGTAAATAACCCGATAGTTTTAATATCGACCCCTTCTACCGTCAACCAAGCCTGCAAAGTTCCTCCTGATAAGGCCAAAGGCAAACCAGAAAAAAACCCTAAAAATAAAACAGCCAACACCCTGGGATTTAAAAAAAGTTTCATAGAAACACTAATTAATAAAAATTTTTAATAACTAAAATTAAGCATTCGTCCGGACTCTCTAGTCTGGAAAACATCATGCTAGCCCGACACATTTACAAAATGAAAATTTCATTATTCTCAAACTTTCATAAGCTATCTTTTTCAGGGATTATTTCTGATGCACACCGAAATCCCACATTCTCAAAAAAATCGTTCGGGTTGGCCTCAGTACGCGTGAACGCATACTGATAAGCTGGCAGAAAATAATGTCCGGCTTTCTGAAATCCATTTCCCCTTAAAACTTTTAACTCTTTGCCAAACCGGGGGTCCTGCTTGGAGTTACCGGGATAAGGAAGGTACCAATCCTGCGTCCACTCCATAACATTTCCTGATAAGCCATAGATTTTATAGGGGCTGACATCCTCAGGGTAAGCCGTGACAGCGGCTGTTTTACGGTCACCATAGATGCCTAGATTTGCCTTATCTTTAAAAAATTCCTTGCCCCATGGATAAGGCAATCCGTTAGGACCTCGCGCAGATTTTTCCCACTGTGCTTCGCTGGGCAATTGTTTTCCTGCCCAAATACAATACGACCAGGCTTCCCACCAAGTGACCTGTGTAATAGGGTGCAAACTTTGCCCATCAGGATATACCCCCCCTATCCAATGGGCAGGTAAATCGGTAAATTGAGTCGCCTTCAAAAATCCCTGATATTCTTTATTAGTTACTTCATATCGGTCCATATAAAACGATCCAAGAAACAAATTTCTCTCTGGATGTTGATCGAGGTAAAGAGGTTTAACCGCTCCAATTTGTTTTTGCGTTCCCTCCTCGTCCACCTTATTTGTCCCCATTATAAAGTCACCAGAAGATATAAAAACCAATTCCTTCTGGTCCTTCTCGGATATCTTGGTGGTTGGAAAAGTATCCGTTTTTTTCTCGCAATCACAAACCTCACATCCCAAAATAAAAAATAAAGATAATAATAAAAATGCTAGGGTATAGTTTGAATATTTAAATTTAAAAATCTTTTTCATGCAAAATAAACCTCCAAATTTTACAAATAAAACAACGGTCATTATATTCATTTTTTTTGTAGTGGCGAACTTTATTCAGATAGATATCTCTAACGGTTTCAGCCTACCCGTATCCAAAAACACATCAGGGGAATCCTTTCCTCATATCTTAAAAAAACAAACTTTTGATCTAAATACCAAAAACATTAAAGTCCTAACCTCCCAAGGCCGGCAACTATGGATCGGAACTAATGCTGGGATTATCCGCTATGGTACTCATACCAAGAAAGGTTATGAAGTATATGACAATCATAATTATTTACTAAGTAACGGGATTTTTGCCATCAACCTAGATTCTAAAAACCAACCTTGGGTAGGAACCTACGGTGGCGGACTCAGTCATTTTGATGGAAAACAATGGCACAATTTCAATACTCCACAAGGGTTGAACGATTCCTTTGTATACGATATAAAATTCGACAAAAACACAATCTGGCTTGCAACCTGGAGCGGGATAAATAAAATAACAGGCAATCCAGAGTCAAGGAAAAACTGGCAAAGCTTTACGGTTGAAAATACAGATGGCGGATTGATCGACAACTGGGTTTATACCATCGAAATTGCACCTTCTGGAAAAATGTGGTTTGGCACAGAATCCGGCATCTCTTCGTATGAAAACGGAAAGTGGGAAGCATTCAACCACAGCAATGGATTGGGTGCCAGTTACAATAAGGTAAAAAATGATAACAGGGGCATTATATCCCTTTTTCAGGGCCAGCACCATTCAGGCTCTCCTTCCATTCCAAACATTCAGAGTTCAGACTACCGACCGAACTATGTTATTTCCATGTTATTGGATAAAAAAAATCGCTTGTGGATAGGAACTTGGGGAGGGGGTCTGAGCATGTTGGATACCCAAACCTTAACCTTTCGGAACTTCACGGTGGCAAATGGACTTCCAGGAAATTTTATCCTGTCTTTAGAGTCTACCAAATCAGGTGGATTATGGATTGGTACCAATAATGGTTTGAGCCGGTTTGATGGAAAAATTTTTCACAATTTTTCAACGATTAATGGCCTGAAGTCTAAATTTATTCTCAGTATTGAAGCGGCCTCCAATCATAGCCTATGGGTTGGCAGCAACAACTCTCTGACGCAAATTTTCCTCGATCCTAAAACAGGAAACCCTCTACAGTTTAATTGAATGTTCCCAGTCGACCTTTTTTTAAAAAAAATTTTAGTGTCAACAAAATGAAGGTATAATTTCTATCGATTCAGGAAAGACTCTATTGGGGAGTTAGATTTTTGCAACTGGATATTTCGTACTAGCAATAAATTTGCTATCCCATTTTCTCCTGTGTCAAGCTGGCTGGTTAAAAATCTTCATCATCCGGATCATTGTCCACGAATGCTTCATCGACTTGTTCCTGTTCGGCCTGATCTATCAGATCTTTAATTTTTTCATAACCCGCTGCCAGTTTCTGAATATTAACCAATAAGGTAATTAATTCAGTATCTTTACATTCGCGCATTCCTGCTACTAGAGCACCTCGCTCATCCTCATCATATTTTTTGTCCCATTTTTCAAAAATGCTGAGAATTTTGTTCTTGCAATGGAGTAAATCATAAAAAAAACTTTCAATTTCTATTTTTGGCATAATATTCCTAACATTAATAAAGTGATCGCGTTCTTCACGTATTTCTGACCCTCAGTTACCACAAAAGGACATGAGAAAAATACATATTCGAAAACCATTCTGTTTTTTATTTACATACCTTCCGACCCTGATATTATAAACGGAGCGGATCAGTAGGCAAACAACAATATATTAACGTTATTTTCTATAGAGTTTTATGGCAAACGAAGATCGATTTAAAGAAAACGATAACGAAACCCTGACTGACACAAAGTACAACTTGACCTGGACAAAAGAAGACAGTTATCAAATGCGAGGCAAGTGGTGCTCTTGGAAAGGAGCCAATAATTATATTGACTGGCTCAATGATGAAAAGTTTGCCGGTTTCGATGACTGGAGACTACCTAAAAGTCAGGAATGTAGAAACTTGTATGATCATGACTGCAAAAATACAGATTTTGATGGCGACATTGTTCATATTGACTATAAATTCCCGGAAGGGTGTGGGTCAACATACTGGTGCACTGAAGAACATGGAACCAATGCGATTGCTTATAATTTTTATAGTGATCGAGCATACCAGGTAAGGAAAAAAGCCAAGGATGAAGAAAATATGTGTTGCCGGGCTATCCGTACCTCCGGTCCCCCTGTGAAAAGAAGCGGTCGCCTATCTAATACTGGTCGTTCAAGAAAAGAATAGTTAAGGTGCACTTTTTATTCTGACTCCTTAACTTAATAGCAACCCTAAGTCCTATTCCAATAACATAATTTTAATGGCACACCACCGCGCGACATACGCTGAGATTGACCTTCAGGCATTTCGACACAACATTCAAACCCTAAACTCTTTTCTCGGACCTCAAACTGGAATCATAGCCGTCATAAAAGCCGATGCCTATGGACATGGAGCTGTACCTTGTGGTCGAGTGGCAGCTAAAAATGGTGCAGATTATTTGGGAGCTGCAATAATTGATGAGGGAATCGAGCTTAGAGAAAGTGGTTTAAATATACCCATCCTTATTTTAGGAGGAATCTTTCCCCATGCAGCAGAAGATTTAGTCAAGCATAACCTTGAAACCATTCTTTGCACGCAATCTCTTGCCAGGGCTCTTTCAAAGGCTGCTGAAAAACAAAACAAGACGGTATCAGTTCATATTAAAGTGGACACTGGAATGAATCGACTTGGGGTATGCCCAGAAAAACTACCCGAACTTCTCGATCAGATTCATGATTTAAAAAATATTAAAATCCAAGCCGTCTCTACCCATTTTTCCTCAGCCGATAATGAAGATTTTTCCATAACACAAAGGCAACTCGAAAAATTTCATACCGCTCTAGATATTTTACAAAAAGAAGGAATCGCCATACCATTGGTTCATAGCGCAAATACCTCGGCCCTGTTCAAATTTCCAGAAAGTCGTTTTAGCATGGCTCGACCTGGGCTCATACTTTATGGGGCTCTGCCCTCCCCTTCCTTACAACCGTTTTTAGATCGAGAGAAAAATCTAAAACCATTCCAACCTGTCATGCAATGGAAAAGTCAAATAATAATGGTCAAATCGATTCCCAAAGGTCAGCCCGTCAGTTATTCAGGCAGTTTCATAACCGAGCGGGACAGTCTCATAGCTACCTTGCCCATTGGGTATGCAGATGGACTCTACCGGATGTTATCAAACAAAGTCGATGTTCTGGTCCGAGGCCAGCGTGCACCTCAAGTGGGTAATATTTGTATGGATATGATACTTGTCAACGTTACAGATGTTCCTGGTGTACGGGCAGGGGATGAGGTAGTTATTTTTGGCAAGCAGGGTAGCCAGATGATATCTATTGAAGAACTTGCAATAAAAGGAAAGACTCTGCCTTATGAAATTCTTTGCAATATCAGCAGGCGGGTTCCTCGAGTCTATAAGAACGAATAATCAACTCATTTTCAAATCAGAAAGATTATTCACTCCATTTCTTGAACAATACCGACGAATCCCTTCAATCACATGCAGGGTAGAAGCGGGATCTATAAAATTAGCAGTACCTACTTGGATCGCTTTTGCCCCAGCCAATAAAAACTCCACAGCATCTTCCCCAGTGATTATGCCTCCTATTCCAATAACCGGAATTTGTACCGAACGAACCGTCTGATATACTAGGTTTAAGGCAAGAGGTTTGATGGCAGGCCCCGAGAGCCCTCCAGTTTGATTTGCCAAATGGTGCCTGCGAGTTTTTATATCTATCGACATCCCTACAAAGGTATTGCACACCGACAAAGCATCGGCACCGGCATCCTCGGCAGCCTTGGCCTGCAAGGTAATATCTGTAACATTGGGAGACAGTTTTACGATGAGAAATTTTTGAGTTACTTGACGAACTGAAGAAACCACACCCCTTAAAATTTCAGGATCAGAACTGAACTGCAAACCTCCTTTTTCAACATTCGGGCAGGAAACATTCATTTCAAGAGCATCCACCCGTTCGACCTCAGACAAAGCTCGTGCCATTTCTACGTATTCCGGAGTTGTGTCCCCAAAAAAATTGACAATGATTCGAGTTTTAAAATTTTTTAATTGAGGGAGTTTCTCAGATAGAAAAGCTTCCAACCCGATATTCTCCAATCCAATAGCATTCAGCATGCCAGAGGAAGTTTCAATAACTCGGGGCACAGGATTCCCCGTTCTAGGATTTAAAGAAATCCCTTTAGTGGAAAACCCACCAATGGTATTTAAATCTACCAGTGATTTGTACTCCAAACCGTAGCCAAAAGTTCCAGAAGCCGCTATGACGGGGTTATTCAAGCATAAACTGCCTAATTTGACCGACAGATCCATGGGTGAGCCTTTCTTATCTCATTGACAATAAAGGAGTTATGGGATATACCTTAAAAAGGTAAATGGTGGACAGTGTTAGTTATTCCCTGTGTTTTTACATCGTAACATTCATAATCTAAGTTGTCCCTATTTTTTAAAACAGTAAAATTTTTTCCATGAACCTAATAGGGGCCCCTATTATGCTTAAAACTAAGCAGCAAACAACCTCATCTGTAGAAGAAAACAACCAACCCCTCGAAGAAATCAATAAATATTATAAGCAATTTGGTGCTCTGATTGAAGAAGAAGAGATTGAAACGGAAAAAGATTTTCGATCAAAAAATTCACGCATGTTTACTATTTCTATGATTGGAATTGGACTATTGGGGCTAGTGTATTTTCAGATAAATCATCAGACCCCTCTCCCTGAGCTGGAACCAGAAGCTTCAGTTAAAACACCCAAAACTGATGAGCAA
>Ga0315334_10001633_pt1 | contig 13855 bp, 14 predicted proteins | sample M150034915metaG_FD_205555 | JGI IMG/M metagenome (GOLD analysis project Ga0315334, IMG submission 205555) | Ammonia-oxidizing marine archaeal communities from Monterey Bay, California, United States - M1 500m 34915 | ecosystem: Environmental > Aquatic > Marine > Intertidal zone | place: USA... | reverse complement strand
GAATTCCTCTATTCGAAGCTCACACTCTGTGAGTAATTTTTTATTTGAGATAGATAATAATTTTGCTGTAGGCGAAATTTATGTACATGGAGTTAGTTCATTTTTTAACGAAGAAAATGTCGAAATTGATGGACATGTTGGAGGAAGATATCTAACACAATATGAAAAAAGAGAAGAAGAATGGAGAATGACTAAGTTAAGGTTTATTATGGACTGGAACATGAATATTGAGTCTAGTGCTTTGTGGAATCAAGGCTTCTGCATTGGTGTAAGGGGAGAGGGTGATTTATCTTATTCTTCTTTAAAATCGAGATAGGAAAATAAAAAAAATGTTTAAAGGCTCAATAGTAGCATTAGTAACCCCATTTAAAGATGATAAGATTGATGAAGAATCACTAAGAAATCTTGTTGAATGGCATATTAAAGAGGGAACTAACGGGATAGTCCCGGTTGGTACAACAGGCGAGAGCCCGACGTTAGATCATACTGAACATAAGTCTGTTATAGAAATTGTTATAGATCAAAACAATGGAAGAATACCAATAATAGCAGGGACTGGATCTAACTCAACTAAGGAGGCAATTAATCTTTTAGAGCACGCAGAATCTTCAGGCGCTGATGCTGCATTAGTTGTTACTCCGTATTATAATAAACCTACACCCGAAGGAATTTATCAGCATTATAAGGCTTTAGATGGGTGTTCGAAAAATTTACCCATTATAATTTATAATATTCCATCTAGGTCTGTGATTGATATAAAACCAAAAGATATGGGTAAGCTATCGAAACTTAAAAAAATAGTAGGCGTTAAAGATGCAACTAGTGAGATTGCTAGAGTTTTAGAGCATAAAGAGCTTTGTGGCGATAATTTTATTCAACTCTCTGGAGAAGATGAAACTATATTTGACTTTATGCGTGCAGGCGGACAAGGGTGTATTTCTGTTACGGCAAATATTATCCCGAACATTTGTGCAAAATTTCATAAACTACTTGAAGAAGAAAAATTTGATGATGCTATCAAAATTAATAACTCTATTATGCCTTTGCATAAGGTCCTGTTTTTAGAAACAAGCCCCGGACCAGTAAAATATGCTCTTTGTAAATTGGGGTTAATTGAAAACACATTAAGACTACCCTTGGTTTCTGTACAAGAAGAAACAAAAAATAATATTGATCAAGTTCTTTCAGTTTTAGAGTTGATTTAATGTCCTCAAAGGCTGGAGGCAGAAAGAAAAAATCTAATTTAAACATTATTACCGATAATCGAAAATCAAGATTTTTATATAATATTGAAGAAACTTTTGAAGCTGGAATAGTTCTTGAGGGATCAGAAATTAAAAGCTTACGGATGAACAGGATTAATATAAAAGAGTCATATGCGAGCCAAGAAAAGGGTGAAATATTTTTAATAAATGCAAATATTCCCGAGTACAAAAATGCCTTTGGCAGTAATCACAAACCGAAAAGAAAAAGAAAATTATTGTTGAACAAAAAAGAAATTATTAAGATTTCTTCTTCTATTCAAAAGAAAGGTATGACCGTTATACCAACAAGAATGTATTTTAATAATAATGGCATCGCGAAAATAGAGCTAGGGATTGGAAAAGGAAGAAAGTTGTACGATAAAAGAGAAATTAAGAAAACTAGAGATTGGGAAAGACAAAAATCTAGATTATTGAAAGACAAAAATTAGTTACGTTTTGAGAATTTTGTTGGCTAATAAAAAAATTTTTTGGAACATTTCTACGTTTAATCTTCTAGTATTAGTATTATATCTCGAGCAATGATAGCTATCTATTAGAGAAATATTATTAATAGTATGAATCATTCCATGCTTAAACTTATAATCACTTTGTTTTCTTCCCAGTGTCGAGATTATACTTTTATGAGAGATGTGTCCTAGAGCAATTATAACCTTAAGGTTTTTATGTTGTTTAATAGTTGTTCGTAAATATTGAGAACAGTTTTTTATTTCACTACCAATTGGCTTGTTTTGAGGAGGAACGCATCTAACAGAATTTGTAATTGTGCAATTTACAAGAGAAAGCCCATCGTTGATATTTGACATATAAGATCCAGAAGAAAGTTTTGCCTTCTTAAGGGTTGAATACAAAAGATCGCCCGCATAATCCCCTGTGAAAGGTCTCCCTGTTTTGTTTGCACCTTTCAATCCGGGCGCTAAGCCTACTATTAATAATTCAGAATTCGATTTACCAAAAGAGGGGACTGGAGCATTGTGCCAATCTGGATATTTCTCTTTATTGTAATCCCTGAATTCTTTCAATCGTTTGCATTTAGCGCAGTCGATTCTAGGCTCTATTAATTTTTCCATTATTATCTTATAGTCCAATAATTCAGTTTAAATTAAATAATAGTTAATTTTTTACGAAAAACTTGAATTTATTTAATTTTAAGCTTATTAGGACGAACAAGGGAAATTGAAATGGCTAGAGTTACAGTTGAAGATTGCGTTGATAAGATAGATAGTAGGTTTGATTTAGTTCTTTATTCCGCTCATCGTTCGCGAGAAATGTCTGAGGGTGGTGAGATTTTGGTTGACCGAGATAATGATAAAAATCCGATTGTTGCATTACGAGAAATTTCGGAAGAAAAAGTTGTATCTAAAGAATTAGAGGAAAGAGTTATAGAAAGTCTGCAGACTCAGATTGATGTAGACGAGCCCGAAGAAGAGTTTATTCCTTATAGACCCACAGAAAAGAAATCTTTGATAGAAAAATCTCTTGCTGGTGAAGAACATTCTGATGAAAATGAAGGGCTAAAAGAAGAAAATAAAATAATGAACGAAGAAGAACTTCTGAAGGCAATCCAGGACAATCTTGATAGCAAAAAGAACAACAGACGTAAAATTTAATTTTTTAGGATCTTTAAATGCGACAATATGAGCTAGTTGATCGCGTTCTTTCTTATAACCCAAAAGCAGACGAGAGCTTAATTAATAAGGCTTATGTATATGGAACTAAGATGCACGGAGTGCAATTAAGGGAATCAGGCGACCCTTATTTCTCACATCCTTTAGAGGTTGCAGGAATCTTAACCGAACTCAAGCTAGATACATCAAGTGTTATATGCGCTTTACTTCACGACACCATTGAAGATACTCACGCTACCATAAAAGATATAGAGAAAAATTTTGGAAAAGAAGTGGCAAAGCTTGTTGATGGTGTCTCAAAGTTAAATAAGTTTGAAAACAAGAATGACTACTCTAAGGCTGCTGAAAATTTTAGAAAACTTATTATTGCGAGCTCTAGCGATCTACGTGTTTTGTTAATTAAACTTGCCGATCGTCTACATAATATGAGAACTCTAAGATTTCTAAAAGATAAGAATAGAAGAAAAAGAATAGCAAGAGAAACTTTAGAGATTTATGCTCCTCTTGCAGCAAGAATAGGCATGCATTCAATCCGCGAAGAGTTAGAAGACCTATCATTTGCTGAGACTGAGCCAGAGATCAGAAGTATCCTTTTTGAAAGAATTAAGAAATCGAAAAAAAGAAATAATAAAATTGTTAAGGATATTGAAAAAATAATTTCAGATAAATTAAGTATAGATAACTTAGAAGTGAAAGTAACAGGAAGAGAGAAGACCGTATATTCAATATGGAAGAAATTAGAGAATAAGAATAAATCTCTCGAGCAGTTGTCTGATTTATTTGCTTTTAGGATTTATGTAGAGAATCTATTTGATTGTTATAAAGTTTTAGGAATACTGCATAATAACTGGCAGGCTGTTCCAGGGTTATTTAAAGATTATATTTCTACTCCAAAAAAAAATGGATATCAGTCTATTCACACTACTTTAATTGGCCCTCGGAATAGAAGAATTGAAATACAGATTCGTACAAATAAAATGCACGAACTTAATGAAAAAGGTTTGGCTGCCCATTGGGCTTATAAAGAAAAAGGTAATGCTAATGATCAGTATCTTGCTTCTATGGCTTGGATAAGTGATTTAGTAGATATTTTACAAAGAGATGGAGCTACTGAAGAATTTTTAGAAAATACAAGATTAGAGCTTTCGCATGAGCAAGTCTATTGTTTTACACCTAAAGGAAGATTAATAGCACTCCCCAGTAATGCCTCTGCTCTTGATTTTGCATTTGCCGTGCATAGTGATTTGGGAATTTATTGTTCGGGAGTAAAGATAAATGGGGAAATTAAACCAAGGAGGACAAAATTAGTTAATGGTGATGAAGTAGAGATTATTAAGTCGAGAACCCCTGTTCCAATTGATACTTTTGAAGATATAGTTGTTACAGGAAAATCTAAATCTACTATCAGGAGAACAATTAAGGAAAACAAAATAAAAAACCAAAGACTAATAGGAAAAGAAATCATAAAAAGCATTTTTTCTTCTCATAGAAAAAAACCTACAAGGGATATATTGGAAAGGTCTTTTGGTCCATTGAATGTTAGATCTTTAATGGAATTATATGAAATAGTTGGTAGGGGAGAAACTTCAGGCTCTGAAGTTTATGATTTAGTCTATCCAAAAACTAAACGTAAAAAAAGAAAAAAAAGATTCTATGGAAAGGATCTTTCTTTACCGATATCTGGTTTACTTCCAGATATGTCAGTTAGGTTTCAGAAAAATTCTTTTCTTATTCCAGGTGACAATATAGTGGGTATTGTGACACCAAGTGAAGGCATAACTATTTACTCAACGAGCAGTAAAGATCTTATTCAGTATGAGGACAACCCAGAAAGATGGTTGAGATTAAATTGGAAGAAAGAGATAGATGTTACATTTACCGCAAGAATCCTACTAAGTATTATTAATGAAATTGGCGCTTTAGGCTCCATCACCTCAACAATTGCAGACTATGGAGGGAATATTACCAATCTGAATCTTAACGAAAAAGATACAGATTTTTATAATCTTAGAATTGACGTTGATGTAAACGACAATATTCATATAAGCAATATTATCCAAAGTTTGAGAGGTTTACCCGTTATTGATAGTGTTGAGAGGATATTAATATAAAAATGAAAAAAGAAGAAATAATTGAAGAATTTAGAAGATGCGGAGCTTTGCTTGAGGGTCATTTTATACTTTCATCTGGTCTTCATTCAAATAAATATCTTCAATGTGCCTTAGCCTTATCCGACCCAATAAGAGCAAAAAAACTTTCTTCTGCCTTAGGAAAGAAAATAAGAGAATCGTTCGACCAGGAGATTGAGTTAGTTGTTTCTCCGGCTATGGGCGGCCTTATAATTGGCCATGAAGTAGCCAGTTATTTGAATGTCCCATTCGTTTTTTTAGAAAGAGAAGATGGAGATTTTAGACTAAGGAGAGGCTTTTCAATACCTCCAAAAACTTCATGTTTGATGGTTGAGGATGTTGTTACCACAGGTTTATCGTCTAGGGAGGCCATAAAAGTAATAAAAGATTTTCAGGCATCAGTTGTTGGAGAGGCATGCCTTATAGATAGGTCTAATGGTAATGCTAATATTGGTGTAAAGCTTATTAGTCTTATTAGTTTTGATATTCCTACTTATAAAGGTGATGATCTTCCAAAGGATCTAGAAGTGATACCCGCAATTAAGCCCGGCAGCCGTAATTTATAACTAATTTAAAGAGGCTAAGTTATTAAAAAAATTGAACTAAAGAAATTATTCAGGATTTCTGACAATCCCCACTCTATTGCCTTGGGTTTTTCAGTAGGAGTCTTCTCTGCTTTTACTCCATTTATTGGATTTCATACGGTTATTACTTTATTTGTAGTTTGGTTAGTTAGGGCAAACTATTTTTCTTCAATTATAGGCACCTTTGTTGGTACCCCAATCACTTACCCCTTCATGTGGGTTGCTTCTATGAGTGTAGGAAGTATTTTTTTAGAAGGCGAAAAGCTTACCGCCAATTATTTTAAAGATGTATCAATTTATTCTTGGGATTTCTTAAATTTAATTAAGCCTTTCCTTTTTCCTTTCTTATTCGGAAGTATTATTTTGGGGTCTATTTCTGCTATATTAAGCTATTATCTTGTTAAGAAGTTGGTAATTGCTTATAGAAAAAGAAAGCATATTAATACCAAGGGAAATTAGTTTATGAGCAATCTAAATAGAGTAAGGCTAGGGGTAAATATTGATCATGTTGCTACCCTTAGAAATGCGAGAAAAGAGAGTTTTCCTGATCCAATAAAAGCCTCGCAAATAGTTTTATCTGCTGGCGCAGACACGATTACTGCTCATTTAAGAGAAGATCGACGACATATTAACGACAATGACATTAAAAATATAACTAATAGATTCAGCAATAAGCTTAACCTTGAAATTGCAGGAACAGAGGAAATGGTTGAGATTGCTTTAAAATATTCCCCTTTTTCGTGTTGTATAGTTCCTGAAAAAAGAGAAGAAATTACTACAGAGGGTGGCTTAGATGTAGTTTCAAATTTTAAAGTCCTTTCAGGTATTGTAAAAAAATTAAAAGATTCAGGCATTAGAACATCATTTTTCTTAGATCCCGATAAAAATCAATTAGAGAAATCTATTAATATCGGAATAGATTGTATAGAATTTCATGTAGGAAAGTTCTGTAAGCTATTAAATTTAAAGAAAATTGATGAGGCTAATGATGAATTTAATAAAATTAATAATTTGTCTAATATAACATTCAATTCTGGAGTTGAGGTGCATGCGGGCCATGGCTTAGATTATGAAACAACAAAGAAGATTATTGAAATTCAATCAATAGAAGAGGTCAATATAGGTTTTTTTCTTATTAGTCAGTCAATATTTGGAGGATTAGAAGGTTCCGTTAAGAAAATGGTTGATATCCTTAGAGAAAGATAAAGTTAATTAAAAGGTGTAATGTGATCATTGGGACAGGAAGCGATTTAATAGATATACGAAGAATAGAAAAAACTTTAGAACGTTTTGGACGCAGGTTTATCAAAAGAATCTTTACTGATATAGAAATTCAAAAATCTGAGAAAAGACTTAATAGATCATCTTCATACGCTAAAAGATTTGCAGCAAAGGAAGCAACCTCTAAAGCTTTGGGAACAGGCTTTAGAAAAGGAGTATTCTGGAAGGATATAGGGGTTGTTAACAAAAAAACAGGAGAGCCTTCAATTAAGTTGAGCGGAGGTGCAAAAAAACGATTAGAATCAATTATTCCAAAAAATTATTTTGCAAATATTAAATTAACTGTTACTGATGATTTTCCTTGGGCTCAGGCCCAAGTAATAATTGAAGCTATTAGCGAGTCAGAATATTCAGAAATAAATTTTAGGAATAAAAGAGATAACTTTGGATAAAGATAAGAATAAAAAACAAAAAAAGGAAAACTTTTTGGCATCCATAATATGGATTATTTTTCTTGCTCTTCTTTTTCGCTCCTTTGTTTTTGGGAGTTATAATATTCCATCAGGATCAATGATAAGAACATTACATGAGGGAGATTATATTTTTGTCTCCAAATGGTCTTATGGCTATTCTCGGCACTCATTGCCATTTAGTATTCCAATAATACCAAATAGACTTTTCGCAAATAAACCCGAAAGGGGCGATGTAGCAGTATTTAAGCTTCCAACAGATAATAGGACTGATTATATTAAAAGGATTATTGGCCTACCTGGAGATACAATCCAAATTGTAAACGGCCAAGTAGCCCTTAACGGAAAGACTTTAGAATATAATTATAAGGAAGATTATCAGATTAATAGATTTAAGAACTCTAAAAAAACTTCGCAAGGTTGCTTAAATGAGAAAACTAAAGTCTATGAAGAAATTCTTCCTAATGGTGTTAGTTACGAAATACTTAACACATTTGATAATTTACCACAGGACAATACCTCAGTTTACAGGGTCCCAAAAGACCATTATTTTATGATGGGAGATAATAGAGACAATTCTCAAGACAGTAGGTTTTTAAAGAAGGTAGGATTTGTGCCTTTTGAAAATCTAGTTGGACAAGCGGGAGTAGTCTTTTTTTCATGGCATTGGAAAAAAGTTGGAAAGAATTTATGCTTGAGCAATGTTAAGTGGAATAGGGCATTTAAACTAATTAGATGACTTTTGACATAGATAAAAAAGAACTAGAAGATTTTCAAAAATTAATAAATTATAATTTTAATAATACAAATATTCTCAAAGAGTCTTTAACGCACTCAAGCGTAAGGAAGAAAAAAGGATCAGATTTAGAGAGATTAGAATTTTTAGGTGACCGAGTCTTAGGTCTAGCAATTTCAGAATTTTTATTTCTAAACTATCCCAATCTAGAAGAAGGCGAATTAAGTGAGAAATTTAGTTTCTTAGTTCAAAAGAAAATATGTGCAGAAGTTTCTCATAAAATCAATATAGAAAGGTTTTTGATATTAGGAAAATCTGAGAGGAAAAGTATGGATGGTATCAAAGACTCAATCTTAGCAGATACAATTGAAGCAATAATAGGGGCAATCTTTATTGATGGGAATTATAAAGAAGCAAAGAATTTTACTTTATTTTTGTGGAACGATTATCTAAATGATAGGGAAATAAATGAAATAACTCCAAGTCCTAAGAATTTATTGCAAGAGCTTTTGCAATCAAAGAAAATTAATGCTCCTAAATATAAGGTTCTTAAAATACAAGGAAAAGATCATAACCCTCAATTCACTGTTGCTGTTAAAGTGGATGGTTACGAAGATATTTTAGGATACGGTAGTTCTAAAAAAGAGGCTGAAACTTGTGCCGCAAATAATTTTTTAGATAAAATCAACCATGAATAACGAGTTAAAGAAGAATATTATATTGACTATCGTAGGGCCTAGTAATTCTGGAAAGTCTACCTTACTGAATAAGATTCTGGGAAAAAAAATAGCAATTGTTACCCATAAGACACAAACAACAAGATCAGGTCTAAAAGGAATTGCTATTAGAAAAAATGTCCAGTTAATTTTTATAGATACTCCAGGAATATTTTCTGGAAAAAATAAATTTGAGAAAGCAATGGTTAAGAATGCCCTCTCAACTCTAGAGGACTCAGATTTAATTTTGCTTGTTGTAGATTCTAGAATGAAAATCAACCTTATTGATAGAAAGTTAATTGATGTTATTAAGAAATTTCATTTTAAGTCTTTATTAATTCTTAATAAGATTGATTTAGTAAAAAAAGAAGATTTAATAAAAAAATCGATAGAATTAAATGATTCAGTAGATTTTTTACATACGTTTATGATTTCAGCAAAAAGTGGAAGTGGTGTTAATGATTTAATTGAATTAGCTACTAAAAAAGCGAAATCAAATGATTGGTTATATCCAGAGGATCAGATAGCAGATACTCAGAATTCCCTGTTATCCTCTGAGGTAACAAGAGAAAAGATCTTTCTTAACGTCCATGATGAAATTCCTTATTTATGCATGGTTAAAACTGAAGCATGGGATGAGAATAAAAAAATTATTAAAATTTCTCAAACAATTATTGTAGCGAAAAAAAATCACATTGGTATAATTCTTGGAAAAAATGGATCTAAGATTAAAAGAATTGGCATAGAGTCGAGATTAGAATTAGAAAAACTGTTAGATAAAAAAATTCATCTCAGTCTAAATGTAAAATTTAAAAAGGACTGGGATAGAGTTCCTGATAACTATGAACTTATTGGGTTAGATTTCTCTGAAAGAGGGCCATGATATGCAATGGCAAGATCAAGGAGTAGTATTAAGTACACGTAAATATAAGGACAATCTCCTTATCATGAAGGTTATTACAGAAAACAACGGGATTTATTCCGGATTAATTAGAGTTAAGAAATTAGAAGGTGGGCATGGAGTAAACTTAGCGGGCAATAACCTACATATTAAATGGAGGGCAAGACTTTCTGAGCATTTGGGTTTTTTTGATACAGAGATGAATAAATCTAGAGCTAATGAAATTATGAAGGATCCTATTATATTATTTGGAGTTAATACTTTATGTTCGCATTTAAATTTATATCCGGAAAGAGAGCCATGCACTAAATTATTCAAAGACCTTGATCGATTAATTTCAGAAACTAATGATTTATTTCTATGGCTAATTTTTTTTGTAAGGTATGAACTTACTTTTTTAGAGATGATGGGGTATGGATTGGATCTTAAGGAGTGTGTGGTTACGGGTGATCATGATGAATTGGCGTGGGTATCCCCGAAATCAGGCAGAGCGGTTAGTATAAATGCAGGGAAAAAATGGGAATCTAAACTCTTAGTTCTTCCAAAATTTTTAACAAATAATGATCAAAATAAGATAACAAAAAAAGATATTATAAATGGCCTCAGCCTAACGGGGTATTTTTTAGAAAAAAAAATCTACTCCGATATTAATAAAAATCTTCCTCATACAAGAAAAAAGTTAATAGATTTTTTAAATAAATAGGAATCTCTATATAAATTATTTCCAAAGGATAAAACATGGAATTAATTGATAGGTTTGAAGATGTAGGATTCGTTGATGCTTTAGAGGAAAGATATTTAGCATACGCTTTAACAACAATTATGGATAGAGCTTTGCCTGATGTAAGGGATGGGCTAAAGCCAGTCCATAGGCGGCTTTTATATTCAATGCACAAGCTTAACTTAAGCCCTAACTCTTCATTTAAGAAATCTGCTAGAATTGTGGGGGATGTTATGGGAAGATTTCATCCCCACGGTGATCAGGCTATCTATGATGCATTGGTTCGTTTAGCGCAAGATTTTTCAGTCAGATGGCCTCTCGTAAATGGGCAAGGTAATTTCGGGAATGTTGATGGTGATAATGCCGCCGCAATGCGTTATACAGAATCCAAATTAACCGAAGTATCCCAATTGTTACTTGAGGGAATAGAAGAGGAAGCAGTTGATTTTCAGTCTACCTACGATGAAGTCGATTTAGAGCCATTAGTTTTACCTGCAAATTTTCCTAATCTCTTAGCTAATGGATCTTCTGGAATTGCCGTAGGGATGGCTACCTCAATTCCCCCTCATAATGTTGAAGAACTGTGCAATGCGGCTCTTCATCTAATAAGAAACAGGAATTCTCGACTTGAAAAACTCCTAGAATTTATTCCAGCGCCAGATTTTCCTACTGGAGGAGAGATTATTGAAAACGATGAAACAAGACTAAATATATATAAAACTGGAAAAGGCAGTCTGCGTATTCGGGCCAAATGGTCTCTGGAAAAAGAAAAAAGGGGCTTATGGAAGATAGTTGTTCACGAAATACCTTACCAGGTAAATAAAGGTAAACTTATTGAAAAAATAGCGCAGTTAATTATTGATAAGAAAATTCATATTCTTGAAGATATAAGGGATGAATCTTCCGAGATATTAAGAATTGTTTTAATTCCAAGAAGCCGCGAAGTAATTCCAGAACATTTAATGGAAGCGTTATTTGAATTCTCTGATCTTGAAACAAGATTTTCTATCAATCTAAATGCCATAAACAATCAAGTGCCCAGGGTTCATAATTTGAGAGAATTATTATTGTCGTGGATAGATCATCGACGAGAAGTTTTAATAAAGAGAACACAATATAGAAAGAAGACCATCATCCAAAGGTTAGAAATTCTTGAAGGTTATTTAATAGTTTATGCAAATCTCGATAAGATTATAAGCATCATCCGAAATGAGGATGAACCTAAATTAAAACTTATAAAAATATTTAAAATGACCGAATATCAAGCCCAATCTATCCTTAATATGCAGCTTAAATCTCTTAGAAAGTTGGAAGAAATTAAAATTAAAGAAGAGTTCAATAGGCTAGATAGTGAAAAAAATATTCTTATCAAATTACTTAAATCTGTAGAACAGCAGTGGAAGTTAATTTCTGATGAGATTAAGGCGCTTAAAAAAATATATTCTAAAAAAACTGAACTAGGAAAAAGAAGAACAAAAATCAGTAATATAGATGTAATAAAGGATTTTGAATTAAATTTTGAGATTCCAGATGAAAAAATTACTATCGTTTTATCAAAGTATGGATGGATTAAATCTATAAAAGACAAAAAATCTAACTTATCAGAAATTAAGTTTAAGGATGATGATGAATTGTTTATTAGCCACCTGGCTATGAGTAAAGACAAATTACTATTTTTTGCTTCAAACGGAAAATTTTATACACTAGCTGCATCACTTCTACCAAGTGGAAGAGGTTATGGGAGCCCTCTAAAATTAATGTTTGATTTAGATGATGGAGAGGAGATTCTCTCCGTTCATACCTATAAGGAAAACAAAAAAATAATTATGGCTTCTAAATTTGGAAATGGTTTTATTGTCAAGCATGATGATTTAATTTCAAACCGGAAATCAGGTAAACAAATTTTAAATTTAGGTGACAACGATAAGTCAATAAAAGCAATCGAGGTAGAGGGAAAAGAAATAGCCATAATTGGGGAAAACCGAAAGATGTTAATCATTCCTATCTCTGAACTTCCTGAGATGTCAAAAGGCAAAGGCGTAAGATTACAACGTTACAAGGAAGGATATTTAAAGGATATCATTTCATTAAATAGTCAAGATGGTTTGTTCGTAAAAGATAGCTCGGGAAGAAATCGTCATTTTAAAAATGTTAGAAATTGGATAGGAAAGAGAAGTCAGGCCGGAAAGATTGTTCCTAAAGGTTTTCCCAGACAATAATTAGTTAAATATCTTATTTGGTAACCACGTAACAATTTCTGGAAAAATCGACAATAAAATAAGCATCATTATTTGTATAAATATAAAAGGTATAACCCCTTGATATATATCTGTAGTTTTTACGCTATTGGGAGCTACGCCTCTTAGGTAAAAAAGGGCAAAACCAAATGGTGGCGTTAAAAAACTTGTTTGTAGGTTTATAGCCATCATCACTCCTAACCAAACAGGATCAACGCCCATTTGAAAAAGTACGGGAGCAACTATAGGCACTACAACAAAAGTTATCTCTATAAAATCTAAGAAAAATCCCAAAAAAAACATGGAAATCATAACTATTAATATTGCACTAAAAGTACCTCCTGGGAGATTAGTAAGAAAATTTTCAATGGTTTCATCTCCACCTAAACCCCTAAAAACTAAACTAAATAGGGTTGCCCCTATTAATATCATAAAAACCATTGAGGTAATCTTAGTGGAAGATTTAGCTGCATCAGTTAAGACACTTTCAATATAAAGTTTATATATGCACTTTAAAGTTGAAATCAGAAAAATTGACATAATAATTATAGCTAAAGCAATTAAAGATATTTCTACAAAACTTATATCAGATCTATTTATTCTGAGATCATAGAAAGATGTTAGAATTATTAACATCACAAATGAGATAGCAGATACTTTTGAAGAATTTTTTTCTTTTGAAATACGATTAGCAGCAAGCAAGATAGCTCCAATTGCTCCAACAGATGCTGCTTCAGTAGGTGTTGCAAAACCAGAAAGTATTGAACCTAGTACAGCAATAATTAAAACTAATGGAGGAAACAATGTCTTTATAAGAATGGATAAACTTATATCATTTAGATCTCCTTCATAATTCGGAGTAGAGTCGGGATCAATATAAGATTTAAGAATCTGATAAAAAATATAGAAAGATACTAAAAATAACCCTGGCATTAAAGAACCTGCAAACAAATCTCCAACGGATACTGTTTCAGGGCTAAAAATTCCTATATCTAATTGAGATTTCTGATATGCGTTAGATATAACATCTCCAAGAAGAATTAATACTATTGAGGGAGGAATAATCTGACCTAAAGTTCCAGCGGCTGCTATAGTGCCGCTAGCTAATTTAGGATCATAACCATTATTTAGCATTGTTGGTAACGATAGCAATCCCATAGTTACAACTGTTGCGCCAACTATACCTGTCGAAGCAGCTAACAAGGCACCTACAATAGTAACTGAGATTCCTAGGCCACCCCTTATATTTT
>Ga0315334_10001632_pt1 | contig 13857 bp, 9 predicted proteins | sample M150034915metaG_FD_205555 | JGI IMG/M metagenome (GOLD analysis project Ga0315334, IMG submission 205555) | Ammonia-oxidizing marine archaeal communities from Monterey Bay, California, United States - M1 500m 34915 | ecosystem: Environmental > Aquatic > Marine > Intertidal zone | place: USA... | reverse complement strand
TTTTTGCTGACCGTGCCAACAACTCTGATTGGAAAGACGCGTTTAAAAATGATATAGCTGACGCTTATATCTTAGCCCGCACAACGGGTAAAGGATATGATACCGATTTCGGTAAGAACGTTATGCAAAAGGTTAATGAGCACTCAGGTGTTCAGGTATCTTCAGCCGATTTTGAGCAGGAAGTATCTTCTAATATTGAAAGAGATATCCAACTTGAACTCGTTCTCGCGCCTCTTTTCCGTGAAATCCAAATGCGATCTGCGACTCAGATCCTTCCCATCATGCCAGACGCTGGTTATGCCGAATTTGCTTCGGCCCAGACTGCCTCGGGTTCAAGCCCGCATGGTAACTTGGCACAACGAGGTGACGCCTATGGCACGCCTTGGGGTGGTGTAGATCTAGCAGAACGAACGCTCTCCACGAAAAAACTCATTTCACAGTCCTACCTGGGAAATGAAACGGAAGAGGATGCAATAATTCCTGTACTTCCTTTGATTCGTGAAGCGGTAATTCGCTCGCATGCTCGCGCTGTAGAGAATATGATTCTCGTTGGTAACAGTGCTGACGGTGCTTTCGGTACCGGCGGTGCTTCTCCTAGCGGTATCATCACGCTGGCTGCTGCAGATAGTGATAAAACACAATCTACAACGGCATTTGCCTCAGAATCTCTGACGGCTGCTCATTTGTTAGCAGCTCGTAAGAATATGGGCAAATATGGCCTTAGGCCTTCGGATGTGGTATATATCGTTAACCTGACGGAATATCATAACTTAATCGCAGATTCTGCTTACGCAGATTCAAGTCAAGTCGAAGGACTTGCTACCAAGCTGACTGGTCAAGTTGGTCAAGTATATGGTTCACCTGTAATCGTATCTGACGAATTTGCTACTCCGGCTGTAGCTAAGTACTACGCCGTGGCTTTAAATGCTCGTAACTTCGTAATTCCGCGTTTACGTGGTATTACAGTTGAGAGTGACTATGAAGTTGCTAATCAACGCCGAGTACTCGTTGCTAGTCAACGTATCGGCTTTACTGATATTATTGATGGCGCCACTAACAAGTGGGCTTTACAATACAAAGCTTCTTAATAATGCTGGGTAACCTTTGGGGGTTGGTGTTCCAATCCCCTAGGTTTTTACGAGGGGACTTATGGCCGATTTAGTTACAAAGGCAGATTATAAAGGGTATAAAGGAATAGATCATTTTAAAGATGACGTCAGAATTGACGCCTTAATTTCCCCTATAAGTCAATTGGTAAAAACCTATTGTGGTACTAGTTTTGTCGACTATTACAGTAGTGCATATACTGAAAAGTTCGACATAATGGATGCTAGTACACAGGAATTATTCCTAACAGAATCACCCTTAGTAGGGGTAACTTCTGTTAAAGAAAGAGACGGTATTACTGCCTCTTATACTACTCTAGTTAATAATACAGATTATTACATAGATGCAGAACATGATCGTATTTATAGAATAGATGGGGATAAGTCTGTAAAATCATGGTCAACAGGGTTTTCTTCTGTTGAAGTTGTTTACACCGCAGGATACTCTACAACTCCTCAAGATTTGCGACTAGCTATATACGACTTAATTACTTATTACCTTAAAGAAGAGTACAAAGGAAGAAAGTCTTTAGCAGGAGCATCTATCCAAAATGAGACCTCAACTAGTATATCTGCTGATATCGGATTTCCTGACCACATTAAAAGGATTTTAGATATGTACAGAATAGTGGATGTAATCTAATGGCTCGTTCAAATACTACTAGGCGCTCTGCTATATTGGAAGCCTTCGCTGAAGCGTTCGAGAAAATCGACGGCGGCGATGGCTATAAATCCGATTTAAGCGGCGCTATTTCTACTCGCATGAAATTTTGGGATGAAGTAGAAAGCTTTCCTGCTTTACACATGTCCGCCGGGTCAGAAACTCGTGAGTATTATGGCGGAGGACAAAAATGGAGATTTTTAACTGTTACATTTAGAATCTATGTTAATTCTGAAGAACCTATTCAGGAACTAGAGGAATTACTAGAGGATATTGAAACAGTTATTGATGATGCCGGCCAATTCAACTACTCGCATACTGAAGGGACACAAAATGTCGCTCAAGTAAGCATAGTTAGTATTAGTACCGATGAGGGTGTTTTACAGCCTCTCGGGGTCGGAGAAATGATCGCAGAAGTGCGATATTAGAGTTACTGCTCACTTCAGCAAACGCATAGTCGAGCACAACTCAAGTTTATAGGAGACCAATTATGGCTCTATTTTTTCAACGCGACGCGACACTAAGAGTGTTTCCGAACAGGGCGGATGGTACATTTCCTTCGGGAAGTTTAGCATTCGATATACCCTTATTGGAAGGCTTTAGTTTCAGTCAGTCGACAAACGCTAGTGAGATAACACTATCGGAAATGGAAAGTACGGCAGGTTCTTCTCGTCGTGGTCGTAAGGCGTTTAACGACTCCTTGGCCCCGGTTGAGTGGAGCTTTTCTACTTACCTACGTCCGTATATTGCATCTAACAGTGTTAACCCAGGTAGTGGTAGTACTTACTCTTGGGGAGACGCTAAACAGCATCTCGTGGATGAGTGTCTCTGGAACGCTCTTTTGGCCAAATCAAGAATTGATGAAGCAACTAGTTCTCAAGCCGTTGTTTCTGTAGTAATTAATGCTGCAGGTACCGGATATTCAGTTGGTGATGTTCTAACCTTTACAGGAGGCACATTAGCTTCTGGTGGCTCACATGCCACAGCTAAGGTACTAACACTTAGTGGTAGTGCAGTAGCTACTATTGAGATGGTTACTGGGGGTAATTATACCGTAGCACCTACTGGTGTAACTGATGTGGGCGCAGGCTCAGGTCTAACGCTTACTTCAGCAACTCTTGGTGAATCAGAAGACGCAGTTTTGGAAAGAACTGCTTTAGTTCTAGCAATGGATTCTTCACAGTCAAACGTATCAGCTTTGAATACTATGACTCTGGAATTTAATGTAGGAAGTTCTACTGTTTATCTACTAAATAAAGCAGTAGTTAACTCTGCAACGGTTAATTTCGATGTAGAGGGTATTGCTACTGTGGAATGGAGTGGTATGGCAGCTACAATTACTCAAGAAGCAGCATTTACAACTACTAATGTGGCTAGAGCGATTAATGAGGGGGGTACTTCGGCTGATACCGAGAACTTCATTCGTAATCGACTGACTGCAATGGCAGTAGCACCGAAGACTTCAGGTACATCAGCAGGTGTATCAGGAATGAAATCCAGCTATGATGTTACACTAACAGGGGGAAGTTTCAGTATTGAGAATAATCTTGCATACTTAACCCCAGAAGAATTAGGTGTTGTTAACAAACCAATTGAGCACGTAACAGGTGTTCGTAATATTGGTGGTAGCTTCACTTGTTATTTGGCATCTAATGCGAGTGATACAGGTAGTAAAGACTTTTATGAGGATTTAACATCAGCAGCAGCTCTCGATGTTATTACTCATGATTTTGATATGACCTTTAAAGTGGGTGGAAGCTCAGGAACTCCTCGTGTGGAATTCCGAATGCCTCAATCTCACGTTGAGGTTCCGACGCACTCAATTGAGGACGTGATTTCATTGGAATCAACGTTTACATCAATTCAGAGCGACTTGGAAAGCAATACGCCCGATGATTTAAATATTGAATCATACGGTGTTGCACTAGCTTAATAGAATAAGCGGGTCTTAACGGGCCCGCTGATTTCTTGGAGATATAATGGCTAAACGTACAAAAGTTACAGTTAAGAAGACAGGCGGACCAACTCCTTCTCAGATGAAATGGCAGGATCTTGTTAAGAAAGCTATTGGGGGTAACCAATTAAACGATGCAGAAATGCGTGGTTATTTAAATTCAAAGATGCAAGCTATAATGCATTGGGGTGGGCAAATTCTTGGACAAATTACAAAAGTGAGACAGAAAGCTCAAGCAGCTTTATTAGTGGAAAATTCTGAAGGGATTAAGAAAGGATTTCAAGGAGAAACAAGTAAATATCAGCCTATGTCTGCTCAAAAGGCTTTAGATGCCGCGGATGCGGTAGACGATCCAAGTACTGTTGGTTCTTTTACTAACTTAGCGGATTTTAAAAGAAAAATACTGAAGACAGAGGGCTGGCAGATGGGTCATGCAACTTTATCTGTATCTACCCTTATGACCGCTGCTTATTTATCTGCTAATTTAAGAGAGCCTTTAGGTGGAAATATTAACTCTCAAGGAAATAAAGAATTTAGACAAGAATTAAAAGCTTTATATATGGCGCAAAAGAAAGTAGATGCTTTAACAGTAAAAGATTGGGAAAATGCAAAAGCTGGTGGTGGGACGGGTATTGAGCAAGGTGTTATGCTGGTGCTTAATCAATTGTCTAAACTTAAACATGGTTTTGACATAACTACCCTTCTGAAAATGGATGTAGATATTGCTAAGGGAAAGGCGGGATCTACTACTGAACTTGCAATGGAATTAGAGGCTTATAATAATTGGAAAAGTAAAGTAGGTGACCCATTTACTAAATTAACTAAAGAACTATGGACTACACAGGTTGCAATTGGAATTAAGAAAAAATTAAAAGGAGCACAAATTCCACATTTCATAGGATCTAAGAGTCTTATGCGTAATATTAAAGATGGCTTTATCGATCAAGCTGTAAAAGGTAAAGCTCCAAAAGTTAAGTATACGAAAAAGGTTGGAAAGACAAAAGTAGGTAAGGATATTAAAGATGTAGCAAAACATCGTACAAAGCTACAAAATTTACAAAAGAAAATTAAAGCAGAAATGAAAGCTTTTAGTGCTTTACCTTTACCTCAAGAAAAACCTAGCTCCGGTGGTGCTGGGTCACATAAACAATTAGCTTCATTAGTACAATTATTAAACGCGAAATTGCCCCAAACTGTATCAGAAAACATGGGCGAACCCGGCTTAGTATACCGATCTGGAAGATTTGCGAACAGTGTGAGAGTAACAGATGTTATCCCAACTGCTCAAGGATACCCTAGTATTGGTTATACCTATCAAAAAAGCCCCTATCAAGTATTTGAGATGGGAGCAGGAACACCGCCGTGGGCAACCCCAGCGAGAGATCCTAGAAAAATGATAAATGCCTCTATTCGGGAAATAGCTCGAGAGTTAGCAGTAGGAAGGTTTTATACGCGGAGAGTTTAATGAACTTTGAGTTCTTAAAAGATAGTAAAGTATGGATAGTCTATTCAGGTACAACTTATAGGCTGCACGTTACTTCTATCTCTTTCAATCAAGCTTTTAAGCAAGATAGTTACAGGACTAAAACCCTGCACGATTCTTTTGGTACTTATGATACTAGTACCTTATTTGAAGGATCTTCTATAACTACCGCAAATCCAGCTAATTTTGATTTTACCATTCCTATGGTAGATGAAAATTCAGCTCATCAACATAAACCTATTGAGTTACTGTTAGACCATGACGGTTCAGATGTCGGAATCAAGACCTTTACTTTATACATAGATCCAAATTCTTCCCTTGATTATTTGTACAAGATAGAAGACTGTGCTATATTGTCGGGTACTTTTTCAATTCCTCGAATTGGATTAATGACCGTATCTATAAATGGACAAGGCTCCAAACTTAGTAGAATTGCTACAAGCGAAGTAACTCTTGCGGATAATAGCTATACTAATACTAGTTCTACTACTTTTGGGGTAGCTAAAACAGTAGACGTAACAATAAATTCCAATACATTAGACAATGTAACTGGTATTAATATGGAAGTACAAAATAATATAGAGTGGACAAAAAATAATACTCTTCAAAGTAGCCTTTCGGTTACTGATGCTTCCGATAGTATGTTTCCTTCAACTTTTATTTTGAAGGATAGAGTAGTTTCCGGAAACATAAATCAATATGTTTCTAGTGGAACACAATCAAATATTAATTTACAAACCTGGAAAGAAAATGTTCCAGTACATATAAAAGCAGGATTAAGTTCAAGTAATTATCAATTAAAAGCTGAGCTTAATCCTTGTTCTTTTACAAACCGAGTAAGTGCGGGTGGGGTCTTTTCCCAAGCCTATGATTTTAGGCTGTTATCGGGAGCAGGCTCTTTAACCTCTCTTATCTCACATTATAATATATAACTTAGGAGTTAAAATGAAATTAGAAGAACTAATGGTGGACACAAAATCTGCATGGATTGAGTTCCCCGGGTGCGATGGATTTGAAGTAGAAGTAGCAAATCTTTCAAGAAAAGAGTTAGTAGCTTTAAGAAAACGTTGTATCAAAACTAAATATAATCGACGTGACCATCAGGCGGAAGAAGAGCTTGATGAAGACAAATTCGTACATGAATTTACAAAAGCTACTGTTAAGGATTGGAAAGAATTAAAACTTAAATATTTAGAAGATTTAATTCTAGTCGAATTAGGGGACAATGACCCAGAAAGCCTCTTAGAGTTTACTTTAGAAAATGCAGAAATGCTAGTTCAAAACTCTTCAGAATTCGATAATTGGGTGAACGAGGTAGTCTTTGACCTTGCCAATTTTCGTGGAAGAGCAAAAAGAAAAACTGTGGAAAAGACTGGAGACGTGGCAACATAATTCCGACGCTAAGATGACGAAGGAACGTTATCTGGAAATGATGGAGCAACTAGGGAATGATCCTATAGAAAGTGAGATTCCTCCCGATACGGGAGATTTTCCTTATGTAGTCTTAGATGCACTAGAAACATTTAACGGTTTAGGGGATAGAATATATCCTGATATTGGATATATTGGAAAAGATTATACAAATCTTCCTTATTATATGAAGATTTTTAAAGTTGAAGATGAAGAGTTATTTTTAAGCATTCTACTACGATTAGATGCAGAAGCCATCGGTATGTCACATAAGCGATTAAAGGCAGAGATGGATAAGGCAAAACGAAAACATGGCTGATACATTAATTTTTGAAGTCCAAGCAACATCTAAAGGGCTTAAAGTAGTTCAAAAGGATACTAAAGAACTTGCCGATCAGGTTGAGAGAACTAACACTGCCCGTGATAAAGCAGGCAAGAGTCAAGACAGCTATAATAAAAGAGAAAAAGGTATCGCTCAAAGTAACCTTTCTTCTGCCAAAGGTTTTTCAAAAATGAACCAAACAATGGGAGGTTCCTCCGGACTTGTTGGTGCATACGCTACGCTTGCAGCTAACGTATTTGCTGCGACTGCAGCTTTTAACGCTTTAAGAAAAGCCGCACAGTTGCAGCAACTAATTGAAGGTTTAGAATTAGTAGGAGCAGCTGCTGGACGAAATTTAACTTTTGCAGCAGATAAATTAAGAGAAGTTTCAGGCTATGCTCTTTCTACTGACCAGGCTATGAGAAATATGGCACTAGGTATTTCAGCTGGTTTTAGTACAGAACAAATGACTGGATTAACAGAAGTAGCTCGCGGAGCCTCTATAGCTTTGGGTAGAGACATGGGCGATGCAATGGATCGTCTTACTCGTGGTGCCGCTAAGTTAGAACCTGAAATTCTTGACGAATTAGGTATTATGGTTCGTTTGGATCAAGCGACTCAAAAATATGCGGATACTATGAATAAAGCTGTTACTTCGTTATCTCAATTTGAACGACGTCAAGCTTTTTTAAACGCAATTCTTGAACAAGGAGACAAGAAATTTGGTACTCTTTCTAAATCTATTGATCCTAATTCTTATGATAAACTATCTGCTTCTTTAAGTGACTTAGTTAAAGAATTGTCAAATTTAGTTAATAAAGCATTAGGCCCAGTAGTGGAGATACTATCTAATAATATGGGTGCTTTAACAGCAGTTTTAGTACTATTCGCTTCAACTATTACTAGACAGCTAATGCCTGGTTTAAGTAATATGGCTAAAGGCGCTGCAGACGCTGCCACCTCTACTGCTAATACAGCTAAGGCACAATTAAAGCAATTAAAAACTACAGAGAAAATGCCAGATGCTTATACAGCAGCAACTAAGGCTATGCAAAAAGGAAACATAACACAGAAAGATTATAATAAAGGTATGAATAGCTTAATTAAATCTAGTAAGATGCATCAAGTTAATCTAGATGCTGATACAGTTAAATATAAGAAAGGAAATGCTGAACATAAGAGAAAAACTCTTGCTATAAGAGAAAATAAAAAAGCAATGGATATGTTGACTAATGCTTATCGATTACACCAGGTTGCTCAAGCAAAATCTACTGCGGCAAATGCAGTAGAAGCAGCGCAAAATGGTCAATTTATATTAGGCACAAAATTAGCCATAAAAGCTATGCAAGAATATTCTGCGGTTACTATGGCTGCAACTGCAGGTATGGGCGCTCTTGCTAGGGCCCAATCAATAGCTAAAGTAGGATTCTTTGGATTAGCTACGGCAGCAAAAACAGCTGGTGCAGCAATCATGTCTTCTTTAGGATGGGTTAGTATGGTAGCTTCTATGGCATTTATGTTATATGAAATATTTAAAGAAGACTTGTTTCCTACCGATCAAATGCAAGAAAGCGCGGATGAAATAATAGAGGCTTTAGATTCAGTTAAAGAAACTGCTAAATCTTTTCAGAAAACTATGGAGGAAATAGATGATCCTGCTCATGTAGCGGTAGCGGGCTATAAAGCACTACAAGGAGTTCTTACTGAATTAAAAGGACATATGCTACAGCATATACGAGATTCTAAAGCAACGAATATATTACTCAATTTGGAAACTGAAAAGAGAGTAGCGGCTGAACAGAAAATTATAGATGAGGGAAACGCTGCTAAATTACAAAATACAACAGGATTCACCAGTGCAGAGATAATGGCTCACCGTAAAGCAATTGAAGCGGTGTCACATGCTGAAAGAAGAAAAGCATCTATTCAGAAAAAAGCAAGAGAAGCCCAAACAGCGGCAGTTTTAAGAGATACTGATAATTTGATAAGTTTTATAGATAAAACTACAGCGAATATAGCATCTCAACCAGGATTTAAAGATTTTTCAAAAGCACAGTTAGAACAATTAGCAAAATTAAAGGAATATGTTAAAAACAATCCAGCATTGGGAGCGGAGGAAGTACAGAAAAGACTTGATGCAATTATAGCTCCTATAGGATCAATAACATCTGCTTTTGAAGGAGCTCAAGATGCTGCAGCTAATTTTTCAAAAGAAATAAATAAGTTACAGCAAAAGCAAGTAACTCCGTTTGATGGGGCTATTAGGGCTGCGGAGGTACTTGAGCAGCAATTTCTCGATTTGGATAAAGGTCTTGAGGGTATGAAAGTAGAAACTCCTTTTGGGATGGCTCATACACAAAAAACATTAGAAGAAAAAAAGGCTATGGAAACTGCTTTAAGTAAGATGATGGGGACAGATGTTACGGTTGGCGGCAAAGATGGTGCTGCAGTTACAAACTATGTAAAACAGCTTAAAACAGCTAGACAAACTTTAATAGAATCTAAAGCAAGAGTAAAAGAATTAAATAAAGAACATAGTAAAAGTAAAGATATTGCTAAAAAAGCGGGTACTGTTGGGGCTTTAAAAGTTCAATTAGATTTAGAAGAAAAAATTAGAAAAGTAAAATTGAAGGCAGCGGAGACTACAATAGCCCAGCAACTTGCGCTGCGAGGTAATATAGCGGAACGTCTTAAAGAATTGCAAAAAGATCCAAAAAAGAACGAAGAAGCAATAAAAGCCCTGCTATTAGAAAAGAAAGATGTCATGGCCGATATAGCAGATATTGAAGTAACAAGAAAGGGGTTAGCTGCTGACGAAGGAAAACATCTCAACCAACAACTGTATTTAAATGTGCAAGCAATAGAACAAGCAAAAGAGTTAATAAGTATCCGAAAGAAGGGATTAGCTGATCAGAAAGCTGATCTATCAAATCAAGAAAAAATATATAAAAGCAAGCAACAATTAGCCATTTTAGAAGATCCTGCTAGAGTAAGGGGTCGTGGTATTACAACTTCAAAAGGTGAAGACTTAACAAGATTTTATGAGTTTGAAGCCCATAAACGAGATATGATTAATAACGAATATAATTTAAAAATTGCTATGATTGCTATGGAGCATGCTTTATTAAGTGCAAAATTAATTGTTTTAAAAGCTGAATTAAAAAGTTCAAAAACATTTCAGGATATGAGTGAAGATGATCAGAATGCTCTTCTAAAGGGTTTAGATGCAGCTCCAGAAGCTATGAGGAAAGCAAGAGTATATGCTTATGACGCAGCAAAAAGCACCAGAGATGCTGCCTTATATGGTTTAGATGTTGAAAGAGCAAAGTTACAAATTGGTGCCCGTAAAGAGCTGGTAGCTGGAGCAGGTTCTGATAATATTACTCAAAATATACAAAGAATGAGAGAGTATTGGAAGGAAAGAGAAGAGTCAGCAAGAGCAAAAATTGGTAGAGATCATGTTGCTGCTGCTATTGAAGCCAATAAGGGTAAGCCAGCATTAACAAAATCCGAATTAGATAAAATAGCCGCTGATGCCGCGACTAGTGCAACTGATGAAGAAGTGCAGAAAGCAGCGGGACAGACGGCTTTAAAAGATAAAATTGCTATGATGCAAAATATGGCATCGCCACTTATAAATCAATTAAAAGCATTAGGTCCAGAAGGAGAGTTAGTAGCTCAAGTAGCTCAAGGAGCTTTTATAGTAGCAGATGCATGGGCCGGCGTTGGAGAAACTTTTAAATTAGCAGCAGATAAAGGTGGTAGTACGATGGAAAAATTTGCTGCGGTCGCGGACGCCGTATCTGCAACAATAGCTTCAGCTGCAGCAATTTCTCGTGCTGCTTCTAATGCTAAAGTTGCTGCAATAGATGACGAAATTGCGGCAGAAAAGAAACGAGATGGAAAATCAGATCAAAGTCTAGCTAAAATTAAAGGTTTAGAAAAGAAAAAAGACCAAATGAAAAGAAAGGCTTTTGAGTCTAATAAGAAAATGATGATAGCTTCTGCAATTGCTTCCACCGCAGCCGGTATGATAGGTGTGTTTGCCGGAGTTCGTGATCCTCTCTTTTCAATGCCTCTTGCAATTGCTTCTGCTGCTATTATTGGAGCGATGGGATTGGCTCAAATAGCTGTTATTGCAGGTACTTCATACTCAGGCGGAGGTTCGGCGGGTGGGTCAAGTATGCCTAAAGCAGTAAACGCAGGAGAAAAAAGCAACAAAGTGGATGTATCAAAAAGTGGGAATACTAGTGGTGAACTAGCCTATTTACGAGGCGAGAAAGGAATAGGAACAAGTGCTTCAGACTTTAGGCCAGGGGCTTTCGCAGGTAAGAGATACCGCGCTGCGGGTGGAACAGCTTATGTTGTAGGCGAGCAAGGGCCAGAATTATTCTTGCCAGAAGTTCCAGGTCAAGTAGTTTCTAACGATAATGCAGCGTCTATGGGGGCACCTATGAATGTTAGTTTCCAAGTTTCTGCAATTGACTCTACCAATATGCAAGATATGCTTACTACTCAAAGAGGAAATATAATATCCATGATAAGAGAGGCTGCGAATAGTCATGGTACAGGATTCTTAGAAAATGTTGATGTTTCAACTTATCAAGAACAGATGCAGTTGGAGACAAGATAAATGGCTACTTTTGCAACATTTTTAGATATATTACCAGATCCTAATAATCCTATAGGAGAGGCTGGGCAAGCTTTAGCTACTAATAGTGGTGGAACTGCGGGACCTGGTTTTGCAAGTGTAAAATTAAGTTCAAATAGAAAAACCATAGTAGATAAGACCAATAGCGGCAGATCAGTAGCTAGGGCTATTGCAGGGCACACTTGGAAAGTAGGTATAACGTACAACCCTTTAACTAGAGATCAATTTGAACCTGTATATAGTTTTCTACTTTCTAGACTGGGAAGATTGAATCCTTTTTATGTAATATTACCTAATCAATCCACTTCTAGGAATAGTACGTTTGCTACTTATGCGGCTAGTAATACTATAAGTGTTGAAGCAGCTAGCGAAACAGATACGAGAATTCCAGCAGGAAGAACATATATGATAATAGATGGATTTTCAGCTAGCTCAAACGAACCTAAGCCTGGAGACATGTTTAATGTCACTGATCCAGATAATGGTAATCATGTAAAAGCATATAGAACTACAAGAATTGAAACTGCTGATAATTATGATGCTTTACTACCAGATGGCAATACTAACTATCCTTTAGCTAATGATACGGAAAGACGAATTCATTTTACTCCCCCTTTGACGTACTCAATCCTTGACAATGCTACATTAAATTTTATTAATCCTAAAGTTAGAGTTAGACTAGCAGATGATGTACAAGAATACAGTTTAGGCACTAATAATTTGTACAAATTTGACTTACAATTAGAGGAGGCTTTGCCGTAATGGGAAGACTTGATAATAATGCCGCTTTAGCAACTGCGTTAAATAATAACGACCCCTTTCTTTACGCTCATCTTGTAAAGTTTGAGCGTCCGCTCGCCCAAATAAAAGAACTTCCAAATGGTGAAATACGTTATGAGACCGACGCCACTAGATATGCGTACATTACTGATGCTGCTTATGATATAGGTTTTAATGATGGTTCAACTAATTTAGCTGGTACAGCTAACGGCACACAAACGTATAGAGCTAATAAACTACTTAAAGTTGGATCCGTTAGTGAATCTTCTGCTATTAAAATAGCTAATATGAACTTACAGTTAAATGCTGCCGCAGTTGATGCTTCTATAACAGCTACTTTTACTGTTTCAACCGTAAGTGGAATTTCTCGTATATTTTCAAGTGGTTTAGGGTTTGTATCCGCAGGGTTTCAAGAAGGGGATAGAATTAAATTCTCTTCAGGTAGTAATTCTACAAAATATCTTAGAATTACTCGTATTGAAAGTAACTCCACAGTACAGGTAACTTTACTTACTTTAAAAGATGCTGACGGTAATGACTTGTCTATAACCCCTGATCTTTCAGGATTTTCTGCAACTTTATCTCTTGAAAGCGACGAAATAGTTACATTACTTAGAGAAACTATCCCAACAAATTTTGTAAATCGAAAGGTATTTATATATAAAGGATTTTTAGATGCTGAAAGTCCTGATACTTTTATAGGAGATCCTGTATTATTATTTAAAGGCATTATAACTACTGCCAGCTATAAAGAAGACGAAAATAGAGCTGTTGCATCTTGGGGAGTTAAAAGCCATTGGGGAGACTTTCAACAAGTTCGTGGTCGTCTAACTTCAGATGACTTTCATAGAGCTTTAAAACCTAATTCTAAGGGACAACTAGTAGGGAATCCACAAGCTACTATTAGACCTGAATATGCAGATGACAAAGGATTTGCTCACGCTGAGCAAGCTGTAAATGTCATTGGCACTTATATGACTAAAGAAACTCGCTTCAAGATGGTAAAAAGAGGCGGGCTCGCAGGTCTTTTTGGTGGTAAAAAGATGAAAGAGTACGAAGTGGATGTAGAAAGAGAAACCGACCTTAGATTCGATTTACAAGCTAAATATCTTCCAGTAGTTTATGGTATTCAAAGAATGAATGGGAATTTAATTTTTGCAGATACTGCAGCTACTGATGCGGGCCAAGTCTTTATAGGGGAAGCCTTATGTGAAGGTCCAATTCACGGAATATATAACATGTATGTAGAGGATAGCTCTATAGTATGTGTAGATAAGCCAGACGCTGATGTTAGGGAAGGTGGAGGGGAGGCTGTAGATATTGTTTGTATTGGTAGAACTGACAAAGGCGATGTTATGGGAAGTAATAGTATTTACTCTAATTCGCAAGTAATTAATTATATTAATGCTAATGATATCTCTGGGTCTTACGGATTCAATGCGGGTAATGATATGGAGCATTGGAATAGAACTAAGTTTCGTGGTGGAGCT
>Ga0315334_10001629_pt1 | contig 13864 bp, 12 predicted proteins | sample M150034915metaG_FD_205555 | JGI IMG/M metagenome (GOLD analysis project Ga0315334, IMG submission 205555) | Ammonia-oxidizing marine archaeal communities from Monterey Bay, California, United States - M1 500m 34915 | ecosystem: Environmental > Aquatic > Marine > Intertidal zone | place: USA... | reverse complement strand
CCGGTCTGCCCATCCTGTTCGTCAACGACATCTTCACCAGGGGGATCATGAACCTGCCCCCGGAGGAGAGCAACGCCATCCTGCCGTTCCTGATCCGTCATGTGAGCCGACCCGAGTTCACCTACCGACACTCGTGGGCCGAGGGCGACGTGGTGATCTGGGACAACCGCAGCACCCAGCACTACGCCCTGTTCGACTTCGACGGCCAACGGGTCGTCGAGCGGGTGCACGTGGCCGGTGGCCCCATGGAGGCTTACCGAATCGAATCGGAGGTCTCCGGTGGGGATTCGGCGACCGAGGGTCCGTGGTGAGTATCGGCTGGCGAAACCCGTTCCTGGCCGACAGCGAGAACCCGATCGCCCACGGGCGATGTGACCAACAGGACTGCACGGACCTCACCGGTGCCGTCCCCGACGGCGAGCAGGTGCTCGACGAGACCGAGCGCCAGTTCACATGGCTGGGTCCGGGTCACTTCGGCGGACTGATTTCGAGCCCCTATCCGGACGGCAGACGGACCATCTGGAGCAACGGTCGTGAGTGCATTGCCAAGCTCGACTACGACACCCTCGAGGTACTCGCCACCTTCGACCTGTCCCACGAGCGCCCCGACGAGCCGATGAGCACGCGGGCCGACTGGGAAGCCGGGGTGGCCGGCCTCGACGTGTTTTTCGACGCTGACCCTGACAGGGCCGGCGACGAGGCCGTGATGCACGCCGCCGATCTCGCGGCACGGTTCATGACCGGCCTAGACGGCGTCTACGCCCTCCTCGACCACGAACACACCCTCTTCCTGGGGCGCAAGGCCGGAGCCGTGGCCTACGCCGAGGTCGACCCCACCGACCGGCACTCGGCCCTCGTCGAGAAGGCCCGATGGGACAAACCGCCGGAGGTCGAGGGCTTCTTCGTGGGGGTCAACATGACCCCAGATGGTCGACTGCTTCTATCCACCGACCATGGTTGGCTGGTCAGCCTGGCCCGTGACTTCACCGACCACGTGGCCGTCCGACTTCCGGGCGCCGCTGAGCACGCGGCAGCGCACTGTGCTTGCATGGAGGCCGAGCGGGGCAACACCGGCTACGGCTGGGTCCGCACCAGCCTTTGCTGCGACGACGTCGGCGGCGTCTACGTGAGCTCGGTCGACCACTCCCACAAGGTGATCTGGACCGGGGAGCGGTTCTCGTTCGACGAGGCCGACGGGGCGTGGAGCGCTGAATACCGCAACGGCACCGGCCGGGGGTCGGGCACCACTCCGTCACTCATGGGCTTCGGCCCCGAGGAGGACCGCTTCCTGGTCATCGGCGACGGCGACGACGTGGTGAACATCACCCTGTTCTGGCGCGACGAGATCCCCGACGACTGGGAGCAGTTGCCCGGTGCTCCCTCGCGGCGTATCGCAGGCCTTGGCCCGGCCCACATGGGAGACCCGTCCCGGGCTGAGATCCAGACCGAGCAATCGATCACCGTGTCGGGCTACGGGGCCATGACCGTCAACAACGAGCCCGGGACCCGACCCGATTGGCTGCCAGCCCGTGGCGCCCGTCTCCTGTGTTTCTTCCTTGGTCACCACGACCGGTTCACACCGTTTGGCATGCACAAGTACCGGTGGGACCCCAATGTCCGAACCTTCACAGAGGCTTGGGTGACGACCGAGGTCAGTTCACCCAACTCGGTGCCCTATGTCAGCCAGGGGTCCGACACCGTCTACACATGCGGCACCCGCGGCGGGAAGTGGACCATCGAGGCCGTGGACTGGTCGACCGGCGAGCCCCGTGGCCACTGGGTGGTCGGCGACTCCCGGTTCAACACCCTCGGCGGAGGGGTGCACATAGACGGGGAGGGCCGGCTCATCTACGGCACCATCTTCGGCAAGACGAGGATTCTCGCCACGCCCTGATGCGGGTCGATCTCCAGATGGGGCGTCCGGTATCGAGGGCGAAAACTCTCTGCGTTACCGTGACCGGACTGCGGCGTTCATCCAGAGGCAGACAGCGGCTGATCGCGAGCCCGACGTGACGACGGTGGACCAACTGCCACACGGGTAGGCGTACGGTCCGGCCAGAGCCAGAAGTCGCGCCGATGCGAGACCAGTGCCCGACCTCGGATGGGAGCGGCTACAACTAAGCCATGGAACGCTCACCGGATCGTCGTGCTTCGGCTGTCGACGCGCTCGACGGCGGGGCGTTTGATGCCATCGTGGTGGGCGGCGGGATCAACGGAGCCGTGTCGTCCCTTGCGTTGGCTGCTCACGGCCTGAGGGTGGCCCTCGTGGAACGTCACGACTTCGGCTCGGGCACCAGCCAGGAGTCGTCGTGCATGGTGTGGGGCGGCTTCAAGTACCTGGAAAGCCGTGACCTGAAGCTGGTGGCCGGTCTGTGCGACTCGCGCAACCGCCTGGCCCGAGCCTTCCCGACCCGGCTGGCCGAGACCCGCTTCCTGGCCGCCATGGACCGGGGGGCGCCGTTTCCGCCGTGGTTCGCTGCCCTCGGGGCCGTCGCCTACTGGGGCCTGGGACGCCTGGCCACCCAGCCTCCCCGTCACCGCTCGTCGGCCACCATCGAGCGCCTCGAGCCGTCGGTCGACACGTCCATGGTGCGGGGCGGTATCGAGTACTCCGACTACCTGTTGGTCGACAACGACGCCCGCTTCGTGTCCGAGATGGCAATTCAGTCGACCCGCCACGGGGCGACCATCGCCAACCGGGTCGAGGTGGTGGGTGCCGAACAGGGTGTCGACGGCTGGCGCCTCTCGCTGGTCGATCGGGTCTCGGGCCGGGTATTGGAGGCGGCGGCGGCTCTGGTCGTCAACGCCGCCGGGCCGCACGTACCGGTCCTCGGTCAGGTGCTGGATGCGAGGACCGACCACCGACTGGTGTTCTCCAAGGGCATCCACCTGGTGGTGCCCCGCATCACCGACTCGGGTCGCATCCTGGCCTTCTTCGACGACGACGAGCGCCTGTTCTACGTGCTGCCCATGGGGGAGCGGTCGGTGATCGGCACGACAGACACGCCTGTGGATGACCCCGAGGTGGCGGTGACCGCCGAGGACCGGGCGTTCGTACTCGAACAGATCAACGCCCGCATCGACCGGGTGACGCCGCTGGTCGACGACGACGTGATCGCCGAACGTTGCGGCGTGCGGGCCCTCGTGGTGCCCCCCGGCGGTTCGGGTGAGGGCCGCGACTGGACCGAGCTGTCCCGGGAACACGCCGTGGAGGTCGATCGGACCCTCGGTGTGGTGTCGGTGCTCGGGGGAAAGCTCTCGGACTGCCTGAACGTGGGCGAAGAGGTCGTCGAGGCGGCGGCGGCCTGTGGCCTGGTCGGTCGCAGGCCGGTTCGTCGGTGGTACGGCGAGCCGGGGCGTACGGCCCGACGACGCTTCGATGAGCGGGCGGGCGATCTGGCGCTCGATCCTACGGTGGCCTCCGACCTGTGGCGTCGACAGGGCATGCGGGCCTTCCCGGCGCTGGACCTGATGGACGACGACCGGTCGCTCGGCGAGCCGATGGGCGGTCTGGTGCCCCTGACGGAGGCCGAGGTGCGGGTCATGGCCGACCACGAGTGGATCGTCGAACCCGACGACTTCCTGCGCCGTCGCACCATGCTTGCCCAGGTCGAACGTGCCGAGAATCTTTCAGCCGATCCCGCCTTATCTCGAGCCCTGGGACTCCTGCATCTCACCTGACCGATCTCAGGACGGCCGGCGAGTGACTCTTCATTTTCTTGACCCCCCCATGCCTCCATGGAATGGTGGATCAGCCACTTCGATCGGCGAGGCGGAATGAGGCGGGACCCAGGCGGGTCCGGCGGAAAGGCGGGTCCAGGTGAAGCTCTGGAATCGTTTGATGACCATCGGCACGGCTGGGGGAGGGGCGGCGACCGCGGTGCCGGCCATGATCGCCGCGGTTGAGCACTTCAACGACAACACCGACTACGACTTCGCGCTCTGGCAGGGCCTCCTCGGCGGCCCGGTCGGCTCGTGTGCCGTGTCCACGCGGTTCGAGTCCTACGGCGAGTACACGGCAGCGATGCAGGATATGAACGCACGGCCGGACACCCTGGCCGTGGTCGGTCCGGTCACCGAGGTCCTGGCCGGTGGGCCTGAGGACAGCGTCTGGAGCATCATCCACGCAGCCGGCGATGTGTCCGAGGTGCCGAATACGGTGGCCAACATCATTAATCGCTTCGACATCGAGCAGATGCCCGCGGCGGTGGCACAGGCCATCGACTTCGCGGACTTCACCCACGAGTTGAGCGGCACGCCGGCGACGGTGTGCACCAGCATCTGGGGGACGGGGCCCACGGTGCGGATCATCTGGGGTTACTCGTCGGTCACCGACTTCGAACAGCGCACCGAGGCGGCCATGGCTTCGCCCGCGTTCGCCGAGAAAGTGGCCGCCAACGCCAGCGGGCCACGCCCGGCAGACAGCCAGAGCGGTGTGGCCATCCGCATCGCCTGACCAACAGTCCGGCAAAGGGGAGAAGAGAACATGTACCTGTGGAATCGACAGTTCGTGGTCAGTCCGGCAAGGTTCTGGGAGGGCCTCGAGGCCATCTCGACGGCAGTCGCCTATTCCAATTCCAACTCCGATTACGACTTCAATATCTGGTTGCCAGCGGGAGTCGGCACCCTCGGTGCCGTGGGTATCTCGTCCCAGGTGGCCGACTTCGCACCCTTTGCCGACGAGATGGCCGCACGGGCCGCGGATCCCGAGTTCCAGGCGCTGGGAAGCGCCATAGGGCCGTGTCTGGCCCAGAACCCGGAGGACATTCTGAACCGGATCGCCCACGTGGCCGGTGATCGGGGTGACGTGCCGGCGGTGAGTGCGTTGATCGGCTGGCAGGCCCATCCGGCCGACCTCAAGAAGGCGATCGGTTTCGCCGTGGAGATGGCCGAATACCAGCATGGCGTGCACGGCCACACGGTGGCTGTCGGGACCAGCATGTGGGGGACGCCCAACGGCATCACGATGATCGCCAGTTACGACTCGGTGGCCGAGTTCGAGGCAGCCAGTGACGCCATTCAGGCTGAGGGCTCCTTCCTGGATCGGATGGAGGCCGGTGCCGTGGGCCGCGCCGAGACCATCCAGTCCTGGGTGATGCGCCGCATCATCTGACCCCGGGGAGAGGCATTCATGAAGATCTGGAACCGTGTGTTCCTCACGGAACCCGGCCGGCAGGGTGAGGCCACGGCTGCGTTGGTGGCCGCCCACGAGGCGATCAACGAGATGTCGGACCACGGGTACAACCTCTGGGAGACGGTGGTCGGGACGCAGGGGGAATACGGCGCCTCGGCGTTGGTGCCCGATATCGAGGCGTTCACCTCCGGGGCGTTGATGCACGATGACGCCGATCTGGAGGCCATGGGTGCCCTCGCCGCAGCGGTCAACGACTGCGTCGACGGGCGACCCGAGGACTCCTTCTGGGATATGTGCCACACGGTGGGTGACTGGTCGGAGACACCTGCCTACGTCACCAACATCCTCCACCGGGCCCCGCTCCCGCAGATGGGGCCGCTGACCGCCGCCGCCACCGGTGTCGCGGATCGCCTCAACGAGGTGGCCGGTACGCCGATCACCGTGTGTACCAGCGTTCTGGGAACCGGGCCGTGCGTCCGCCTAATCCTCGGGTGGGACTCTCTCACCAGTTGGTCGGAGGGGACTGCCGGCGGTATGGCTGATCCGGCGTTTCAGGAGCGTGTCAGCGCCGCGGCGGCTCTGCCCGGGGTGACGCTGTTGGCCGAGTCCAACGTGATGCGGCGCCTGGTCTGACGCCAGGTCGTCTCGAGACGACGCGCGAGGCTGCATCCGTGCAACTCTTCCAGCGTCGACGATGGATCCATCCGGATCGGGTGGACGAGGGACTGGACGCGTTCGTGCGCCAGTTGGCATGGATCGATGCTCACACCGGGCTGTCCATGGCCGGCTGGCGGGCCGACGGGCTCGATGCCGAGCCGGCGGCGGAGCCGGGCGCCATCCTGGCCACCACGATCTACGACTACCACGTGTGGTTCCTGGGCGAAGTGGCCCGGCTCCAGACGCTCGTCGGCTACCCGCCCGTGAACGACGTGACGGAGGCGCTGACCGTCGGCACCGACGCCTTCGAGCGCTGGGACCCTCCGGCCGGCCTGGCCGGAGGCTGGTCCCTCGGGGACGCATCCTTCCTGCAGGGCACGGGTATGGGCGACGTAGCGCCCGACGGCCCGGTCTGGGGCAACGTCGAAGGTGCCGAGGGCCTCGTGGCGTGGTTCCCCTCCGGTGACCAGCCTGTCGCCACTGGCGAGCGGACCCGCATGGAACGCTGGCTCCGGATCCACTGATCCGGCCAGCTCGGGTCCGGCTAGCGGACCAGTCAGCGAACCAGTCTCCGACTCAGTCGGCGCCGTCGGTCGGCCACGTGTAGTGGGAGGGGTGCCGTTCGTCGACCTCACAGTCGTGTTCGTCGCGGCGGTGGTGCCACCCGGCCAGCGGGTGTAGAACCCACTTGCCAACCGAGTGGGCGATCGCGCCGGAACGGGCCAGAATCGGGTGGAAGGTTGACTGACGCTCGACCGGTACGGCCTGGCGAACCCGGATGCGATACGAGAGGTACAGGGCCAGCACGCCGAGGCAGACGGCCAGCGACCAGAAGTAGGCCCCAGGACCGAACGACTCCACGGCGATGCCAATGGTCATCGGGGCGGCCATGGCTCCGAAGCTCGACGCCAGCACCAGCGTGGACGCGGCGGCCACCCGCTTCTCCGGGGGCACCCAGTCGTTGGCCAGGGCCACGAACTGCCCGTACAGGGGGAATACGAAGGCTCCGAAGGCCAGGTTGACGACGATCAGCACACTGCTGGACGTCGACACCAGTGCACCGACCACGGCCAGGCCGCCCGAGATGGCGGTGACCGTCAGGATCACGGCACGGCGCGGGTAGCGGTCCGACAGCGACCCGAGCGGCATCTGGAGGGTGACGGCACCGATTACCGCCGCGGACGTGAACAACGTGATCCGACCCGTGCTCATGCCCGACTCGGTGCCGAACACCGCGGCCATCGACGTAGCCGCCGACTGCACGAACGAACACAGGATGATCCCGACGACCGCCGACGGGATGGTGCGATAGAGCTCGCGTAGCGGCATCCTGTCGGCGGTGGGTACCGGAGCGGCGGTCGACGCCGACAGGGTGACGGGCACCACAGCCAGGGAGATTAGGACCGATGACAGTACGAACAACTCGAACCCGTCGGCCGACCCGACGTTGAGTAGCAGCTGTCCGACGGCCGTTCCACCCATCATGATCATCATGTAGGCGCCGAGGATGCTCCCTCGGGTCTCGTTGGTGGCCCGGTCGTTCAGCCAGCTCTCGAGGATGACGAGCACGCCGGCATTGCACACGCCGCCCACGAAGTAGACGACGGCCCACGAGGCGGGCAGCACCAGGATGGCGTTGATAAGCACCGCGGTGGACGCGGTGGACGCCAGGGCGGCGAACACCCGGATGTGTCCCACGGTGGCTAGGACCCGGGGGATGGCCTTGGCGCCCAGCAGGTAACCGGCGAAGTGGACGGCCATGACCGCCCCCATCGAGCCAGCGCTGAACCCCTCCGATTCGGCCCGCATGGGCAGCAGGATCCGCTGCAGTCCGTTGCCGACCTGGAGGAGTCCGAAGGCCAGGAAGAGCGCCCAGACGCCGAGGAGCGACGAGATGGTGGATGAGCGGGTAGTGGGCAGCGCGCTCAACGAAGAGTCCTCACACCCTTCCCGACATGGTCGGGGGCCGGTACATCAACGTGGGCCGCCGCGGCGGCCAGGGCGGCGGTGGCCACCGGGTCGACCATGGGTGCCACGCCGGGCCCGTCCGGTCCCTGAGCGACGTGGAGCATCATGCACTCCTGGGTGGCCACCGGTTCCGGGTCGTTGCCGGCGAACAGGAAGTGGTGTATGTGCAGGCGCTTGGCGTCGGCGCCCAGTACCAGTGAATCGGTGTGGACCTCGATGCCCTGCTTGACCTCACGGAGGTACCGGATACGGGTCTCCACGGTGTAGAAGCTGCCGTGGGCCGCCAGATAGTCGGGGCCGAAGCCCAGGGTGACCAGCACCTCGTCGGTGGCCTGTCCGAACGCCACGCCGTAGAAGCCCTCGGTGAGGTGGCCGTTGTAGTCGATCCACTCGGCGGGCACGACGGTGTGCCACACCTGGAGGGGTTCGGTTGCTGCCTCCATGCGAGACCTCCGACCTGAAGTTCGTTCAGGAACTCGTCCGGCGATGGCGCGAACGCGCGCAATCTAGGACCAGATGTGGATCAGAGGCAATCACCTGTGATGGTCAACCGACACAGGGTCCGACCCCGGCGATCAGCCCATTGGGTCAGCCGAGAGGCCCCGCCGGCAGGCTCGCCGGATCCGTGGTGGCCAGTGTCCCCAGATCCGGCGGCGGCATCACGCCGAAGATCTGTTCGGCCGCCGCCAGAACGGCCATCAGAGCAGCGTCGCCGTGCCGCCTCCCGGCGAACTGAACCCCGACCGGGAGGCCGTCATCGGTGAATCCGACCGGAAGGGACGCCGAAGGTGCGCCGCTCACGGTGATCCTCGAGCAGGACCGCATCCAGTGGGTGTAGTGGTCCAGGCGCACGCCGTCGATCTCGTCCACCCACTCCATGCCGATCGGAAACGGCGGCACCTGACTGGTGGCCGACAGGAACGCATCGAATCGGCCCTGCACGAAGAACCGGTCCCAGTCCGCTCGGATCCGAGCCTCGGAGGTCACCGCTTCGGCGATCCGCTCGGCATCCAGGGAGAGCCCGAGTCGGATCTCGTAGCGGGCCGTGGCCTTGACCCGTTTGTCGTCGACCAGGGCGGCCATGTGGAAGGTCTGGAAGAGGCCCCGCAGGTCCTCGAAGCAACGGTCGGCCCCTGTGAGGTCGGGACAGGCCTCCACGACCTCCCAGCCGACGTCTGACAGAAGGTCGACGGCCCCGAGGGTGGCTTCCCTGATGGCGGGATCGAGCGGAAGGTCGCCGAGGTCGGGTGAGAACGCCACCCGGGGAGTGGTCGAGATGGGATCCGCCAGCACATAGGCACCGGTCATCACCCCCAACAGGAGCGCCACGTCGCCAACCGTCCGGCCCATCGGGCCGGCGATGGGCTGGTCGGTCCGCGGATCGGGAGGCACGTCCCAGGGAATAGATCTAGTCGTCGGCCGGAAGCCGACCACCCCGTTGAACGAGGCTGGGTTCCGCAGCGAACCGCCCAGGTCGGAACCGTCGGCGATGGACAGGGAGCCACAGGCCAACGCCACGGCAGCGCCGCCGCTGGAACCGCCGGCGCTCCTGGTGGGATTCCAGGGATTGCGGGTGAGGCCAAGAACGGGATTGAAGGTGTGGGAGCCCTTACCGAACTCCGGGGTGTTGGTCTTACCGACCGGCACCACGCCGCATCGGCGGAGGTGGCCGATCAGCGGTGCATCGGTGGTCGGGACATGGTCCGAAAAGACTAGGGACCCCTTGGTGGTCCGAACCCCGGCGGTGTCGCTGAGGTCCTTGAAGGCCGTCACCAAGCCACGCAGTGGCGCGCCAACCATGAGTTCCGGATCGTCGTCGAGGCGTCCGGCCAGGTCTTCGGCGGTGTCCCAGTGGACGGTGGGGATGGCGTTGACGACCGGTTCGGTCAACTCGGCCCGGGTGCGGCAGTCGGCCAGCAACTCCCGGCACGACGCCTTGCCGGTGTCCAGTACGGCCTTCTGTTCGGTGGCGGTGAGAGCAGCGAGATCCATCGTCGGCGCACCCTAGGGCACGTCGACGATGGACCTGTCGCCGTAAATCAGTGCGGGTGGAGTTCCCAGCCGTGGGGGACCGGTAGCCCGAACTCGGTACAGGCGTCAGCCACGGCGATAAACAGGAACTTCCCGAACGACCGCTCGCAGCCGATCAGGAACGACGTCTGGCCTCCCTGGTCGTCGCGCACCCAGTCACAGCCCACGGAGCCCAGCGAGCCGCTGAACACGGCGCCGTTCGGCGTGAGCTCGCCGGACAGGTCGAGGTTGCAGATCTTGGACAACGCCGAGGTGGCGTTCGCCCCGCTGATCCGCAACATGGCCCGTCCGTGGGTGATGTCGATGACGGTCACGAAGCCCTCGGTGGGCACCGACGCCGAAATGGCGCCGGACCGGCCGGGTTCCCCGTAGATCGTCCACTCGTCGGGTCGGGTGCCGCACACCAGGTCGCCAGAGGCGATCCGGTTGCTGCTCCCGTAGGACACGCCCAGAGCGGCCGCGGCGGCCGTAGCGGCTCCGGCCCGGACCTGGACCTTGGTGGTGGCGTAGGCATCGGCCAACGTCACGCCCCCATCAGGGGAGGTGAGAGGACCAACGTCCACCGGACTGTGCATCGTGGTCTCAGACACGCTGGCGCGCTCCTTCGTGATCGAAGTGGGCGTGGTGCTCCTGCACCAACGCCTTGATGCGTCGGCCATCGGCCAACAGCACCGTGATCTCAGTGCCGGCGGCCGACAGGGACGGAGCGACCTGCCCGAGACAGATCGATCGACCCAACGTCGGCGACATCCGACTCGAGGTGATGCGGCCCAGGATCGTGTTCAGGCCACCGTCCACGATCTGGGCTGCCTCCTCGGGCACGATCGAACCGTCCACGGTCTGGATACCCACCAGGATCGGGAGGTCGTCCCGCTCGTAGGCGTGCTTCAACTCGGGGAGGCCCAGGGTGTCGGACTTGTCGAGCTTCACCAGACCGCCAAGACCGGCCGTCGGGGCCTTGGACAGCCCGTCGGTGTCCTGGCCCACGATGTAGTGGCCCTTCTCCAGACGCAGGATCCGCTGGGCCTCGACGCCGAACGTCGCGCATCCCAGGTCGGCTCCGGTCTCCAGCAGGTTCTCCCACACGTGGAGGGCGTGCCCTGACGGCACGTGGACCTCGTACGAGAGTTCCCCGGTGAAGCCGATACGCCAGATGATGCAGCCGGACACGCCGGCCACCGTTCCCTGCCGCACGCTGAAGTACGGGAAGGCGTCGGAACTCAGGTCGACGCCCTCGGTGAGGCGCTCCAACAGCGTCCGGCTGTTGGGGCCGGCCACGTTGATGCTGGTCAACCCACCGGTGACAGCCGTGACGTGCACGTCCCACTCCGGATGGGCGGTCTGCAGCCAGTCCTCAAGCATCTCCCAGATGGCACCGGCACCCGAAGACGTGGTCGTCATGATCCAGTGGTCCTCGCCCAGGCGGGCGGTCACGCCGTCGTCGGAGACGACACCGTCCTCGGCCACCATCGTGCCGTATCGCACCCGACCGACGTCGAGCTTCTGCCACTTGTTGACGTACACCAGCTCCAGGAGCTTGGACACGTCGGCACCACGGAGGTCCAACTTGCCCAGCGGCGTCACGTCGATCAGGCCGACGTTGGTCCGCACGTTGGCGGCCTCAGCCATGGCGTCGCCGTAGTGGTCCGGACGGACCCACTGGCCGGCCAGGAGCGGCGACGACCCGTGGGCCTCGTGCCAGTCCTGCAGGGCCGAACGACGCACCGGTTCGAGGATCCGCCCGGCGAGGGCGCCCAACGAGATCGGCGAGTACGGCGGGCGCCACACGGTGGTCCCGATGTCGGCCATGTCGACTCCGTTGGCCTCGGCCAGAACCGAGGCGGCGTTGACCGTCTCGAGCTTGCCCTGTGCCGGGCCCATGGTCACGGTGGTGTACCGCTTCATGAGCTCGATGGAGTCGAAGCCCTCCTTGGAGGCCTGGACGAGGTCCTTGGACGAGACGTCCTCGGAGAAGTCGACCATGCCGTGCGTGGAGCTGCGGTAGCACTCAGGGTGCGGGTTCCGAGCCAAGGGAGTGCGACTGTCGGCCACCTCTTCCGGCTTGGCCCACGTTGGAGCACCGGCGCGTGCCGTCTGACTGACCCGGTCGTGACGACGTCGCAGCGACCGGTTGGCCGCCAACTGGCCAGTGGTCCGACCGTGGGCCTCCAGCTCGGCGGTCGACCCGTCGCCGGCGATGCCGCCGGTGGCCAGGATGTTGCTGGGCAACGAGTTGGAGAAGTACCTCGCCGCTACCGGGTCGTAGACGGGTCGGTCGCCGCCCATGTTGAGCAGTGACGTCGGAGCGGTCCAGCCGGTTGCCGTGACGACGGTGTCGGCGCTCAGCGTCCGACCGTCGCTCACCTGCACCTTGGATACCCGACCCCGGCCCTGGACGGCCACGATGCTCTCACCCTTACGGGCGTCCAGCACGGCGACGATCTCCACGCCGGCCCGCTCGAGGTCGGTGACGGCTCCGTCACCCTCCTCGTTGGCCGTCATGACGACGGCCCTGGTGCCGGGCTTCACGCCGAACAGGTTGATGAGTCGCCGGGCGGCACCGGCGAGGATGACCCCTGGCGTGTCGTTGCCGGCGAAGACGTAGGGACGCTCGATGAGGCCGGCGGCCACCACCATCACGCCGGCCCGCGCCTTCACGAGGCGCTCGGGGGCAATGGAGTGGCTCCGCTGGTTCACGGAGATCCAGTTGTGGTCGTAGCGACCGGTGACCGTCGAGTCGACCAGCACCTCGATGTTGGCGTGCGCCTCACAGGCGGCGACCAACTCGGCGGCCTTGGCCCGCTGGGCGTCGTCCCCCCAACGGAGGTGTCCACCCAACTCGGTGTAGTGCTCGACGAGCAGGACTGAGGCGCCGGCGTCGGCTGCGGCCAGTGCCGCACCCATACCGGCTGGACCACCGCCGGCCACCAGCACGTCCGGGTGGACGTACCGCTTGTCGTAGGCCCCGTGTGTGCTGGTCTTCCAGTGGATCTCGCCACCCGGGGCGAACTTCCGCAGGATCTTCTGGTAGAGAGGCCACAGGAATTGCGGGCGCATGAAGGTCTTGTAGTAGAAGCCCGACGACAGGAAGCGGCCCACCAACTGGTTGGACGCCGCCAGGTCGAACTTCAGGCTCGGCCACACGTTCTGGGTCGAGACCACCATTCCGGCCTGTAGCTTGCGGCTGCCGGCCCGGACGTTGGGCTCGTCACCGACCTGTAGGAACAGGTTCGGATCCCAGTGGTCGGCGGTCATGATGCCGCGCCTGCGGTGGTACTTCATGGAGCGGCCGAACACCTCGACGCCGTTGGCGGCAATGGCAGAGGCGATGGTGTCGCCCTCGTGCCCGGTCATCTGCTTGCCGTTCCAGGTGAACGACAGGCTGGTGGACCGGTCGATCACCTCTCCGGGCTGTGCGGGAAGTCGGTTCGTCATGACGCCTCCTGACCACGGATCTCATTGGTGGCCGTGTTGCGCTCGATGGTGAAGTACCGGCGGCAACCGCCCCGGCAGTACCAGGTCTCGGTGACCCAGCCGGCCGGGTTGGGCCGCATGTACAGGTACTCGCGCCACTCGCTCAGCGAGCACGTGGCGGGATCGGGGCGGGAGATGACTTCTCCGGCCGGTCGAAGGTCGTCGGAGTTCCGGGGACCACAGTTGGGACAGGGAACAATGATCATCAGTGACCCACCGCCGCAGCGCCCTTTTCGCCGACGAGGTCTCCCTCGGTGAAGCGCTCGATGCCGAAGGAGGCGATCAGGTCCGCATTGCGGCCGGTGGCGATCGTCTCCGCCATGGTTTCGCCAGCCACCGGGCCGGCCTTGAATCCGTAGGTACCCCAGCCGACGTCGACCAGGTAGCCCTCGACGGGCGTGTTGCCCATCACGGGGGAGTAGTCGGGGGTCATGTCACACAGCCCCGACCACTGGCGAAGCAGGCGCATCTTGGAGATGCCCGGCATGAGCTCCAGCACGTGCCCGGCCAGTTCCTCGGTGAACTCGAGGGTGCCGTTGACCCGATAGGTGCCCACCGGATCGACCGATGCGCCGAACACGAGCTCACCGCGGTCAGTCT
>Ga0315334_10001627_pt1 | contig 13868 bp, 13 predicted proteins | sample M150034915metaG_FD_205555 | JGI IMG/M metagenome (GOLD analysis project Ga0315334, IMG submission 205555) | Ammonia-oxidizing marine archaeal communities from Monterey Bay, California, United States - M1 500m 34915 | ecosystem: Environmental > Aquatic > Marine > Intertidal zone | place: USA... | reverse complement strand
GAAAAGAAATCCTTGACGCTGTTCCATATTGTTTAGCCCACCGTTTGGGTCGGGCTAAGGCTGGTGCTTTGGACTTACAAGGTAACAACAAAGGTCTTGATGGCAACGTTATTAAATATGTTAACGAACAAGAGTTTATCCGTGAAGTTTTAGTTCGAGGATATATTGAAAACAAGGTCACTACTGGTGTGGGCCAAGAAGGACAAAATATTTTGGACAATTGGGATTTGTTTTATCAACGATGTCGAGATGTTCTTTCCTCTGTTCCATCTGTTTGGCAATATGAAAGAGATGTTTTGATGCCTTTACATGAAGAAATCCGTGGAGGAACTGAAGGTAGTATGCAAGATATTACTCCTGTTCACTGGCATATTGCTACTATGGTTGTAGAAGAAGAACGGATGGCTAATAATAAACCCACTTCTCCCAATAAACCACAAAGAAGTTATACCATTGAAAATGCAGGGGCTGACGGTAGTTCCAAAAACTTAGGAGATTATGCTTCCATGTATTCTTACTTCCAAAACATGATTTTGGATCCTAACGACGGTGGTGGCGAAGCAATTCTCTTTGATTATTACCGTGTCCGTGGTATCATCGCTCGAGATAAAAACTTATTTACCCACGACCGCAGTCGACTTCTATCCATGTTAGATTCTGAAATGCGTTCAATTGCAGGGAGTTCCATTTTGGATTCCCCAATCAATGAAGTTTCTGGTTGTGTCACTGGTTCAATTATTCCTTTGCCCCAAGCCGTCACTCTACCACCTCCCGGAACTCGCCAAGCCCCACAACAAAATGATTTCTTTGAAGAGACGGGTCCTCAACCACGACCCAACCGTATGGGCTGGAGAACTTACTTCGATAGTATGGGACCATATGGTGTTCTAATTAGTCGGGGTCAAACTGGTGGACTCAATGCTATGCAACTCGGTAAATCCGGAAGTATCACCGCCCCTATGGGTCTCGATCAGAATGCCATGGCTACGGCAGTAAACAATGCCGACCAAGGATTGCGAGTGATAGGTCGCTATCTGGTCGGTAGCACTCGAAGTGGTAGCCGTGTTGATATCGGCACCGTATTAAACAATTTCCAAAAGACTTTCGATCAATATGTGACCGAAGGCCATGTTTTCACTAACTTTGGCGATGAAACCAATATGACTATGAAAAAGATTTCTCTGGAGGAGTGGATTAAACAAGCCTCCCGTGCACTCACACAGAATATTCGTGACCCTACTAATGCTAACGAGACTGATGTAGTGGGTTGTTTCGTCTTGAAACACGCACCTACTACTGTGCCTCAAGCATCTAACCGTGGAATGCACGGTGATGACACCTTGCGTCTTTGGGTTAGACTCCAAAGAGCCGGTGACCAAGCCGAATCTCAACCCTCCGAAACTGATAATGAATATGTAACCATGTTATTTACTGCTGGTATCACCTCTGCTATGGGAACTACTCAAAGTGATGAGAAGGGCCAGTTGGCAGTAGGAACCCAACTGTATATTATTCCTGCTGATGTAGTCCAACAATATTGGATGTCTTCTTATACTGATAACAATAAATGGGCCGGTGCCTTCAATGATTATATGAAGGAGGAAACCAAGAGTTTACCTACCAAGCAACGCATTAAGGCTAAGGCTTGTTTAATTGATACTGGAAATATGTCTCTCCAAGATCGAAACTTCTTCAATGCTCGATTTAAAGATTGCTTGCAATGATAAACTTTATATAGCGACAGCGGTCCATGCTTATTATGGCTGACGATGCTATCCAACAAGCCAACTCTGAGTTTTCAGAAGCGTGGGCCTTTTTGAAGGCCGCATCAGGAGTTCCATCATCTGTGAAATGTCTTTTAGGCAATTCTTACAAAGGGGCCAAAACTGATTCTAAAAATGTTGAGTTCAGTGATAGTTGGATGCAAAAATGTATTGGGGCTAATTATCATGGATACACCCCCGGACATATTGCTGAAATTAGTGGAACAGTTTTCGTTATTGCCCACGAGTTAGGACACCTGAGCACACACCCCGGCAGAGGGTGTGATTGGCGAAAAGAAATTGATAGTTATCCCTGTGCCCCCACCCAAAAAGGAGATTGGAGTAATGTTCTATCAGATATTGTAGTTAATTTTAATATCACTCGTGCACTTAACTGGAAGCGAGTTCCTGACCCTAAAAAAGAAAAATTATATCGAGATGCTTTGGATGAGGGAAGATTGTGGGAAGTATTAACTCGTCAATGTGGAGTCGGTGCAACACGCTCTGAACATTTGACTCGTCATAATGATTTGCGAGTTCGTGGCAAACTGGTAGATAATCGTTGGGCACCACCGGGAGGCAAACCCGGTGAATTAGAAGGACTTGATAAAGTCACTGGAAAACCTACTACCAATACTCCACTCTACCAAACCGTGCAAGGACATGGTTTAGGAACTCAGTTTTACCCACCTATTGGATATTGCTTAGGTAAAGGATTGGATCCCAATCAATGGGCTAAAGTTAGAAATAAAAGAACTCTAACCGCTCGTCAATGTGACACATCTGGAGAAATATATTGTTGGCCTACTACCAGTGCATCTCCATGGGGCGGAACTGGAAATACTTTAGGAACACTTTCTGCTGGTGACCATATAGTGGAAGAAGTAGTCCATTATGGTGGGAAGACCAATACTATCGACCCAGATATGCCCAGATATTATAAAATTAAAGGTGCCTTGTATCCAGTCCAATATTTTGATAGTTTATGTCCTGATTGTGGATTAGTGATAACTAATCAATTCGTTGGAGCCTACCAACAACCAGTTTATTCTGATACAGGAACACCCATCCCTGCCGGAGATCCTGATCGAGAACATGGATTTTTATATCGTATACTTATTACTCAAGAGTTTGCTGCTAATGCTGCCACTCGAGGTTATGGCAACCTAAAAGGAAAAGATGCTGCTATTGCATGGATTACAGACATTGCTTATCCAAATCATGTAGCCTATATGGAGTGATTACAATGGGAACTTATGAAGATTATCCTTTTTATTCCGCTCAAGGTCAGCGTATTATGTTAGATATATTTGAAGGTATCTACAAGACAGATGAAAATGATGCTACTCAGATATATACTGGAGACCAAAAGAAAATGGTAGAGCATTTTATGAAAAATAAGGTAGGGATTGTCTATAACATCCGTAAGTTCTTATCCAGTTATACACCCATTTCTCCAGATGATTCCTTTGAATCAGGGATTTATATTTGTGATCCTTCTATGGGGGGATGCGGTCGTCGAGATTTTATTTATAATTGGGAGTTTGTTGATTTTGGTGTTTATGGCAATATGAAGACATGGCATGGAAATGTGGATTTGATGCGAAATCGAACACTTGGTCAAAATGGTTTTATGGTAATGACTCGTGCTCGATGTAATCCTTATGTGGTATGTTTAGACTGTGGAGAACAATGGGCCACTAATAATACAGGTGCTAATGTGTGTATCTATTGTAATAAATCTAATGTGCAAATAGGAGGTTGTGGTAAAGAAGTATATGCCAAACATATGGTCAAAGAAGCCACAGTTTCTAATCTCCAAGCCGAAAACCAATCCATGGTTGAAGATGCTAAATATGTGATGGTGATTCAAAATAAGGGAACTGTGGCTAAATTGGAAGGCGGAAGACCTTTCGCTTATCGTTTAGTGTATGGAGGACCTGCTGCCGACACACAAATTAATAGTTTCGAAGAAGCCTGTGAATATATTCCCACTTTAGAAGTAGGTTATCAAATAGGGGGTTTCCGGAGGCCCTATGGATTTGAATGTGATGTTTGTCAACATGAGCGTTTCTTCCCACCACCCAGCAGTAGTGAACCCTTTGGTCAAGCCATGAGCGAGTCCAATATTGACACTAATTGGACCCATCATTCGTCCAGACCACAAACAGGAGGTATCTATTCTCCAATTGGGAAAAATGGAACCAATAAGTGCACTGAAGATGGATGTCATGGAACTTATCAGCCCATGATGGGTTGGGACGTAGGAAATCCTAAAGTTTTAGGCCCTACTGATGACTATAAACCAGAATATGTTCAACATATGTCACTACAACAAGCAATTAGAGGAAAGAATGCTATCCCGAGTCGTTATCCTATCAGTGCCATGCGTCATGCGTTCACTATGGATCCTAAAATTATTTGCACTGCACATATGGGAAGACAAGGATTAAGTGGGTGTCCTTCCCTGTGGTCTGACAATTACTTTAGTCGCTGTGTGGTTTGCGGTGCTACTCAAAACTGGGATTATACGGGCAATCAATGTGGTGGAACAGCAGCCAATCAGTATAATTGTGCGAATACAGGTAATCAATGGGATGTTCAACCCCCGGGTAGAAAACTCGACCAATGCCCCAATTGTGGAGACAACTCCGATGCTGCTAATTATAAGACCTTCGATGGTATTGGAGGCAGAGCCTTTTTATTCCCCCGTAAGAAATTAGTCATCAATCCTAAAAATGACGGTGGTAAACTTACTCAGTCCAATATTACGGGAATGCCCATTAGGAATAAACCATGTTGGCAAATATTATTAGACTCCCCTGACAGTGAAGATTACCGATTTGGATTATCCTTAGCCGGTATTCATACTTCTTCTATGGTCCCCACCAGTTTAGATCAGATTCGCACCCAAAGTGCAGGAGGAGGATCATCATTAGGTATTACCTGTAAATATGATCCTATCATGATGCCCAATGGAACTATTCAAAATAAAAGTGCTACTCCTACAATCCCACCCCCACAAGGATGTTGCCAATTACCCAATGGAACTAATCTTATGACTACTGAAAATATTTGTTTATCTCAAAACGGAACCTATCTTGGTGATGGGCTGGATTGTGTGACTGCTAAGATTCAAGGTGCTACTGGAACGGGACCCTGTGCAGGAGTTACTTGGAGTGGACTTACATTTATGATTGCCGAAGGTCGTTCTCAACACGCTTTTAAAAATAGTAAAAATCGGTGGGTAGATGCTTCAGTTCCATGTCGAAGTTATCGTGACCCAGCAGCACCCACAACTCCTTTGAAGGCACCGATTAGTTATGCTCGATTTATGATTGGACCCACTTATGACCCCCGAGTTCAGGCTGGAGATATGGAACAAGGCCGGAGATACGAATGGTGTGACAGTAAGACCCATGTTATTTGTGATCCCTTCCATACTGGAAGTTTATCCAGTGTTACTACCAATACAGGAGGAGATATTGGCATTACTACTCATGATATTACGCAAGTAGGGTCATTTGATGACCCCAATCAAGGTAGAGTAGCACTTATTAAATGTAGAACTTGTGAAAAGATTTTCAAGAAGGGACTTAATTTAGTGGAACGTCAATCTCCTACTAAGAAGGGAACACCATATCCGAGTAGTGATTGGACTACAATTGGAGGAGCCAAAGATTTACAAGATGCCTTCGAAAATGGTTTGTATTATCCCGGAATGGCAATTCTGATGTTCCGCAAAGGAAAGGGACAAATTAAGGTTATCGGTTGGAAGGATAGAAATACGCCTGAGTTAGAGGCTCGTAAACCTCGCCAATATTCTGTTGATTGTTTTATATCTGAATTAGCGAATGAACAAACTGGACAAGGTGCACTTATTCCCGGATATTGGAATTGGATGCATGTAGGTGCTGGCCAACAAGGTAGTGCTAAGGATAATGCAGCAAAAGGGAACGTGATTGTATTATGAGTAAGTTAGATGTAAATAAATTAAAAGATCCATTTGTATGGACCGAACCTATTGGTGATTGTGATGTAGAAGAAAAACCATTTGGTTTTGAAAACCCACTTCGAGCATTTTATGAAGAGATTGCACCCCCATTAGTAGAAAAACCCAAAGCCCCTCGAACCCCCTTAGCCCCCATTAGAACTACTTCTTGGGATCCTGCTGCGGGCATGAAGGGTGCTAAATATCCAACTTTCGTTCCATTGCCACTCCCCGGCACTACGCCTGTAACCTCTGCTCAAGCCAGAGTCCCTCGTGGTAAACAAGGTAAAAACACTATGGTAAATGTAATTGTAGATGTTTCTGGTAGCATGGGTGCTCAAGCAGCATCATGGAAAGGATACAGTTTCGCCCGTTGGGAAGTTGCTCGTATTTGCACAGCCATTATGCTTAAACAATGTCAGTTAGGTGACGATGGTTTCGCCATCTATGAGTTCGAATCTTACCCCAATGTGCTCTGGAAAGGTGTATCTTATCAACATCAAGATGCTATTGATTATATTACTTCTTACGATATGGGACATTTAGGCTATGGGCGAAGTTTTGGTTATCTACCATTTTACCCCCGTGGTGGAACTAACATCCCATCAGGATTAAGAGAATGTATTCGAGGCATGGAGGGACAAGGTTTAGATAAAGCAGTGACAATTGTTATTACAGATATGTGGGATGGCGACGGCAGTTATATTTTTAATGCTGCTATGGCAGATGCTGGTCGCAATGATGGAAAGTCCTGTGATGAAGTCTTAAGATCTTATGGACCTGTTTTCTATATTGCTATTGCCGACATTGGAAGTAAGTCCCAAGGAGAAAAAGGGATGGCAGAACTTAGTCGCAAACTTAATGAAGTTCACGGTAAAAACATCAATCCAGCCCCCGGACTTTTCGAAGCCATTGATTCTTCCTCTGCTGGGTCTGCCATCAAACTTGGTGGTGGAATGGCCAAGATGGCCCAGATGACTAAATAGATTTATTTTACCATAAACTACATATAGTTGTGCAGGGAAGTAGATATCATGGGTAAGCCTATTCCTAAACTTGAAGACCCTCCAGACAGAGTTCTGTTGGGACAAGATATTCATTTTTCTGCTTATGGAGATGATTCTCTTATATCTCAAGTTTTATTTATTACTGGTAAGCGTGGTAGCGGAAAGTCTTGGACTGCTGCAGTTCTCATGGAAGAGTTCGCTCGTTTAGGGCTGCAATTCGTTTGCTTTGATGCTTTAGACGCTCACGGACATCTGGCCGAACAAATGCCCGGTGTTGTGCCACTCAAACCTACCATTGGTCAGACTATCAATATGACTGAATTAGTGGAAACTCTGAAGACCACTTCTAATTCTGTTATCATTAAGTTAGCCGGATTACCACTCAAAAAGCAACAAGAATTAATGGCTGAATATTGTGAGGCTCTTTTAGAAGCAGCACTTGGGAAGGGAATCCAAACCATCGTAGAGGAGTGTCAAGATTTTATTCCGCAAATGGGAAGGCCCACTTCCGCAGACCCCATTATTCGTCTTTGTAAATTAGGCCGTGCGCTTGGTTATGGAGTTACACTTATTTCCCAGCGTCCTGCGGGCGTGGGCAAGGAAGCCCTATCTCAAGCCTCTATCTACCTCGTCCACAACGTTATCAATGCTCGTGACCTCAAAGCATTGGATGATCAGTTATCATTCGGCACAGATAGAAAAACCATTAAGCGAATGCTGGATGGTATCGCTAAAGCCCGCAAAGGAGAAGTCATTGCTTATGCACCTGAGTTCTATCGAGACCGTGGCTATGTCGTAGTGGGCCGCATTCGTGGAGATAGAAAGACTGAACACAAAGGACATAACGTCAATATTCAAGATGCCCGCCGAGACTTCCACGATGTAACTCCGGTTGCCAGCAGCGGAGACTTAGCATCATTAGATGTAGAAGTAGATGTCAATCCCAATCACAAACAGGCTATGACTGCTGAAGCATCGTGGAGAACCCCTCCCCCTGCAACCCCCTCCCCAGCAGGTAATCTCGCCGCACCTCAATTGGTAAGCGACATGAAATGGGACGCAGAGCCTGATGAAAATCCCAAGGTTGAATATGATGTAGAAGTTGAACCACCCAAACCTAAAAAAGAAGGTAGTATGGTAGTCACCGGAATCGTAGTAGGTGGGTTGGTTGTTGCTGGAACTTTAAGTTATGTAGTTTATCGTGGTTTATCCGCTAACTAAAACTATACATAGGTAATGACTTCCATAGATTGTATGGAGAGCGGAGATATTGTATGCCTTATTACTGATTTGGCAGGCAAAGGTATTCTGCCCCATCATTTTCAAGATATGAGCGATAGTCAATTTGTAGCGCATTATGGACTCACCAAAGAGGATTGGTTTGAAAACAATCCTGTTGACGCCCATGTGTATATTAGAAAGACTACTAAAAAAGAGGGTAGGTCTCGTTCTTTGATTGCACCACCTATGGGAAGGAACTCCCAACTGGCAGTTTTTAATGATGAGATTTTTATGGTAGGTAGTTATGAATTAACTCATTTACCCGACAGATGGTGTCCTATATTTGAGTCAGCCCCTGAAGTTCCAGAAGGAGGCGGAGAACTGAAGCCTATTAGATGTAATAATAGTTATTCTGCATGGTCACCAGAATCCGAGAAGTATTGTATGATTCCTACTCGTTGGGATCGAAATCTTTTATACTGTCGTCCTTGGGCTGAAACTACATTAGAGGATTTTGAAATGGAGTTACTTCCTGCTGCCCCCGGAGTTAACGGTGTCAATTTCCGAGTAAATGGGGGCGGAGGTAAAACAGGCAGACCTAAACTGGGTGCAGGGATGCGACTTTACAACGCCCAGCAGAAACCAGATTTTCCAGATTGCCATGATAATCGTTATCTGAAACATGAAGAAGGGCGACATCCTCGTGATGCCGATGAATGGTATGTGCCATGGGGTGAGTTCAAACCTAAGTTCCGTTGGCATGATGATAAAGTTCCTAAAGGCAGCATTACCATTAACTTTCCTTTTACTGGCATTGGTAAGATAATCACTGGAATCACCAAACCACTTCGGGGAAGAGTCACCAAACCCCGGCAACCCTATGATGCTCCCGAGTATCCACCCTATGCACCTCAACAGCAACAGCAAACACCATGGGGTCAGCAATCTCCACAAAAATATGGCCGTAATCCCAACTATCAAAATCCTTCCTATTCTAATCCTAAGAGTTATGATGCCACCGCAGACTTAATGAAAAAACTGATGAGTGGCCAAACCCTTACTACTGAAGAACTGATGAAACTTCAAAAGTCTCATAAACCCTAATGGTGCCAAAGTATAAATAGTTGTCCAACCGATAATTCTTTATGCACCCGTTCAATGAACCAATGATTATAGACCCTAACACAGTGGTAAATCACTTTTCGTGGGAGCGCAACTCTGATGCAGTTCGTGCCTTTATGAATACTAACCGTGATGTAATGACAGACCCTATGACCCAAATGGTATCTCCTCAAGATGCTTCACAAGAGTCAGAAGTTGTTGATTTGAAACCGGAAACAGATACTCCCGAGGGTGCAGATGCGGGACAAACTGGCGATCAAGGCGGAGATGCAGATGGACAGAACTTTGGTCAAGACCAAGGCGAAGAAGATACCATGGCAGCAGAAGGAGATTCCTCTGGAATGTCACTCATGAATATGGCCGGTTTAGCACTCGTGGCAGGCGGCGCATATATCGCTGTTAGTTCACTGATGAATAAAAATCCAACCGCATAAGTATAAATAGTTGAAACAAGGAGTAATTAATATGGCACGAACTATCGGCAAGAATACAGTCCTACCAGACATCCCATACAGTCCTTCACTACCTTCACTTCCACAAGTGAGTTTAGTTAATGATACTCTACCCGCCCGCAATGCAATGGGTCAAGGATTGACACAGGCTGGTCCACGACCATCTGCTCCAATCGTTAATATGCCTGCCTTTGTAATCCCACCTACAACTTCTTTTGATATGGCTACTATGGTCGCTGGTGGAGGACACGGACAAGGTGTGGTTCCAAATATGCCACGACCTGCGCCCGCTATTACTTCTATGCCTAAGTTAGACCTTAGTGCTCTGGCATCCAGTCAAGAAGCAGACTTCGATATTTCTGCTTACGGTATTATGGGACAAAGATTAACTCCTGAAGCACAATACTCTCGACCCTCACACACTGCTGAGATTTATGGTGACCAAAACTTTGGTCCAGATGTATCTCACATGAACCGTATGAAGGCAGAAACTATTATGCCTAAGATTAACGCTCACCAACCAACTCAAACTTTCGGTGCTTCACCGGCTTTTGAGGTTGACACCACATCAATCCGTCCAAGTAACCCACGAGCAATGTTCAGCGGAGCACCTAAACTTAATGTGCCTGCGTCACAAACTCGTATGCCTATCCGTGAGAGACCAATCATTCCGGCCTCTACACAACCAATGTTGAACCACAATCAAGTAGTTCGCAGTATTTCTCCACCCAAGAAGATCCGTATGGAGGCGCAACATATTGCTCCACCCGTGCGTAATGCTGACTTAGGTGGATTTGGAGCCGAGAGTTCCAATGGATTCGGAACAGGTATAGGCCGTGCTTTCGGTGCTAATGCTGCCCTCTATACACCATTCTGATAAAAACAAAACTATAAATAGTAAAACACAGGATATGATATTATGATGAATGCAGTCACGAACTTTCTAAGCAACCCAATAGTCGTCGGAACAACTTTGACCCTAATCGGTCTACATCAGTTCTCAGGTCCACTTCCTTTCTTTAACCACGATGGTTTTGGAACCATGGAGTTCGGTTCACTTCCACTCTTTGGTGGCGTAACCCCACTCAAGGTTCTTGGAACTATTGCAGTCGGTAGCGGATTGGTTATGCTCTTCGCAAAGCGTGATTACATCACCTCTGGTGAGTTCATGGACTTGTCCGCTGAGATGATTGAGGGTGCAAGAGCACACGGTCACCTTTGATTGTCAAAGTATAAATAGTAGCACAGATAACTTCTGGCTATGGTGTTAACTAAGACTGAGGCGGAAGCAAGAAGGACTTGCGATCAAGGAGTATCTGCCTATATTTCTGAACGCCACAAAGTTCATTTACAAAAATCTATTGCTTATGGTGTCATTGGTGGCATCATTCCCACATCTATTCTCTTTATTAGTTCTAACTTTGTTTCTTTTAATCGTTGGTTTGCTTTAGTCCCATTGGGATTAGGTTTAGCAAGTGGTTGGGGTTATGGAGTTTATTCGTCTGACGCAGATGATGGCCAACATATAGTTGATTTTGAAACTGTGTGTTCCCAATTCGAAGAAGATGATGAAGATGAAGAAGATGAGTCGGATGGCTCGACTGAAGGTGATGAACAATGATGGTAACATATGTAGCAGGTGTATTAGGCGTAGTAGGTGGATTTAGGTTGATATCGATGGTCTGGGGTGCAATGGAATCATTACCCCTTGGAGTCGGTAGTGTAGCCACCACGATTAGAACTAATTTCAGTAATGCAAATTGGTTTGGAAAGACACTTCAAATTGCCACCCCGGCATTAATGGTTGTTGCTGCTTGGATGTTGATCAGACAAAATATGAATCTTCAAGGAGTTAGTAAATTAGTAGGTGCTACTGCATGAATGAGCGGACCCTCTATACTGCTTTAGGTATGAGCATAGGTGCTACCTTTAGTTTCATAGGTGGGAAAAGTTTGCCCAATACTGTGGTTGAAACTTTGATTTTCGGAGGTATTTGTTATTTTATTCTCTGGCCAGTATTCCTGCAATAGTTACAAAAGTATAAATAGTCGAAGATAGGTATATCTATTACCACGAAGGTGAAATATTATGTCTGACCGAAGTTCACAAAATCTCTCAGGAGCAAAGAAATCTACAAAGAAGGCTGGAATGCTGACAGTTGTTCAGCGATATGTATCTAAATATGGTATCCGTGAGGGTGTCAAGCGATACAAGCAAGATGGCTGGAAACAAAAGAAAGCATCAAAGAAGGTTCGTATGCAAGTGTCCAACACTAAGCAAGGACCTCGCAGAATCTCTGAAGGAACTACTGGTATTGGTCAGAAGAGAACCGGTGGTCGTTCACAACTCTACAAAGATGGTGACCGTGTAGGTGCATGGACACCTTCCGCTGGTCAAACTGCAAGTAATGCTTCCCGTGGCCAATCATGGTTTACAGACCGTGGCTACGGAACACCTGCTAAGCCAGTTCCAGACACCCCACTTGCCCGCAAACTTGGTATCGCTGGTGCAACCGACCTAAAGGTAACAGGACAAACATTCGTCCGTAGCCAAGATTGGGAATACAAACCGGGCCATGAGCAAGGCAGTTGAAGGGGGCCTATATATTGGCCATGAAAGGACAACCTCTATCAACCGATGATAAACTCTTCGGTGCAGTTATGATGGGTGCTCTTGCTATTGCTGTTGTAGGTATTGCTTATCAAGGCATTAAATATGTTACTGGAGCCGCAGGTTTCGGTGCTGAAATGGTTGAACTTGATGGTGTAGAACTTCCAGCACTTCCTTATGCAGATACTGCTATGACTAATGCTATGGAAAGACCAGTTACTAATGTGATGTTGAATCACCTTTATGGTGGAGTTCCTGATCCATCTCCTTCAGGATTGATTGATTATATTACCGGCACTCCAAGTTATCTCCAAGGAGGTAACTAAAATGGGTTGTAATTGTAAGTGTGATTGTAATGGCCATGAAAATACCGCTACTACTGTGGTTGAAGGGGCACCTATTGTATCTAATGTAAGTCAACAGAGAGGAACAGTGGGAGAAAGTGCTGTTACTGCTGGACAAGTTACAAGTGAAACCCAACCGGCCAATAAGTGGTGGAAGTTTTGGGCCGAAGAAACATTTAATTCTTTGTGGATTGGAGATTCCCATAAAATTAATATTGATGGAAAAGCCAAGTTTAAGAACCGTAAGAACAAAGGACAAGAGTCAGGTAATGGCGGAGGTCAAAAAGCAACCGGACTTGGTGGAGGTCCCAAAAGACAAGGAACTTGGAAAAAGTCAGCGAGACCCCCTGAGAAAAAAGTATCTTGGTTGGAAAACCTCTTTGGCTTCCGAAGAAAAGAGGAATCCTCTGGCAACGGTGGGGATAAAAAAGTAGCAGGTGATGGAGGGGTGACCGCTTTTGAGGCTGCTGGACGCAATAATAATTTAACTGCTCAAAAGATTACTGATTTGGCTGATTGGTTTAACTACCCACAGCGAGAACAATTTTTATTCAATTCGGAAATAAATGAACCTATGAATGGTTCATCTAACACTGTGGATCATATTAATCCTGTTGAAGTTCAAGGTTCAGAAGATATTATGGGTGCCGAAAGTTTCAATTTCCCATTCCAGCAAAAAAATGCTGATCAATACCAATCTGGAGATGGTCGAAGATGGATACAATCTAAAAGAGGGTGGAGCGGTTCTTGGTTCTGGCAAGGTAGCAAGATGGTAGCAACTAACTTTCCTGAAGGCACAGATCCTGATAATTACTCAGAACCATATCTCGTGATTAAGACTCGACCTAATTGGGCTGCATGGTATGATGGTTTGTATAGTATAGAGTTTCCAAATACGACTGGCTATGGTGATGGAACTCATCAGAAACTAATGGCTACAAAAAATGCCGGAGGTGGCAATAATAATAAGGGCAGGGGTGCACAAATGGTTCTTGATGCTTACTACGAGAACTATCCATCGGGATGGAGTTATACGAGTCAAGGAACTGGAACGCACGATGGCGAGGTGTATGTTCTGGGCGGACAACCATGGATTGACAACACAGGTGAACTCAAAGTTAATGGACAAACTTGGGAAGAACATAAGGAAGAAGTTAACCAAGCAATGGAAGGTGCGGATTTTGACCGCCGAATGCAAAGGGAGAAGGAAGAGAACAAAAAGCCCAAGGAATCAGATTATGATTATCATGCTCGGCAGATAAAGATTTGGGAGAAAAAACTCAAGCAAGGTCATGCCAGAGAAGAGGTCAAAAAGTATTTTGATTACCATGAGGCACAGATGGCTCATTATAGTAAAG
>Ga0315334_10001623_pt1 | contig 13882 bp, 7 predicted proteins | sample M150034915metaG_FD_205555 | JGI IMG/M metagenome (GOLD analysis project Ga0315334, IMG submission 205555) | Ammonia-oxidizing marine archaeal communities from Monterey Bay, California, United States - M1 500m 34915 | ecosystem: Environmental > Aquatic > Marine > Intertidal zone | place: USA... | reverse complement strand
CGGTGCTTGATCGCGAGGGGCGCGTACATGGCATTATAACATTGAAGAGCCTCGTGACCGCCAACCTCGGTTTCGCAATGCCGGTGAACGCGCTGAAGCCGTTACTGGCCAAACCCAACCCCGTGCCGATGAAGCGTTGGCTGACTATAGGCGCGCTTAGCCCGCGTGATTGGGAGGTGTTGATGGGTGCGCGCTGGACGCAACGAGCCGGACGTATTCGTGTGAGCGGAGTGGGCACAGGCTTTGGCGGTCGATCTTTGTGCCTGTCAAAAATAAAAAAGCCAGAGCTGCCTTACGAATTGGAGGTGACGCTCAAACTCAATGATGAACGCGGCGCGGCAGGATTGACTTTTGGCTCAGATGGCGAGGAGAAATGCTACGGATTTTACCCCACCGGTGGTAAGCTGCGGCTAACACGCTTCGACGGACAGGATGTCTTCACATGGAAAATTTTGAAAGATATTGATTTCGATGCGTATCGTCCCGGGGATTGGAACACGATAAAAATACGCCATGAAAAGGGGCTCATTAAATGCTTTGTGAACGGCTCATCGGTTTTCGAAATGAAGGACAGTGGACTTCCGAATGGGCGCATCGGACTCGCCAAATTCCGAGACACAGAGGCGGAGTTCCGGAACTTCCGAGTCGGCAAAGATCTGCCGAGCCTCGCGCCCCCCCCTGCCCTATTGGCGAAACTGGAAAAGGAAATTGCCGCACTAAAACCGACCGATGAGTTTAAGTCAAAAACCATCAACAACCTCAAACCAAATGCCCAACTGAACAACGACCTCCTGCGCAAACGTGCCAACCAACTGGAAACGCAAGCGAAGCAACTGCGACGACTCGCTGACGCCGTTCATGAGCGCGCGGTGCAGGACGCGCTACTGGCAGAGTTCAAGAAAGACGACGCGAAGGTAAACCTACTGCGAGCCGCGCTACTCGTCGGCAAACTGGACAACGCAGAAATAAACCCTGCGCACTACGAAAAGGTGATTGGCGAAATGGTCACCGAGATTCGCGCCATCCTACCCACGGACGCGAACTCCACCCAGCAACTCGCGGCGCTGGGTAAATACATGTTTGAAGAAAACGGCTATCACGGTAGTCGAGGCGATTATTACAACCGCGCGAACAGTTACCTTAACGAGGTTATAGACGACCGAGAAGGTATCCCCATCACACTCTCCGTATTGTACATGGAACTTGCACGACGTCTCGATCTCAAGATGGCCGGCATCGGCTTGCCGGGCCATTTTGTGGTAGCGCAATTGCGCGGCAAAAAAGAGCCGCAACTCATTGATGTTTTTGAAGGAGGTAAGCTGATAACACGTAAGGACGCCGGGGAAATCGTCCGTAACTTTGCCGGCATTCAATTACAGAACGCTCATCTTGAGCCCGTCGACAACCGCGCAATCATCGTTCGAATGCTCCGCAACCTTATCGGCATCAGTAATGAAAACGAACCACCCGAAGTGGTGCTGCGCTACTTGAACACGTTGCTGCTGCTTAAGCCTGACTCACCACAGGAACACCTCAACCGCGCACTGATGCGCATGCGTCTAAACCAAAACGAAAAAGCCAAAGAGGATGTCCGCTGGCTACTGGAGAATAATCCGCCCGGATTCAGCCGCGACCGCCTGCTGGAATTGTTCCAGAGGCTTTAGCAAAGGAAAATTTTCGAAGCTTCGCTTCGCTCGCCTTGAAGGGTTGAGGTTCAAGCATTAAGGTTCAAGGGGGCAAGGCCATAAGGTAACGAAGCCAACCTCACCCACCGGAACCACCCACCAACACACACCGAAAGCCGATGCCGTTGCCGCGATAATCGGGAGTGTCGTAGTAGCGGTCGGACGACAACAGGCTGACGGGAAGGATGAAGCCCCAAGACGCACCGCGCAACACACGGAACGCGCTGGTTGGGCTGTGCTTGTCCTCGCACCATTCCCACACGTTACCGCCCAAATCGTGAAGGCCATGCTGGTTCGCCGCAAAGCTCCCCACCGGTGAGGTGTAGTCAAACTTGTCCAGCCGTTCACCGGTGGTGAAATCCACCTTCAGGATTTGGGAATAATTCCCCGCCCCCTTCGGCGGTGGCCACTCTTTGCCCCACGGATACACGTCTTTCACGCCCATATTTTTTGCCTCGGGCGTGCCGCCTGTCTCCCGACCCAACCCCACCGCCACGCTCCATTCTGCATCCGTCGGCAATCGGTACTTCTCCCCCGCCTTGATTTTCCCTTCCGCCAATTCCTTCTTCGTCAGCCATGCACAAAACGCATTGGCATCCTCCCAGTTTACCTCCACCACAGGGTGCGTGTCCGCTTGCGTAAATCCCGGACTTTTCCAATTCGCATCCACCCCCGCATTCGCCGCCGCGTACGCCGCGTAATCCTTCACCCGCGTTTCCCATATGCAAAACTGAACGTCCGTCCCCGGAACCGGCACGAAAGGCATCCCCAGTGTGTTGACAAAAGCGTTGGTGGGAATCTTTGACTCCGTCTTGGGTTCGGTCTTGGGTGGCTCCTGCTTCTCTGCTGCCACCTTGGGTTCGGCATTGGTTTCAGGTTCCGCCGGAGTGGTTTTCTTCCCACACCCCACCATCGCCACCACCGCAATCATCAATAGAATCTGTTTCATGCCCCGCGACCCTACAGGAAACTCCTCGCACCCACCTACTACAATAAATCAGAAAGATTATAATGAGATGCAACAACGAGGATCGCCTGTTGTGAAAACAACAGTTTCCCCAGCCCGAAATTTCCCTTAATGCCTCTTTGAGTGTATTTAAGTATATGAAACGTTATCGAAACACCTTTTCAATTCCGCCGCGCCTGTCTTTGCTTCTGAAGCATTACTTCCGCACTGTGGGCGTAATCTTTAATTCCAATTTTTTCTTGTCGCGAAGGACGGTGATTTTTGTTTCCTTGCCCGCTTTAATGGCTCCGAGAACGGCAGTGTAGTCATAAATGTTTTTAATGTCTTTACCATCGAATTTTATGACGATGTCCCCGGCTTTGATGCCGGCCTTAGCCGCAGGACCACCAGCACTTGCGCTTGTAATCTGCAACCCGTCCACTTCCGAGGAGTAATCCGGAATAACACCGGTATAAGCATTTAAATTCCCGCGAGCTGGTGCTGAACCTTGTTTCACCTTGATATAGTCAGGGCGTTTCATTTCGCCGGCAAGATCAAGAAGAATGCGGCCTGTGAATTGAGCGATGCGTTCCATTCCTTCGTAGTTAAGAGTAGCAGGGTCGTCGGTGGGTTTGTGGTAGTCTTTATGGAGCCCCGTGAAAATCGCGAGGGAGGGAACGCCCTTCGGATCAATTGACCCGTTGTCTGTATTGCGAGGGGGCGCATTCTCCAGCTTGAGGCTGAAGCCGGCGGCGACGTTGCGCTTCTCAATAATTTTCTTCCAAACACTCGAAGTGCCAAGGCCTTGGACGATGAGTTTGTTGTTTTTTAACCGGCCGACCATATCCAGATTAACGTATGCGCTGACTTGTTTGAATGGGATGAGCGGATTCTTTGCGTATTGCGCGGACCCAATGAGGCCGAGCTCCTCACCGGTCCACCAACAGAAGATGATGCCGCGTTTGAATTTTTCCGGATGCTTTTTGCGCTCCTCAGCCAGCCACGCGGCCAACTCTAGCAATGTGACCGTACCGGAGCCGTTGTCATCCGCACCATTATGAATGCGGCCGGGATTACCGCCTTTGGGGTTGATCGAGCCGTCGTTGTAGCCGAGGTGATCATAGTGCGCCCCGATCATCACGTACTCAGGGCTGTCGGTTTTCACGCCGGGCGGAAGAATAGCGATGATATTTTTATCGTGGCGCTGCACTTGTTTAAGAGCGCTGGTGACCCGGATTTTCACGCCGGGCATTTCAAAACCAAATGGCGCGTGTGGGTTTTCCTTATCGAGTCCGGTTTGGATTTTTTTGAGATTTCCCTTCTCCGCGGCGGCAAGAAGATTATCAGCAAGTTTGTGGTTGCCCGAAATAGCCACCACACCGCTGCTGGCGGAACGACGAATATAATTTACCGGAATGAGTTTTCCGGCATTGTCGGAATTAGGGCCAGCCACAATGATAACACCTTTCGCGCCGTGCTTTCGCGCCAAGGTGGCTTTACGCTGGAGGGCAGCACTGGACATCAGTTGGCGGCGGCGTTCGGGCTTCACATCCTCGGGCACGTAACGCAGCACTAACACCATTTTGTTGGTGCAATTGAGGCCAGCGTATGAATCGTAACCCACGCCCGGCTTGCCCGCTACACCGAGCCCGTAGCCCGCGAAAACCACTTCCGACTCCACGGTGTTATTCACGGAAAAGGCCATGGGATTAAAATCTTTGCCAATTTCAAACTTGCTCTCTTTGCCGTCCTTGCCGGTGATCACGAGTTCGTTTTTGCCCTTAATAATGTCCACGCCATACTTAAACGACATCCGGTGAGTATAAGTGCCTTCTTTATCGGCGGGCTTGAGGCCGAGAGTTTTCAGCCGATCAATGATGTAATCACGCGCCTTGCGAATACCCTCGGAACTGGTGTCGCGACCTTCGAATGCATCGGAAGCAACAATTTCAATTTGCTTCTTGATGTCTGCCTCTGAAATATCTGCCTCCAATTCATGGGCTTTTCCACTTTCACAGCTTTCAATAAAAACACTTGCATCCACTTCAACCACCGCTGCGCGTTTGGGTGCCTTTCCCAGAGCCGCCAAGGCTGCGGTGTGGTTCCAGCGTGCTATGAAAAGTTGCGACTGTTTGTCAGCCGTGCGGGTGGAAGTCCACATAAGCTGCATACCGTTGGGAGAGAAAACGGGCAACCCATCAAACCCATCGGTATGCGTAGCGCGGATGGGCTCGCGTTTGCCTTCGGCGTCGACCAAGTATACTTCAAAATTGGAAAAACCCAGTTTGTTGCTGGCAAAAACTACGTATTTCCCGCTGGGATGGTAATAGGGCGCCCACGACATCGCCTTAAAATCCGTAAGTCGCCGAATATCCGTGCCATCAATTCTCATTGTGAAGATATCAGCAGTGTCGCCCTTTTCGGTGAAGTGCCGCCAAATGATACGCTTGCCATCCGGAGAAAAAAACGGCCCACCGTCATAGCCCTTCATTTTGGTGAGGCGTTTCTGGCCGCTCCCATCAGCGTTCATAATATAAATTTCACCAAAATAAGACGCATCTATCTTGAGACGGGCCTGCTCCTTCTCCGTAAGCTTGGCTTTGCCGTAGGCGTTGCGAATGGAGCAAAAGACAATTTTTTTTCCGTCCGGAGAATAGGCGCCTTCCGCGTCATAGCCATGGGCCTCAGTGAGACGCTTGGGTTGGGTGCCGTCGCGCTTGAAAGAAAAAATGTCCATATGCTCATCGTAATCCCAAGAGTAACGGCGCGTCTTGCCGGAAGCACGGAAATCCAACTCCGCCTTTTGCTTAGTTTTTACCTTGGGGTCCACGTGCGAACTGGCGAAGAGCACTTCATCGCAGTTGGGGCGAAAGAACGCACAAGTAGTTTTCCCGTGACCGGGCGACACACGCGCGACGTCGCCGCTTTGCATATCCATCGTGTAGATTTGGTAAAAAGGATTGTGCTTCTCACGTTCACTTTGGAAAATGATGTGCTTGCCGTCGGGTGAGAAATAGCCCTCGCCACTGCGTCGCCCATCAAGGGTAAGTTGGCGCACACGCGAGAGGAACTGCGCTTCGCCATTGGCTTCGTCCGCGGCGGGGAGGTTGCCGTACAGGAGAGTTAGAATTAGGAATATTTTTTTCATCGTATGAACACAGATGGACACAATGTGAAGGATTTTATTCAGCCTGCAGTCGGATTATTTTTCTCCGTTAATATTGATCCGGACGATGTTGCCAAACAAATGGCCTCCGACCTTGCCGTGTTTCCATGTGCCGGCGTATTTGTCGCCATCAATGACCACGTGCGCGCTGAAGGTGCCGAGGCCGGGGATGGAAAGGTTGTCCATCGAAATCACCGGCGTATCGCCCGCCCATTTGATGGGCAGTGGCATCGGCAGTGTGATATCCGTTTTGCCATATTTCACCCGCGCGCGGAACAGAAACAAATCGCCCTTGCCAATTTTTTTGACACTGAGGATCGTGTATTCCTCCTTCGTCGGCGCGCCTTCCCGGCCATCGATGGTGAACAGGCCCACCAACTTCACGCCCGACATATCCTTTTCAAACTTGGCGAAGCGCGCGTTTTCATCCGCCGCCTGAAGAGAAAAAATGGCGCTAAAAAAAATCCCGAAAACAACCAGTGACTGAAAGATAGGTTTCATGGCTGAATGTTACCGCATTGCACGTTACTTGGCAACGATTTGTCTAGTAAAATTGGCGCGTGCTGTCAAAATTTACAATGCACTTCGCCCGCACACTTTTGAAGTTACGAACCCCCCATCTGGCTTTTGCGCTGACATTTTTGGCTCCCATCGTTAACGCTGACTGGCCGATGTTCCGCCACGACGCCGAGCGCACCGGATACACGCCAGAGTTGTTGACGGAAAAACTTTCACTGCAATGGACGCATCACTCGGCCAAACCGCAACCGGCATGGCCACGCTCGAACCGCAAGACTTTCGACTTCGCCCACCAACCCATCGCCGCCAACCGAATGGTCTTCTTTAGCAACAGCGTCGAAGGCGCCGTGCGCGCGCTCGATGCGGTGACCGGCAAACGTAAATGGATATTTTACACGCAGTCGCCTGTGCGATTTGCGCCGCTTTTTTGGAAAGGCCAACTGTTCGTCGGCAGCGATGATGGCTATCTTTATTGCCTCGACGCCGCGTCGGGCAAACTACGTTGGAAACTGCGCGCCGGACCGAATGACGAAATGGTGCTGGGCAATGGCCGGCTCGTCTCGCGCTGGATGGTGCGCGGCGGCGCAGCTATTCGCGACGGCATACTTTATTTCGCGGCGGGCATTTGGCCCACGGAAGGCGTTTACGTTTACGCGCTCAACGCCAAAACCGGAAAAGTAATTTGGAAAAATGATTCCAGCGGCAGCATCTACATGGGCCAGCCGCACGGCGGCGCGAGTGCCGCCAGCGGCGTCTCCTCGCAAGGCTATCTCGCGGTGACCGACAAGCGCGTCTTCGTCGCCACCGGCCGCTCCGTTCCAGCCGCGTTTGACCGCGCGACCGGCAAGTTCCAGTATTACCATTTGCAGTCCAACACCGCCAACGGCGGCAGCCTCATCATCGTCTCTGACCAGTTTTTCCTGAACCAAGGCACGGCCTTCAACCGCGCATCCGGCGCCCGCGCCGACCGCCTCGGCAGCGGCGCCATCGCCGCAATCCCCGGCGGCATCGTTCGCTCATCGGTAAATGACATCGCCACTTTCAAATGGATCGACAAGGATTTCCTCGATCGCAAAGGCAACAAACAATCCAAGCGTGCCCTGGTTTCCGGAATCAAAACCAAGCTCGCCGGGCTGGGCGCGGAAACCATCGTTGCCGGAACCCACGCCATCGCCGGCGGCAAAGACAAGGTGGCAATGGTCGACCTGAAAACTGGCAAACAAATTTGGAGCGCCACGGTGAAGGGAACGGCCTACGGATTAGCGACCACGGGCGGGCAGCTTTTCGTGAGTACTGACGAAGGCTATCTATATTGCTTCAGCGGCAGTCCACGAAAGGCTCTTGTGATCCAGCCGGAAACAAATCTCACGCCGTACGTCGCCAATGAAAAATTTGTATCGGTTGCCAAAAACATTACCAAAGCAATCGGAACCACCAAAGGCTTCGCGCTGGACTTGGGTTGCGGCAAGGGTCAATTAGTTTTCGAGCTGGCCAAGGCCACTAACTTGCACGTCATCGGCGTGGAATCCGACCCCGCCAAAGTCGCCACGGCCCGCGCGAAACTCACCGCAGCCGGCCTTTACGGAACGCGCGTCACCATTATCCATTCGAACCCAAACACCGCGCCGCTGCCGGATTATTTTGCGAACCTAGTTGTCTCCGCACGCACCGTCACCGGCGGCAAAGCGCCGGCCAATACGCAACGGATGCTTCGGCCGTACGGCGGCGTGTACGCAGTCGGCAAGCCGGACAGTGTTCAGCACACCACACGCGGCGCACTCAAGGGCGCGGGGAGTTGGACGCATCAATATTCCGACCCCGCCAACACCACCTGCTCGGACGACCAACTCGTGAAGGGCCCGTTGGGCATGCTTTGGTTTCGCGACATGGGCCAGGAAATGACCTCCCGCCACGGCCGCGCGCCCTCGCCGCTGTACAGTCGCGGCGTGCTTTTCTCCGAGGGGCTCGACAGCCTCGTGGCCGTGGACGCCTACAACGGCACCAAGCTCTGGGAGTATTCGCTGCCCGGAATCCTGCGCGCCTATCACGGCGACGACCTCATGGGCACCAGCGGCACCGGCAGCAACTACTGTGTCAGCGACGACAGCGTGTACATTCGCCGCGACGACCATTGCCTCCGCATCGATATTAAAACCGGCAAGCTCATCAAAAAATTCATCGCGCCCAAGGCCGCCAACGGCAAGCCCGGTACGTGGGGATACATCGCATTTGTGGACGGCCAACTCTTCGGCTCGCTGTCCAACCCGAAACACGTCGTCACTTACCGCTATGTGGCCGGCGGCGATATGAAAAAACAACTCACCGAGTCCACTTCATTTTTCGCCATTGATCCTGCCACCGGAAAAATCGACTGGCGCTACGACGCGAAGGATTCGCTGCGCCACAACACCATCGCCATCGGCGGCGGCAACGTGTTGCTCATCGACCGGCCGGTGGCGCTGTACGACCGTCGCCGTGACGGCAAGCCCAAGGGCGAGCGCCCGGGCCGGCTGATTTCGTTCTACGCCAAGACCGGCGAAAAAATGTGGGCACAAGACAAAGACATTTACGGCACCGTCAACGTCATCAGCACCAAGCACGGAGTTGTAGTGATGGGCTACTCGCCCACGCGCTTCAAGTTGGCCAGTGAAATCGGCGGCCGCCTCAGCGGTTTCCGCCTGCACGACGGCAAGCGCCTGTGGGACATCAAGGCCGGCTACAACTCTCGCCCGATGATTAACGACAAGACGATCTACGCGCAAGGCGGTGCGTGGGACGTGCTCACCGGCAAGCCTCGCGCGTTCAACTTCAAGCGCTCCTACGGCTGCGGCGTGCTTGCCAGCTCGGCCAACCTGCTCGTCTACCGCTCCGCCACGCTCGGCTACTTCGATCTTGCGGAAAATTCCAAGACCCGCAACTTCGGCGGCATGCGCCCCGGCTGCTGGATCAACGCCATTCCCGCCGGCGGCCTCGTCCTCGTTCCCGATGCCTCCGCCAGCTGCAGCTGCAGTTACCAAAACCGCTCGTGGATTGCGCTGAAGCCTTCGGGTGAGAAGTAAGCCATAGCCATCCGGGGTTTGAATCACCAGCCGGTCGCCGGGATGCATTTCAACCTGTGCCGCAAACGCCAATTTCTCCACCGTCCCATCCGCGCGGATGACCGTTTGCTGTCCGCATTCTCCAGGTATCCCGCACGGCTAATCGGCCTCATCCCCGTATGCAAACCTTGTCGCGCCGGTCATTCCTCCACGCCAAGGCGTAATCGCAATCATTGTCACTTGGCAGAAATGTCAGCAACGGCTAGACTTTCGGCATGCAAATCCGATTCGCAATTCTTCTGGGTTGCCTGGTTGTCTCGAACAGTTTAACGGCTGAAAACTGGCCCCGTTTTCGCGGGCCCAACGGAAAGGGGATTTCTGCGGACGCCATTCCGGTGGAATGGAAAGATTCAAATTTCCAATGGAAAACCGCCCTGCCCGCCACGGGGCATGGATCGCCAGTGGTTTGGGGAGACAAAATTTTCCTGCTGTGTGCAGATCAAAAGAGTGCCGCCCGCACGGTCGTCTGTGTGAACGCCAAGAACGGCGCGATCCTTTGGGAGCACACGCATGCTGCCAACAAACACAAACACCACAAACAAAACAGCTTTGCCTCCAGCACACCGGCGGTGGATGGTGATCGGGTCTATTTCAGCTGGGGAACCACCGACCAACTCACGATTGCGGCCTACACGCTGCAGGGAACGAAAGCATGGGAAGCCAAGCTTGGCCCCGTGAAGGGCGGGCATGGTTTTGGCGCGTCGCCAATCGTTCACGACGGCCTCGTCATCATGAATAATGATCAGGATGGCGAAAGTTCGCTCATCGCGCTGGATGCCCGCACCGGCAATGTGAAATGGAACACACCGCGCCAAAGTAAACGCCTCACTTATTCCACACCGGTGCTCTATCGCGGCCAACTCATTTTCACCAACTGGACCCACGGCATCACCGGTGTTGATCCCGCCAACGGGCGGGTGCTGTGGGAAAAACAAGTGTTTCCTCAAGACTCAAAAGAACGCGCCATCGGCTCGCCCATCATAGCCGGTGATCTCGTCATTGGCTCCTGCGGTTTTGTCACCAAACTCAAACACATCGTCGCCCTACGACCCAAAGGCGATCAAATGGAAGAAGTGTGGCGTATTGAAAAAAGCGTACCGCATATTCCCACGCCACTGTTACTGGGTGAAAATATTTTCCTTTGGAACGACCTTGGCATTGTAACCTGTGCCAACGCCGCTACTGGCAAAGTTCACTGGAGCGAGCGCGCCGTTCGTAGTGGGAAGTTTTTCGGAAGCCCTGTAGCTGCCGATGGAAAAATCTACTGTGCGGAGGCCCGCGGAAAAATTGTAGTGCTCCGTGGGGATGGTAAGTTTGAAAAGCTAGCCGAGAATGACCTCGGCGAACAATGTCACTCCACGCCTGCCATCGCCAATGGGGTGATGTATGTACGAACTTATCAAACCCTCTACTCGATCAGCAAATAACCATGCAAACTCGGCGCACATTCCTGAAAACCGTCCCGGCCTTCGCTGCGTTGCCCGCGTTGGCGGAGGATCCCAAGAAGCCACCGGCTAAAGACGAAGGCCTCACTTTGGGCTTTAGCTTGTATGGGATGAAAACGCTAAAAACCGGTGATGCGCTGATGCGGCTCAATGCGATTGGGTATGATTCAGTGGAATTTTGCCTCAACCCCGGCTGGGATGCCGCACCGGACAAGCTGACCGCGCAGCGTCGCCGTGCATTGCGGGCGTTGCTGGGGCATTTTGAGCTGACGCTCACGGCGTTGATGGTCAACTGCAGCCTTACGGGCAACCAAAAGCCGCATCACGAAAAACTCAAACAAGCCGCGCAAGTGGCGCACGACCTCGCGCCCGATGCCCCGCCACTCATCGAAACGGTGATGGGTAACGGTAAATGGGATGCGGTAAAAAATCAGTTTCGCGATCACCTTGGCGCCTGGGCGGAAATTGCCAAAAAATCCAAGACGCTACTTTGCGTAAAACCCCATCGCTTTGGCGCGTGCAACTTGCCCGAGCACGCTATTTGGCTCGTCGAGCAAATCAAGAGCCCGTCACTTAAGCTCGCCTACGATTACAGCCACTTCGCCCATCGCGATTTGTCGCTGGAAAAAACTATTCAACTCATGATGCCACACACGCGCTTCATCCACGTGAAAGACACCGTGCTGCACGATGGCAAGCCCCGCTTCGTGCTCCCCGGCGAAAGCGGCCAAATCGATTACCGCAAACTCCTCCGCCTTGCCCACAAGGCCGGCTATCGCGGCGATATCAACGTGGAGGTCAGCGGCCAGGTCTGGGGACAACCGAATTACAACCCCATCACCGCTGCCCTAAAAAGCTACCGCCACTTGGCACCGGCATTTGATCAGTGACTAAAAAAACCTCCGCCTAAGTGACGGAGGTTTAAATTCATGGTGGAGCCGAACAGAATCGAACTGATGACCCCCTGCATGCCATGCAGGTGCTCTACCAACTGAGCTACGGCCCCACGAAGGCGCGGAGTATGCGGACGCCTCAGGTAGGCGTCAAGCCCTACATCCCTAGCGTTTCACGGCCCTCATCGCTAATCATGCTTTGGTTCCACGGTGGATCCCAAACGATTTCCACATCGGCGGAAGCAACGCCTTCAAGTGAGAGAATTTTACTTTGTGCATCGGCGGCGATGGTGGGTCCCATGCCACAACCCTGAGCGGTGAGAGTCATTTTCACTGTCACCTCCGTGCCCTCGTCACCCTCGTCCACAGCCGTATCGTACACGAGGCCGAGGTCCACGATATTCACAGGGATTTCCGGATCGTAACATTGCTTAAGCATTGCATGCACACTCTCGATAGTGACGGGGCCATCGGTGCTCGCAGTAGTAGCCACGTCTAGCCCAAGAGCGTCGGCGTCCTGAGCGCCTATACGAAAGAGCCCCATACCCGCGCGCACGGTGTACGTGCCACCGAGAGTTTGGGTGATATCCACACCGGTGCCTTTGCCGAGTGTGATGGTGTCGCCACCGGGGATTTGCACCGCCTCGCAATCGCGAGTGAGTTCAACCGTTTCCATGCGTGAAGAATATCATAAACTTTGCGGCGGAGCAACATCGAGGCAGCTTCGCGGCGCGGACATCATCCAACTGCACAAGGTGAGTAATTTTTACGAAATAATTTTCCGTACCACATTGCCGTGCACATCAGTAAGACGAAAGTCCCGGCCCGCGTGCCGGAAGGTTAGTCGTTCGTGATCCAACCCCATTAGATGCAAAACCGTCGCGTGCAAATCGTGCACTGTCATAATGTTCTCCACAGCTTTAAACCCAAACTCATCTGTGGCGCCATACGCCATTCCACCGCGCACACCGCCGCCAGCCAACCACATGCTAAAGCCATGGTGATTGTGATCGCGCCCATTGATCTTGCCCGCATTCGACCCCGCTTTTGGCAGTTCAACGGTGGGCGTGCGTCCGAACTCGCCTCCCCACATCACCAGAGTATCCTCCAGTAATCCACGCTGTTTTAAGTCCGTCAGCAATGCCCCAATGGCTTGATCGCATTGCTTGGCAAGACTTCGGTGATTAACCTCAAGGTCATCGTGGTTATCCCACGGTTGGCTGTTGCCATGCCAAACCTGCACGTATCGCACGCCGCGTTCCACCAACCGGCGCGCAATAAGAATTTGCCGTGCCTGCGTGGAGTCGCCGTATAATTGGCGGACGTGTTTGGGTTCACGATTGATGTCAAATGCATCACTCGCTTCCATCTGCATTCGGTACGCAAGCTCAAAAGAATGAATGCGCGCCTCCAACTGCGCTTCATTTTGGCGTTTCTGCGCGTGACGTTCATTCATGCGACGCAACAAATCCAACTGCCGCCGCTGCTGCTCTAGTGTGAGGCGCGGGTTGCGAATATGTTGGATAAGATCCTCCACTTTTCGCTTCCGCGTATCAATATATGTACCCTGATACGCGCCGGGCAAAAATGAACACTGCCAGTTTTGTGATTCCTGGATGGGATACCCGGGACACATGGCAATAAAGCCTGGTAGATTTTGGTTTTCCGTACCCAATCCGTACGTAAGCCACGAACCCACGCTCGGCCGAGTGACGATGGATTCCCCGCAATTCATCAGCATCAGCGAAGGCTCGTGATTGGGCACTTCCGCCCGCAGACTGCGCAGCACACAAATATCATCCATGTGTTTGGCCGTGTGCGGGAAAATTTCACTCACGGGCAAACCGCTTTGTCCATGCCGATTAAATTTGTACGGCGAAGGCAACGCCGCGCCAGTGGTTCGTTCGGTGGGCAGATTGGGCGTCGGCAACATTTTACCCGCGTACTTTATCAATGCCGGCTTGGGATCAAAAGTATCCACGTGCGACGGCCCGCCGTTCATGAACAAATGAATGATCCGCTTGGCACGCGGCCGGAAGTGAGGAGCCTTTTGGGACAAGGGATTGTCTTGGGCCAGCACTCCACCCATCCCCAGTGCGCCGAACCCCATTCCCGCGCGCGTCAGAAAAT
>Ga0315334_10001622_pt1 | contig 13883 bp, 17 predicted proteins | sample M150034915metaG_FD_205555 | JGI IMG/M metagenome (GOLD analysis project Ga0315334, IMG submission 205555) | Ammonia-oxidizing marine archaeal communities from Monterey Bay, California, United States - M1 500m 34915 | ecosystem: Environmental > Aquatic > Marine > Intertidal zone | place: USA... | reverse complement strand
GCGGCGGTACTCACGTGGGATGGCAAATGACAGAACCTCGAACGGTGCTAGTCACGGGCGGCAATCGAGGTATCGGTTTGGCCTCCGCGAGGCTGTTCGCTGACGCTGGACATCGAGTCGCCATAACTTCTCGGAACCCTGACACCGTTGATGACCGAATCTTCGCCGTGGCATGTGATCAAACCGATAGCGATGCCGTTGACGGCGCCTTCGAAGCCATCGAAGCAGAACTTGGCGCTGTCGAGGTGTTAGTCGCGAACGCTGGGATTACCCGAGATCAACTACTGCTCCGGATGTCAGATGACGATTTTTCCGAAGTCGTCGACACTAACCTGACGGGTGCTTACCGTATGGCTCGTAGAGCGGCACGCCCTATGTTGAGGGCCCGTTGGGGTCGACTTATCTTCATTTCTTCGGTAGTCGGTCTTTTAGGCGCCGCTGGTCAAGTCAACTACGCCGCTAGCAAGGCCGGGCTAATCGGCTTGGCTCGGTCGATGGCCCGCGAATTGGGTTCTCGAAACATCACCGCCAATGTTGTGGCTCCTGGTCCCGTGGCGACAGACATGTTGGCATCTTTGACTGAAGAACAACGAACCACTATCACCAACCAAGTGCCTCTAGGCCGTGTAGCTCAACCAGAGGAAATTGCTGAAATGATTAGATTTCTCGCTTCAGAATCAGGCGCTTACATAACAGGCGCTGTGATTCCAGTAGATGGCGGTCTAGGCATGGGGCATTGACCCCAAGCCTCTACACTTCCCACAGTCCCATGACACAAGGAATACCTCAATGAGTGACAACCTCGAGCGATTCAAGAAATGCGCCGTGGAGGTGCTAGCAGTGGACGCTTCCGCTATTACTCCAGAAGCGAACTTTGCAGACGACCTCGATGCAGACAGCCTTGACCTAGTTGAACTAGTGATGGCTCTTGAAGAAGAATTCGATATCAGCGTCGAGGAAGAAGAACTCTCCGACGTGGCCACAGTCGCCGACGCATTGGCGCTGGTTGAGTCAAAACTGTGAGCGAAAGGCGCAGGGTCGCGATCGTCGGTCTTGGGGTTGTTTCCTGCGCCGGAACAGGGTTAGACGCGTTTTGGGATGGATTGAACTCCGCCGCACCCGAAGGCGAACGACGCATCCACGATTTTGACCCTCTCGCGTACTACGACAACCCTAAAGAGGCTCGGCGCGCAGACCGCTCCCAGCAAATGGCCACAGCGACCGCCATGATGGCTCTAGAAGACGCCGGCGAACTAACCGCGGATCCAGCGCGGTGCGGCGTGATCTATGCAACCGGAGTCGGGGGGCTTCAAACGTTCGAGGAGCAGGTACTCGTTCACGACCGCAAAGGCGCCCGTCGCGTATCGCCGTTCATGGTCCCCATGATCATGCCCAACGCTCCGGGAGCAGCGATTTCCATGCGCTTCGGGTTACACGGACCTAACGAAACCATCACCACCGCATGTGCAGCAAGCACGCATGCCTTGGGGTACGCCACTCGCCTCATCCAGATGGGCTACGCAGATGTGATCGTGTCCGGTGGTGCCGAATCGGTGATGTCGCCAGTAGGGATGGCGGGTTTCAGGAACATGACCGCGTTGTCATCTTCAGGCAAATCGATGCCATTCGATCGCGATCGCGATGGCTTCATGATGACCGAGGGCTCAGCGACTCTGATTCTTGAGGAAATGGAATCTGCCCAAGCGAGGGACGCTCATATCTATGGTGAAATTCTTGGGTCGGGATCCAATGCCGACGCACACCACATCACAGCTCCGGCACCAGGTGGAAATGGCGCCGCCAGCTGCATGCAATTGGCGATCGAGGATGCCGGGCTCACCAGCAACGAAATCTGTTACGTGAACGCTCACGGAACTTCAACCCCTCTCAACGATGCGGCTGAAGCTGAGGCTCTATCCAAGGTATTCGGAGAAAACGGGCCCCCAGTTACTTCCACAAAAGGAGTTACTGGTCACGCCCTAGGTGCTGCCGGTGCTTTAGAAGCGACGTCTATTCTTATCTCATTTGACCGCCGACAAATCCCGCCCACCGCTGGGTTCAAAAACCCTGATCCCGAACTCCCCGACATCAACTTGGTCGCAGGCGCTCCTCAAGATTGGGAACCCGGTCCTTCCATGTCGAATTCCTTCGGGTTCGGGGGGCACAACGGTTGCGTAATTCTCGCTCCAGTTGATACCTAAGGCGTCTACTCTCATAACAGTCGAAGTCCTGCAGTCGCAGCAGCAGCAAGCACGAGGACTACAGCGAATGGGGCTCTACACCACGCAGCTAATGCGCCCACAAAAAGACCAGCCGTATTCGCACCAACCTCAAGCGTTCCCCCACCATCGAACGCTTGCACAACGATTAACCCCGCCAACACTGCCGGAGTGAGATCACTTAACACTCGGTACAGCCTTGGAGTAGGTCGCGTTACGTCAGCAGCTATAAGCCCACCGACCTTGAAGAAATAGCATCCGCCGGCAAGGCCAAGAATCATTAACCAACTCACTGCTGGAAGCTCATCGTTTTTTGCCACCGACGATTGCCGCTATAACAGCACCGAGCCCCGCTGCTAGGACCGGAAGCCCTCGGGGAAGAAGTGGAATGCCGATTACAGCAATCCCCGCGCCAAGCAGAGCCGCTACTCTCTTTCTTGTCTCCGACAGATGCGGCAACAGCAGCGCAAAAAAACCGGCAGGAAATGCTGCGTCTAACCCCCAAGAGAGTGGATCACCCACCACCTCTCCTACGAACACCCCGATCAAGGTTCCTGCATTCCAAAAAACGAAAACAGATATTCCCGTTATCCAAAAAGCTTCCCGAGACTCCTCCATTGCCGGCTGTGAAGTACTCATAGCCGCTGTCTCATCGATGACAAGTTGTGCAGCGGCCAAGCGCCGCACTCGATTTGTTGGAAGTACTTCAGAGATCGAGAGCGCATACACGCCGTTACGAGCAGCAAGCAAAAGCGCCGTCCCGAGAGCGGATAGTGGATCTCCTCCTGAGCTGACAATTCCTAATGCCGCGAATTGGGAGGCTCCTGTGAAGACAAGTAGCGACATCGCCGTGGCCTTCAAAGCCGAAAGACCTGAGGCAGCGGCGAGGACCCCGAAAGTCACTCCGAAGATTCCAACAGCTGCTCCTAGAAGAACACCATCTCGTCGATGGTCGCGAGCCCAAAACAGTTTCAGACGGTTACCCACCTCGCCACATCCGGTGCCTTAAAGGTCGGCCGCGTCGGCGATGACAAACATCATCTCCACTTGACAGGCTGTTTCACCGCTCACAGATGCTGTTCCCGTTGCTTTGCCGGCCATTCTTGACATCCGTCCAAGTTTCGCCGTCAAAGTTAGCGTGTCACCAGGAACAACTTGGCGGCGAAAACGCGCCTTATCGATACCCCCGAAAAGCGGTAATTTTCCTTCGAAGTCCTCGCTGCTGAGCGCTGCTAACCCAGCAGTCTGCGCTAAGGCCTCAACTATCAACACTCCGGGCAGGGTGGGTCTACCTGGAAAGTGGCCCGCGAAGAACATCTCATCTCCCGTCAAGTGCCATAGGGCAGTACACGAAACCCCAGGCTCCAACTCTGTTATTTCATCGCAAAAGAGAAACGGAGGCCGATGTGCCAAAAGGTCCTCCGGGTTGGGGTATTGACTCATTAACTATCCTCCAACGCCATGATTAACTCCTGTGGGGTGGCCTTTGGGGAAATTTTCATCCAAACATGCTCAATGCGACCCGAAGGGGAGATGAGGAAAAGTGACCGTAGTATCCCTTCATACTCGCGACCATAAAGTTTTTTGGGTCCCCAAGCTCGATATTTTGTGGCGATTTTGTGATTGGGGTCAGATAAGAGCGGAAAGCCAAATTGGTGCGTACCATCCCACGCCGCTTGCGTTTCGGGGCTATCTGGACTGATTCCTGCGATTTGAACGTTCTTAACTTGTGGCGCAATATCGCGTAAACCGCAAGCCTGTAAAGTGCATCCTCCAGTATTCGCCTTTGGGTAAAAAAACAGCGCTACCCGTCGATTGCGTTGATCTGTTAAGCGCCATTTATGTTGGTACTGATCGAAAAGAGTGAAAGCGGGTGCTCGATCTCCAGGCTGCAGCATTCAGCCAACATAGCGATTTCGTGCTCCAGATCCGGCGATGTCTAGAAAGAATTAGTCACCGAAATCGTCAAAAAACCCCACTCTTACGTGGGCGAGAACAGCGTCAATTTCTTGCTCTGTGAGGCTGGCTCCGAACCCGGGCATTGAGCGTCTTCCTCGCTCGATGATTTGGCGCTGCTCGCCATAAGTGTATTTATGGCCCTTACCGCGCAGACTGGGCCCAAAGCCACCAGACCCATCCGTCGCATGGCAAGTAGCGCAGCTGTCTCCGTAAACCGTTCTACCCAGCGCTAACGCGTCAGGAGCATATTCCTCTTCGGTTGGACCCCTCGCTGACCAATCCGTTCCATCACCACATCCGGCACAGAGCCCAACCAGTAGTAGGGCTACCAAGCCCACCTGAAGCCTCCAGCGGTTCATTTAACTAACTGCCGTGCGCCGCCAACACCAGAATATTTGCTAGGCGCCTCCGTCCAACGGCGAGCGAGCCAATGAGGATCGCGCAAATGTGCATGAAAGTGATCCGGTACCTGTCGCATAGTCCGGTCTACGGAACCAATAGCTTCGCCGAAACGATGCATGCCAGCTTCTGTGAGACGTGCGAGCATCCAATCCACCTCACCGGTTTCGGGCTCAGTCCCGTGAGATTTCCAGACAACCATAGGAGTCGAACAGGCCTCGCAGTCGGCCACCCAGCAAACTTGATCTTCGTAGTACCAATGCGTAAATCGGGCGGCTTCGCATAGCTCGCAACCTTCGTCGAGGACCACGTCTGTCATTGATACGCGGCTTCAGCCGGCATCAAGTGCGTTCCGATAGGAAGCGACAAGTTCTCCAACTCCCTCCGCTCCCCCGCCTTCTAATAACCGACGAACAACAGCCGACCCAATGATTACTCCGTCAGCAACGGCACAAGCCTCCACTGCCTGCTCGGGCGATCCAATACCCACTCCGGTGAGGACGGGCTTATCAGTCACTTGTTTGCAACGCCCGGCTATCTCGATCGCCGTTGAGGCAAGATTCGCTCGTTCGCCCGTGACTCCAAGTAGTCCAACTGCATAAACAAATCCCTTGGAAGCTTCACATAACTCGGGAAGTCTTCCCTCAGGGGTGGTGGGCGCAGCCAACATGATCGTCTCAATTCCAGCAACGGCCGCTGCTTCGCGCCAGGGACCCGATTCAACAAGGGGCAAATCGGGAAGAATGGCCGCGTCGATAGCTGAATTGGCCAACGTCGCGGCGAATCTTTCATGACCGGCATGATGCGCCAAGTTGTAATAGGTCATGACTGCATGCGGCACCCCCGTGTCCAGATTGGGCACCGCCGATAACACCGAACCTGGTGAAGCGCCGGCATCTAACGCTGCCTGGCTAGCTTTTTGAATTACAGGCCCATCCATCACCGGATCGGAAAACGGAATCCCTATTTCAATCGCGTCAGCTCCGCCAGCTGCCGCCGCTTCTACAGCCGCCTCCCAACCTTCATACCCACCAGTGACGTAGGCAACCAAGAGCTTCGACCCACTGTCTCTTCGGTCCCGAAGAAAACCTTCCATTCGGCCGAATTTCGAGGACGAACTCACTGGTCGTTTCCCGGTCCCAAAACATCCATCATCTGGTCAACGTCTTTGTCTCCACGGCCGGACAAGTTCAAGAGGACTACTTGCCCTTGAAGCGAAGCGGCTTCACGGATTACCCATGCAAGAGCGTGAGCAGATTCGAGCGCAGGGATAATTCCTTCAGTACGCGAGAGGCGCTGGAACGCCTCGACAACCTCTTCATCAGTCACCGATGGGTATTCGGCACGACCTATTGAAGCGAGGTAAGCATGCTCGGGGCCAACGCCGGGATAATCAAGTCCAGCAGAAATAGACTCAGCCTCTTGGACCTGCCCATCCTCATCCTGCATAAGGTAGGAAATCATCCCATGCACCACCCCGGGAACACCTCGCCCAACAGCCGCACCGCCCGCGGGCTCCACCCCCACCAGCCGGGCGTCTGTATTAGCGAACCCTGAGAAAATCCCAGCAGCGTTACTGCCTCCCCCGACACAAGCAACAACTACATCAGGGACTCGTTGCATCAACGCCAGACATTGCTCATGAGCTTCATCGCCAATGATGTGATGGAAAGTGCGAACCATCCATGGGTACGGGTGGGGACCCATCACTGATCCAAGGCAATAATGAGTGTTTTCTACTGTGGCAACCCAATCACGCAGCGCTTCGTTGACCGCGTCTTTCAACGTTTTGCTACCCGAAGAAACTGATTCCACTTCAGCACCTAGGAGTTGCATGCGAAAAACATTGAGTTCTTGTCGCGCCATATCGACTTCACCCATGTAGACCTTGCATTCCATGTCCAGCAGTGCGGCAGCGGTAGCCGTAGCAACTCCGTGCTGTCCAGCGCCCGTTTCTGCGACCAAACGAGTCTTTCCCATGCGCCGTGCAAGCAAGGCTTGCCCGATGACGTTGTTGATCTTGTGGGACCCTGTGTGGTTCAAATCCTCTCGTTTGAGAAGAACCCTGACGCCTAGCTGCTCCGATAGGCGGTAACACTCAGTGAGTGCAGAGGGCCGACCCCCAAAATCAGTCAGAATTTGATGGAATTCCTCCACAAATGCTTGATCATGCCAAGCTTCACGAAAAGCTGCCTCTAGCTCTTCGCATGCAGGTATCAACGTTTCGGGGACGAAACGGCCCCCAAATTCACCGAAACGTCCTTCCTCAGTCGGGTCGGCCATCACCATGGGTTCAACCTATCGGTGGCATCGTCGAGGTCATCATTCGTCACGCCAGTCGTAGGGACGTGGCGCATCAGGATCGAATTCCTTCCCTGTGGGCTCCATGGCCGCTTCGGCCTTTCGAGCATTGAGAACGAACTCTCGTACCATTATCGGGTCTTTCGTGCCATCAGAAGATTCAACTCCACTGGCTACGTCCACTCCCCAAGGCCGTACGGTGTGGACCGCTTGCGCGACATTCCCGGGGTGTAGACCACCGGCGAGAATTAGCGGTCGGCCTCTTTCGCGACCATCAAGCATGGACCAGTCAAAAACTTCGCCAGAACCTGGCTCTGGGGCGTCAACTAGCACCGCCGAGGCAGCATAGTGGTCGAGTTGATCGATAGCGGTATCACCTGCTGTGAAAGCCTTAATGAGGTACGGAACTCGTTGTGCAACCCACGAACTGTCGTTAGCGGACTCTCTGCCGTGAAGTTGAGCGGCCTGAAGACCGGCCTCATGAGTAACTTCAACGACTCTCTCTTTCAGTTCATCTCTAAATACCCCCACGGTCAGTATTCCACCGGGGAGTCTGCGGACGATGTCTCTAGCGGTCGCTGTTCGGATTTGGCGCGGTGACCCGGGCACGAAGTTGAACCCCAGCGCGTCAGCTCCCATTCCTACGGCAAGCAGTGCATCCTCTTCAGTGGTGACACCACAGATTTTTACAAACATCAGACAGTCTCTCGGAGCGCAGCTACCGCAGCCGTAGGATTCTCGCTGGTGACGAGTGTTTCGCCGACAAGGATCGCCGCGTAACCCGCCTCTCGTAACGCCGCTGCATCCACGGGGCTTCGAATCCCGGATTCAGCGACGGCGACTACGTCGTTGGGGAGGAGTGCAGCCAAGCGCGCAGCTCTGTCTCGGTCAACTTCGAAGGTGAAAAGGTTTCTTTGGTTCACCCCAACAAGATCGGCGCCCACAGCTAGGGCCATCTCTAGTTCAGCTTCGTCGTGGCATTCAACCAACGCATCTAACTTGAGTTCGCGTGAAAGAGAAAAGAATCGTTCGAGCTCGCCTGTCGATAACGCCGACGCGATGAGTAACACAGCGTCGGCGCCCATTAGTCGTGCATCGACGATGTCGCGTTCGTGGACGGTGAAGTCCTTTCTAAGAACTGGAAGTTTGACAGCCGCTCGCGCTTTTTGTAGATCCTCAGTAGATCCGCCAAAATTTTCTTCGTCGGTGAGAACCGAGATGCAAGCTGCTCCGCCCTCCTGATATTCGCGAGCTAAGACCGACGGATCTAGAGTTATGAAAAGATCACCCTTGGAAGGTGAGCGGCGCTTTATTTCAGCGATAACGCTCAATCCTGGCTGCATCAGGGAAGAGCGGAAACCTCTGGTATCTGGGAGCGACATCGCTTCGGCAAGTAGCTGATCCAAGGATCGTTGATCAGCTAGCGCCCGCGCACGATGATCAGCAATGATCCGATCCAAATAGGTTCCTTTACCGACAGTCATGATCCGCGTCGCCTCCCGATAGCCGACGTTCCAGCAGTCGCCGGGTTTTCCGTCAGAGTTCAAGCCCTTTCGCACACACCGGCTCCAAGAAAATCAGCTCTGCCCGGCTAGCCATGTAGTCCCCCGTAGCGCGACCAAAGTCCTTCATCGCGTCGGAACCACCATGCGCTGCGAGCGCGTCGTTGTCCGAGTACATCTCATAGAACCAGACCACATTCTCGTCGTTCTGATCTTTATGGGCGACGTACACCTCGGTACCGGTCTCACCCGAAACATTTCGCATGCCTAAATCGGCGATCACGCTTAACAACGCATCCCGTTGTCCATCCTTGGCAGTCAGTTTGGCTAAAAGTGCGGGCTTGGCCACGACAATCATCTCCCACTTCGGCAGGTGTCGCGTTTGGCAACACCTGTATGTTCGATCAGAGGGTAGCGCCCTACCACTTTCAAGGTTCTGGTTATAGAGCTACATCGTGTATTGAGGCAACAGTCACCGGTACACCATCAGGCCCAACCGATAAATCCACATCAGCTCGGAGCCGCGCGAATCCCTCGTATGGAGCCTCATTAGTGACGGTCAACACTTCTCCAACCTTGGTGTCTTCAAATTCGAGTTCATCGCTGGGGGCTAACGCGCCCTCGCTCCTCACACGCCTGATCAAGCGGCGTCCCCCCGAACGAGAGTCAATTCGCTCCACGAGTTCTTGTCCTCGGTAGCAGCCTTTACCGAACGACACGGCGATGTCTAACAGGTCGGTCTCGTTGGGGACACCTCCAACGTCTACCTCGCTGCCAATTACTGGCAAACCCTTGACTAAACGAAGCCGTTCGTATTCTTCACTCGAGCATCTAGGCGAATCCAGTGAGGGCGACACCCCAAGCAGGTCGGTATATCTGGCCCCCGGCCAAGGCGAGGACGCCACGACTTCGACACCATCGGCTTCGGAGAGGTCGGCTGGTCCAAGAACAGAAATCATTCTCCAATTCGAAGCAATGAACTGAACTTTCGATCGGAGCTTAAAGCGCTCCAAAGAGGAAAGAAGAAGCTCACCATGACCCACTTCTGTGTCGAGCACATATTCTTCGTTTTTTGACCGGGTAATTCGAAACAGGCTTTCGATATTGCCCCTCGGCTCAAGAAGGAACGACAATCGGGATTCTCCGACAGTCATATCGTTAACGTCTTGGGAAATTTGGCCGTGTAGATATAACCCCGCGTCGGCGCCCTCTGCTACAACCACATCGCGAAGCATTGCCTCAGTCACAGTAGTCATCGGCGGCCGGTCAATAACTCGACGGCATTTTTGACCAGACGAAAACCTACCTCATCATCGAAAGACATGATCGACTCAGGATGGAATTGCACTCCACAAATTGGTAGTTTGCGATGTTCAACCGCCATGACAACCTCGTCGTCGACGCTGGTCGCTGTGACCTCCAAATCATCGGGCACCCGATCTCGCTTCGCAAACAGAGAGTGGTATCGGCCTGCTCTAAATTCAGTCGGTAAGTCTCTAAACAACTGACCGCCGAGGACCTGAATCGATGAAGGTTTGCCATGCATCGGAGTTTCCAACTGCCCCAACTCACCACCGAAATACTCAACGACGGCCTGCAACCCGAGGCAGACTCCAAACACCGGCACTCCAAGCTTTATTGCCTCCTCAATGGTGTCTGAAGTCTCATAATCGGAAGGTGAACCAGGCCCCGGAGATAGCACCAACAGATCCGGCTGTCGCTCCCTCAAATCGCTAAGCGGGAACCCGCTCCGCTGAGTGATTACGTCGGCTCCTGTCTGGCGCAAATAGTTGGCCAAAGTGTGAACAAAGGAATCCATGTGGTCGACAAGTAATATTCGCCTTCCTTCGGCGGGCGTAGTCAAGGTAGGCATCTCGATATGTCGCCGAGGCAACCGCAGGGCGTCAAGAAATGCGGAGGCTTTGAGCTCAGTCTCCTCTTCTTCTGCAACGGGGTCAGAGTCCCAAAGAAGGGTCGCGCCGACCCGGACTTCGGCGTGACCGTCTTTAATTCTTATTGTTCTGAGTGTCAGCCCGGTATTGAGACCGCCATCAAATCCGACTTTGCCGATAGCGCCGCCGTACCAAGCTCGCGGGCTTTTTTCGTGCGCTTCGAGGAACATCATCGCTGCAGTCTTCGGCGCACCTGTAACCGTCACCGCCCACGTGTGCGTAAGGAACGCATCAAGAGCGTCAAACTCAGGACGGAGCCGCCCTTCAACATGGTCCACCGTATGAATGAGTCGCGAATACATCTCAATTTGGCGTCGACCTATAACTTTGACGGAACCCGGGATACAGATCCTGCTTTTGTCATTACGATCAACGTCGGTACACATAGTGAGTTCCGACTCGTCTTTCTCCGAATTCAACAAGGCGAGAATTTGCGACGCATCATCGAGGGGGTCTTGACCTCTGGCAATGGTGCCCGAAATTGGGCAAGTTTCGACGCGGTCGCCTTCAACACGTACATACATTTCCGGGGATGCACCCACCAGCCATTCCGATTGACCCAAATTGATCAGGAATCCATAAGGCGAGGGGTTCTGTTCCTTCAAGCGGCGAAACAACTCGGATGGCGGTTCAGGGGAAGGTTCGACGAAGGTTTGACTGGAAACAACTTCGAACAGATCACCTCGTGAAAAATATTCTCGAGCAATTTCGACCACTTGTGAGTACTCGCCCGGACTGTGGTCGCGTTGAGCCTCAAGATCCGCATCGGGTACGTACGCCTGCCTACTTCCGCCTCGGCCCAGGCCTGCTGTGCTTGCACCATCGAATGCGAATTCGTAGCTACGGCGTTCCGCAACGCCGCCCTGATGGTCCACGACAATGAGTTCATCAGGAAGGTAGAGAACGAGATCTCTTTGGTCTTTCGGCCGAGTCAGTTGCAGCGCAATTGGTTCAAACTGAAAGGCGAGGTCGTAGCCGAACGCCCCATACAAACCAAGATGTTCATCTGGACCAGCAAATACATCGACTATTGCTCGGATAGCCAAAAATGCAGAAGGCTGTCGACTTCTATCCTCTTCTTCGAAACGCGTGTCAGACCGCTTGACCCGACAAGCGAGAAAGTCCGTGTTTACATCAACAACGGAGACTCCGTCCACGGTCTGCAACGCGTGTCTAAGTGGCGACAGCAACACTTGCCCCCGCTCGTTCAGAGCGTCAAGTCGAATCTCTTGACCATGACTGGTTACCGATAAAGGCGGATCAACGAACCCCATATCCCAGCGGGTATATCGACCTGGATATTCATAGCTTGATGACAGGAGTACGCCTCGCGCAGAGTCAAGCCGGTCGACAAGGTCCTCCACCGCGGCTTCAGGATTGATGGGTGCGGTCTCTACCCTGACTTCGATCCCACCCCCAGTCGCGTACCCCCAAACGTTATTTCCGGACGATTTATTCATATCGATCAGAGGTAAAGGCCAGTGCTGCCAGGTTCTACACGCGGCGCCGCAATCGCGTGGACATCGCGCTCGCGTAAAATCAGGAAATCATCTCCGTGCACTTCGACTTCATATCGGTCTTCTGGACTGAACAAGACCTGGTCGCCCTCCTCCGCGCTACGGACATTCGGTCCCGCACCCACCACCTCACCCCACACCAAACGTTTTTGTTGCTGGGCCGTGGCAGGGATCAAAATACCACCACTACTACGCCGTTCAGCTTCGTCCGTAGGCATTCGAACAAGGATGCGGTCGTGCAACATCTTGATCGGACGTTTTAGGTTTTGGTCGTTAGATTCGTCGCTCGGTTCTTCGGCCACCAACGCACGGTACCGTTTCTACCCATGAACGCGGAAGCCGGTTTCCCTCAAATGACCAAATTTACGACTAGCGACGGCCTGAATTTGGAGGCCGAATACCTCTTACCTTCAAAAGTTAAGGCGATTGTGGTGCTTTCACACCCCCACCCTCTTTACGGCGGCGAAATGCACAACAACGTTATTGAGTCGCTCTTTGAGTCGCTGCCTCAAAGCTCCTTCGGGACTCTCAGGTACAACTTTCGTGGTGCTGGTCTCTCCGAGGGCACCCACGGTAAAGGCCGCTCAGAAATCTTTGATGCTGAGGCTGCGTTCGCTTATGCGAGCCTGCTGGCGGACTCGGTTCCAGTGATTTCCGTGGGATATTCCTTCGGAGCTGATGTGTCGTTATCGACTGATCACTCAAACCTCGCCGCCTGGGTCGGCGTTGCTACGCCCCTTGCATTACTTAAACCCGAAGAGATGTGTGCAGGTCACGACGAACGTCCGACATTGCTCCTAGTCCCTCAACATGATCAATACCGGTCCCCTAGTCAGGCGGCTGATATCTGTCGCACGTGGGTTTCCACATCGCTGTCCACCATCGATGGCGGCGATCACTTCTTGATGGGGCACGCTGAGTCTGTAGGTGAAGCAACTGCGGCGTTCATTTCGAATCTTGTTGACTCCTAGTAGCGCAATGGTCTGCTACCTGAATCGGTGGCGGTGAGTCGCCACCCAACGGTAAGTGGCCGATGCAATCCACGAAAGGGGCGCGATCCTTATTGTGCGCCCGAACAAAGCCCAGAACCCTCCAACCTCCTGAAGGGCTCGCCCGATTGCTTCATGCCCAGCTAGACGTTCAGTGCCGGTGATCCACCAGACCGCACGTTTTGCGTCTGCGCGAGAGAGCGCAAGGTTTAGCAAATCTTCGTCCGTGCCCGAACTCAGGGGAAATTCTCCCCTTTTGCGCAGCCATGAAGCACATCGGCAGCAAAAGTCACACTCTCCGTCGTAGACCAGCACTACCGACTCCTCTAGATCGGATGCGAGTTAAGCGTCCTCAAGGCGGTGAATCCTCGCGGCCACGGGCCGAGACTTTAACTTATGCCTGAAATGCGACTCAACAAATGACTCCTTTTCCTGTCGGGATCGACATGTCCTTGCCGCCTTTGTTTCTGAAATAACTCCCTTGAGAACTATCTCGCTGTCGGGACATACCGGTACCCTGCCTGCGTAGAGAACGGATCGCTCGTACCCTCCCCCCGCTGCCTGCTCCGCCGGCGCTGCGACCGATCCCCAGCAAGGAATAAGTGAGTACATCTTTTGCAGAACTCGGGGTGCCCGAGTCGCTAACGCGTGTGTTGGCGAAGTCAGGCATCGATCACCCGTTCGAGATACAAACTGCGACAATTCCCGATGCCTTAGCCGGCCGAGACGTCTGTGGCCGCGCTCCGACGGGTTCAGGAAAAACCATTGCCTTTGGCATTCCGTTAATTACCCACACAGTTAGTTCCAAACCGAGAGCCCCACGTGCTCTAGTTCTAGTACCGACTCGTGAACTGGCGGAGCAAATCGCCAACGAACTCAGACCTCTAGCTCGGGCGAAGAAGCTGTGGGTCATGTCGGCCTACGGCGGAACCAACATCAACCGCCAGATTCAACAACTCTCGAAGGGAGTTGACGTTGTTATCGCCTGCCCGGGGCGGCTTCACGATCTAATCGATAGGCGTTCGTTAACCCTTGAAGATGTAGA
>Ga0315334_10001621_pt1 | contig 13884 bp, 16 predicted proteins | sample M150034915metaG_FD_205555 | JGI IMG/M metagenome (GOLD analysis project Ga0315334, IMG submission 205555) | Ammonia-oxidizing marine archaeal communities from Monterey Bay, California, United States - M1 500m 34915 | ecosystem: Environmental > Aquatic > Marine > Intertidal zone | place: USA... | reverse complement strand
TTTGTCTCTGAAGCCCAAAGTTCTTCTTTAGTACATTCTGGTAGTTCTTCTTGTGGAGCATCTGCAAGAGCTTTGTAAGCTTCTATCTTGTTCATGATCCAATTTTCAGTTTCTTCAATACTCCATAGAGGATATTTTTTAGTTATTGTTTTAATTTGAGGATAGGATTTTGTATCCATTCTAGCTTTAGCAGCTGACCAATCTGTGAATATATAATTGATATTAATATAATCACTGGTAATTTTATCTGGGCTTAGCCATTTATAAATACTGCCTTGTTTTATATAACTATCAGAAAAACTATCAAAAATATAAGTCCAGACACTTGTAGATTTATAATCATTAAGTGTTCCGTCCAGGACTAAATCATATTTACCTGAAATAAAGAAACCTATAATTTCTTTCTCTATACGTTGTTCTACATATACCGGAGTTTCACCTGGTTTTACAAATGGCGGGTTAATTCTAATATTATTAATAGCATCTTCAGATGCCCCTGATACTGTTAAAGCTCTTTTAACATTTTCAAGATCTGTCCATGCATCTTCACATCCTTTATGTATAGCTGATCCCATCCGAGCAGATACTAGATCTGCAATATCTACAGTCTTTAATAAAGCTGGATTTTGTTTAGATAATATTAATTGACGTAATGGTTTGATTAGACCTGTAGCGCTAAATGCGTTCGATCTCTCATCATATTCGTAATTATCGTACATTAGGAATACAGCCAGTGCGAGTGATACGTTATTCTTATTCGTGTATTCAAGTGCCATCTAATAACCTCTCTGTTTTAAGTATTTTAAGATGTTGTTTGTAATTAGTACCTTTAGGTAGATCTGTTAGTAGCAGTGTGCCATTTTGTTTAGCTATCATTTCCCACTCTTTTAAAGTACCACTAGTATCCTGTTGCTCTGATGAAAATACACATTCTTCAAATGGTACGTCGTACCATCTAGGAAGCCATTTATCTCTTATATTGCGATTAAACACTCCACTTCTACATACATATTTTATCATGAGTTTATATACACATTCTTGCTGGCTCTAGTTAAAGCAACATAAAATAACCGTGCTCTAGTAGCCGGATTCTTGCATTTATTTATGTTTAGCTTATCTATGAATACAGCTGGAAATGTGCCTCCTTGAGCTTTATGAGTTGTACCTGCGAATGGTGGGCGTAAATCGGCTAGAAAGTTTTTTATTCTATAATACATCTGCCATCCTGATTTAGATTTACTTTTAATAGCAATAGCTTTTTCTTCTTTAAGAACTTTATCCGCTGCTGCTGTAGTTTTTGGGGAAAATACTTTTTTTACATTAGATCTTGTGTATTCATTATATGTTCCTTGTAATGTTACATAATATCCTGGGATATCATATTCAGTTGTTTCGATATAATCAGTAACATGTACTGTTTCATTATTAGTTAAAAGAGTTTTATCTCCATCCATAACTACACTGTTAGCAATTAATCTTTCTCCTTTGTAAAATGGTTCAATGGTATCTTCTAAGAAATAAGCAGCTTTACGTACCATACTATTATAATTGATTGCAGATTCATTTGTATAAGTACATAGTGGGATATCTACTTCTGCTCCAGCAGAATAATCTATGTATTTTTGTACAAATTTAGTAACAAACTCCGCATGAGGCAATACATGAATACCTTCACCTTTAGAATTAATATCAGTTTCCAGCGTAGGTTCAGTATTCCTGATCCCTTCAATATATTCACGAAATTCATTGGCTTTTTCTAGAACAGGATTACCTCCTGCCTGTCTATGAACAGTAGTAAGTTTGAAAGTATATAATGAACCATCAAATATACTACAAACATCTGTTGGAGGAGGTAATTGGAATGGATCTCCTACAAATAACAATTTTAAGGCTCTTTCTTTAACAATATCTACAATAGACTTTAAAAATTGATTGCCAATCATAGAAGATTCGTCAATAATAACTACTGATCCGTATGGAATTTCACAATTTCCTACACTTGTAAGAGTTTCTTTGCCATATTTAGTAATACTAGGGCGTAATTTAAATAACGCATGTCCTGTAGTGACAGACTCTCCTGCAATATCTTCCAGTACAGTAGCTGCTCTATGAGTAGTTGCACATAATTCAATAGTAGTTAAAGGGGAATCAGTATTTATTTTGTTAATAATTTCCCTTACTACGGTAGTTTTACCAGTACCAGCTGATCCAGTAAGAACAGCTATTGTGTGCTTTTTCGGATTAGAATTAACTAATTCGTCACAAATACTGTCTACTGCATCAAGTTGATCCTGTGAGAATTGGAAAGACATTTATGATCTCCTCTAAAGTTGCATTGTTGTTTAGTTGGGTTAGTTTGTCCCAAGATTTTCCTACTTCGAGTGAAGCTCTCATTGGAACGTTTGTAGACTTTATTTTAGCGTCATCATTCCATTCCATTTCTTTAATAAGTACATCGTTTAGAAATTTTATATATTCTGGGGCATTTCTTACTAAAAAATACCCGGCATCATGGATCATGTTACACGGAAGAATATCAGCACTGTATCCAGCTTCTTCAATCCGTGCATTGGTAGCATTCATGGCTCTGTTAAGCAGCATCCCCCATGATTGAGTTATTGCATTGTTAGCACTACGAGCTTCCTTATCTGCTTCATGGGGTGTTCTAGAATTACCTAGAATACATTGTGAAATTATAGGAGTTCTTAGCTTTAGACCAAATGCACACTCTACATATCCATGCTCTTCCATGAATTGTTTATTCTTTTCATTAAATTCTTGAGATACTTTGTACAATTCATGAAATGCTTTCTCGATTTTGATAGCTTGATCCATCGAGAACCCAGTTCGTTTATGAAGCGTATAAGCTGTGCCCATATACTGTAGAGCAAAAGTAGGTCCTTTAGATCTACGTCTTAGTTCTGGGTATTTATCCTGTATAGAATTAATACTATCTACACTTGTTGGATCTATATCAGGCATCTGATCTGCAAAATATGTTTGAGCTCTTAGTGAGTGCCCATCATACCCATCTGTGTAGACTTTAATTCTATTAGGATCTTTACTCAGAATAGCTCCTATACGTTCTTCTAGAGCTGAGAAATCCGCTCCAGCAAACAACCAACCGTCTGGTGCAACTATACAACTTTTGATTAGTTTGCCCATAAATCCATGAGCTGGAAGATTTGTTAGATTTGGAGAATTACTAGCCAATCTTCCAGACTGTGTTCCTCCAAGCTTTAGATTTCCATGAAGAAAATCTTTTTCCTGCATGAATGCTTTGATAAAAGTACCGTTGATCTTACATACTTCAGATAGATCTCTTACGAATTTAAGTAAATCTAGGATCTCTCCATCAGTAGTATGATTTTCCAGATCCTTTAATACATCTGCGCTTGTAGCAGGAGCTCCTGACTTTGTTGTATCTAAAACTGGTAAATCTAATGTTTCAAATAATAATTTAGCCAGTTGAGGATGACTGCTAGGATTAAAACGTATATCTCTAAAGTCTTTAGTTGTTTTAACTAATTTCTTTAATTTGTTATTAGCTTTTGTACACGCCTCCACTTGAAGTACATAGTTAAATGTATTTACATATTTATTTTCTTGAATTTGTTCATTTAACACCTTCTCTTTACCAGCTAAAATAGTATGTACTTCCTGGACTCTATTCGAATCCATAGGTAGTCCTACTAACATCATTTTAATTAATGAATATAGGCTAGGTTGAAATATTTCTAGGTAAGGGCGAGACGATGCTTCAGCATAATACTTTTCCCATAAGTAAAAAGTAGCTAGCGCATCAATTAAGTTATATCTTAAGATCTCTGCTTTGGTGTATTTAGTTATATCTTGAATTTCAATAGCGTAGTTGCCTACATATTCTAGAGCAACTTCTTTTAATCTGAGAGATACCTTCGTAGTAGCATTCTTAGCTAAATACGCTAGGATCATTGTGTCATCAAAATTTTTGAAGTACTGTAGACCTTTCATCATGCCTTTATGATCAGTAGCATGCTCCATCCACAAACTTCTAATAAGAATCTTTGCGTCAAATAATCCGTTATGAAATACCAGTTTTCCTTTGTATGTTTCTAAGAATTCTTTAAGATAATAAATACCGTTAATAGATAGGTCAATTGCTACTCCGTCATGTTTAGTCCATGCAAAAGCAATAGAAACTATCTCTGTTTTAAGATCTAATCCTGTAGTTTCAATATCTGCAGCTAGTACTGGGTACTGATATAAGCTATCTAAGAGCTCTCTATCAGATCCATGTTGGAATCCGTACTCTGCAGAATTGATCAGTACTGCTGTTCCTGTACCAGCAATAGCTCTAATACCTAATGTAATTAATCTAGAATTCTCTGGTTGCTGAAATAGTGTTTTATAACTAGGAACATATACACAAGTGAAGTGTAGATATCCCGGGTGTTTCCCTTCAACTACAGTACCGTAACTACTAGAAACTTTAGCTATTTTAGTAATAAATTTAAAATAATTACTATCTGCTATAATTAACTTAGACGCACTTTCTGGAATATCACCAATCAGCTTGTCCAAGTAGGCCTTAGCAGTTTTAGCTAATATTTTAGTTGGAGTGTTATAAAGAAGAGGCAATACAAGTATAGAGCCTAGTAAAACTCCTTCTTTAACTAATGGTTCCAAGTAGTAGTTATTAACTGCTACTGATTCCATAGCTGTTTCTTTGCACAGTAGTACTGTAGTGATCGACATAGACAGTTTCTCCAATAGTTGCCGGTTCATGATCAGAGTTACATATCCATAAAATGGGATAATTTATTGGATTTAAATGTTCTTCTCCGTATAAGTCAGTGAAATATATAAGAGCTTGAGTAGGATGTTCTTCTACATAATCTAATACTGGTTGAAAACTAGTACCACCTCCTCCATGAAATTTCAGAGACATAATATCAGTGGTTTGATCGATAGTATGTATTTGATGAATTTGTGAATCGCAGTCAATAATTGTCATGTATTCTGGGTTAAATACTTGTTGAACACCTTTAATTTCACTTAGCATTTCTTGTAATTCTTCGTCATCTATACTGCCACTCGTATCTATAGCAAATGTTAAATGCCCTAAACCATAACTATGTAGGCTAGGCATATAAGTATCTGACATATATCTACGATTTCTTCTTGCCCATGAGTATTCTTCTTTGACTCGTTGATCTAGAAATTTATGTAATATAACTTGCCATGGTAATTTAGGATTTAGTAATTCATCAATCATTCGTTCAATTTCATCTGGAATTTCACCTCTTGCTTGCTTTCCAGATATCCGTGCTTGAGTTCTAGCTCTAACAATAATGTTTGTTACTGCTGAATTTATATTTGGTTTGTCTTCTTCGCCTTCTTCTCGAAGATCTAGCATTAAAGTACTAGTATCAAAATCTTTCTTTTCTTTCATCAGATCGTCATAGATGCTGTCAGTAGACCATCCATCGCCGTATTTCTTGTCAAGTAAGCCTGCTGTAGGGATTTCAAATCCTGCCTTGACGAGCATGTGATTAATGATATAGTCACCTGCACAATTCCAAATAATAGGGTCTCTGCCTCCTCTACGAGCTAGATGTTGAAATGCTACATGCCAGCACTCATGTGCCATTAGCCCAGCAAACTGTGAAACTGTCTGTCCTTTTAGGAACTCTGGGTTATACCGAATAGTAGTTCCATTAACGTCTGCTGTTGCTGTAGCATCAGTGATGACATGTCGTAAACTTAAGGCAATCGTAGATATAAATACAGATCTAGTCATAAGCTCTATCTTTGCTTTAAGTAGTTTTCCTTCTAAATCTGTAGACACTATTGCCTCCTTTCTTTTTAATAATTTCGCTATTTTAATATGGGTTTCTTATCTTCGATGGCTCGTTCAGCTAGTTCGGGTTTCTTAGATTCTTTGACTCGCTTACTCACATTGGATTACTTCCGTTATCTGACTCGCTAATAAAGTTCGGTTTTCTTTACAATATTGACCCGCTTTTGATCAATGGATTACTAAAATCGTGTGACTCGCTTTCAGCCTGTGGGTTTCTTGAAAAAGATGACTCGCTATAATTCGCTGGTTTTCTCATTGACTCTGACTCGCTTTGCGAACATGGTTTTCTACTTCTATGTGACTCGCTCAGTTACTCTGGATTTCTACTCGATTATGACTCGCTCTAGTATAGTGGTTTACTAATACAGTGTGACTCGTTTCGTCGTTTTGGGTTTCTATGCAATCGTGACTCGCTAGACTGCAATGGTTTTCTTTGATGATTTGACTCGCTTTTTGGCATTGGATTTCTAGTTTGCCCTGACTCGCTTTATTGCCATGGTTTTCTCGGATAAAATGACTCGCTTAAATAGTCTGGATTACTCTTTCCTGATGACTCGCTTTTTGTCTCTGGTTTTCTTGTCAACAACGACTCGCTTTTTAATTCCGGTTTTCTTTGGGAAAGTGACTCGCTGTACGGTACTGGTTTACTTCGTACTCTTGGCTCGCTTTTACTCTCTGGTTTACTCGCCAACATTGACTCGCTAATTTTAATTGGTTTACTTCCCGTCACTGACTCGCTAACCTTCCTTGGTTTACTAAACACCATTGACTCGCTAATCTTATATGGTTTTATTAATTGGTATGACTCGCTTGGACGTGTTGGGTTGCTCTATCAAGGTGACTCGCTACTGAATGTTGGTTTTCTTTACACGATTGACTCGCTATGCGATTTCTGGGTTTCTTTCTTTTAGTGACTCGCTTGTTCCTTCTGGTTTTATCTAAAAATGTGACTCGCTGCTTCAAAGTGGTTTTCTCTAGCTTCGTGACTCGCTAAATTCCATTGGTTTTATTAGGTAATGTGGCTCGCTCGTGTATCGTGGTTTTCTGGTCCAATCTGACTCGCTTGCAGTTACTGGTTTACTATGACTAATTGACTCGCTTATAAGGATTGGTTTACTAACTCCATTCGACTCGCTTCTCTTCCATGGTTTACTACGTCCAAATGACTCGCTGATATATGTTGGTTTACTTATATTACTTGACTCGCTTTTCCGCTTTGGTTTGCTAAAAGTACATGACTCGCTCAATCATATAGGGTTTCTTTGATCTTTGACTCGCTTCCTAATGTTGGGTTTCTAGGCAACACTGGCTCGCTTCTTATCTGTGGTTTTCTAAGAGTGCATGACTCGCTAATTTTCTCTGGTTTGCTAGTTTTCTCTGACTCGCTAGTTCTCAATGGTTTTCTTTATCCATCTGACTCGCTTAAATGTAGTGGGTTACTACCAAAAAATGACTCGCTTACGGTCTTTGGTTTTCTATTGGTAGTTGACTAACTTGCATGCTTCATTCCTAGTTTAGCTTCGGAATAAGGAACACTTACTGATAGTCCTTCTTGTGTTCGCCATACTACATGTAGATCAGCTAGAAATCGTTTAATCATATAGCGTATCGCCATGTTATGACGATGTCCTTTTGTTTTATTTTTATGATCAACATGATTTTCTAGTCTCTCTTTATACTCGTAGTAACTAGTTGCATATAGCTCATTTTTAGATTTTAAAAAAGAAGCTCCTAAAACCCCAGACAGTTTTGTTTTTAAAAATGGATTAAAACTAATACCCATTTTCTGTTTAATTGTACCATCTGCGGCAGTGTAATCAGATTGAACAAGATGTTCTTTTTTACGTGATCTTCCAGCTCCATCAGGTCCAACATCATAACCAGCAAGTTTCCATAAACTTGATGGATATTTTGCTTTATAAATATCTATTTCACTTAGAAGTACTCCAGCCATAGCTGGTCCTATTCCCTTAACACCTTTTAAATAGTCAGTCCAAAGCCGGTATTCTACTAATACATCTTTTAAATGTTTAAAATGCTGTTCTTCTTTGTCTTCTAATCCTTTGTAAGAAGCTATAAGACAAAGTTCTGTATAATTTTCAATTACTCCCTGGCTTTTGAATTTCTTCTGGGTTGGAAAAACTTTTACCCCGTCAGTAATTTTTTTGTAATCTGCTCTTAATTGTTTAAGTACCACCTGTCCTGTTACATCTATTGTATCTTCTGGTTCACTCGGTGCTTGTCCTAATTTTGCTTTAAAATTACCAACAAGCCTGTTTCCCATTTGAATTCTTAATTTTTGTATGTCGTACGCCCCGCGTACTAAGATTTTTAGATTAGACATGTTCTCCTCCTAGTTAAAAGATTTCTGAACTATGTGTAGATATCCAGTCTTTAATGACAGGATGCCCTTTTAATACAGGTGTTCTTTTATAAATATCTTTAAAAGTAATCACCTGGAAGTCTGTTGGTAGCCTTTTAATGGCTATAATTAATGTAGTAATACTATCTGGTGTACTATTATGAGCTAGCATAGTTGTAACTGCGTATAGCTCACTTGGTTCTTTAGGAACTCTCCATCCTGATTTAGGATTAGAAAGTATTTCTTCAATGGTAGGTAGGTTCTGATAAATCTCAGAATAGGTTGCTAGTTCTACTGCTGCACCTTCACCAATAGTACCGGCTAATCGTATTTTATTAATATGATCTATAGCTTCCGCTCCTGAAATTACTTTAGATGCGAATTCCCAAGTACGTGGGCATGGGAAAGTTAATTCGTTTGTTGACGGATCAAATCTATGTAATAGTTCTGGTTTGAATTTAATTAGTGAAATAATACGATGATCAATCTCATGAGAGTTTGCCCAGTCAATCCAGACTTTATGATCAACTCGCATACGGTAGTGATTTAACCTTGATGTAGTTGCTGTACTTTGAGTATTTACAATTGCTCTATCTGTAGTTAAATTTCCAGCTGCGGCTATTAAACATCTAGGGTGTAGCTTATGCTTATATACTTCACGATCTAGAATTAATTTATACGCTGCGGCCTCCGTTTGTTTATTCCCTGAATTAAATTCATCTAAAAACAACAACCATCCATCATACCCATCAGGTATTTTGTCTGTTTCAACTGGAAAATACTCTGGGATATGAAAAGTCATTCGTTTTAAATTATTTCCATTTTCAATGACTCCTGGGTAACCTTGCATATCTACTGGTTCACATTGAGATACTCTAAAATCAATTACTTTAAGTCTAAATAATTTAGCAATATCACGAATAATATCAGATTTTCCCATTCCTGGACTAGAAGCTACCATTGGGGTGAGACCTATTTTAAAGTCTCTAATTAGAGCTTCTTTTAATTCATCTGCGTTTACTTCAAACATTAGTCATCCTCCAATAAATTAGTAGTCATACGAGATTTAAGAAATGCAGGTACTTCAAGATCTGGAACTACAACTTTCTTTGCAGGTTTTGGTCTGGAAATTTTAACTGGTTCAGCTGGAAGGTATTTAAGGAGTGCTGGTTCGTTTTTCCATGCTTTTCTTAATTGTAATGATCCCGTATATTTACTAGTAGTTGCATTTAAATATATAGACATCTCTTCTTTTTCAGTTTTTAGCTCTATAATATCTTCACAAAGCTTATCTGCTTTTTCCTTCAATTCTTCTTTTAGATCATTGTCTGGTGTGTTCTGGTAATGTGAACTAGAAACTTTTTGAGGATTTATTACAGGTGTATCTGTTTTATAATCCCATTTCTCATCTACCAGTACGTTAGTTTTATCTTCCTCTCGGGTGTATCTCATTCTTACAACATACTCATCAGCGTGAGATATCATGGTTGTAGGTAATTGATCTAGCAGATATTGCATTGGTGCTAATTGCAGCTCTCTATTTTTCTTAGCTATAGCAGCTCTACGTACTTTCAGATCATCTTCTCTTTTACGATACAAACCATCTAGTATGTTGCCTTTTAATTTTCCTATTTCATAACTTCCCATTTTTGCCATTTTATTCTCCTAAAATCTTATTTGAGTGAATGTATCATCATGACTCTTTGTATCAAATTTTCTCAACGTGCCTTTCCAAGGACCAGTTAAACATGTAGCATTCTTGTCACTGAATGCATTTTTATCGTAATAAGTATGATAAGGATTCCAAACTGTTATGGGTTCTGTAAGTTTAATAAACTTCCATCCTTTCCATACAAACTCTGTCTGTAACATTATGTTTTTAAATTTCATAAGTTACTCCTCCAATAAGTTTTCTAATCGATATTTATCTATTTGTCGGCGTACTTCGCAAACAGAACTATTATGTAAATTCTTTACATACTTGGCACCATCAACAATAGACATATTGTTTTTTACGCATTTATTATCTATTCTCCAATGCTGACAAGCTCGTAATTCACAATAATTTACTACAAAACACGACATTAGACTTCTCCTTATTTTTAGTAAGACTAAGTGCTATGAATATTATAATCTTAAGTATAAGGGGATAGGTGCCTTAACAATTCGCTCTCGCTAGTAAGAAATAGACACGGGTATCCTTCACCTCTTGGCACCCAAGAATGCTGTAACCGATTCTCACGAATTGCTAAATCCCCTTAAAAAAAAATAACCCTTCCGAAGAAGGGCTATTGTGTCTGTTCGAGAATCTCTAACAACTAAGACAGCATATAATTACTTTTAAGAATATATTTACTTAAATCATTACTGTCTTTATTAAATGTAATAGGGCTTTTAGTTATTTGGCTTAATATATCTGCTAGTAGATTATTATTGGCTATTTTAGCCATAATTTTTCTGTAAGTTTCTGTAACTTTTTGTAAATGATTGGGATTAAATACGAAACAATCATGAATATGACTTAATTGAAATTTACAACGTCTAATCATCTCTCTGGCAATATATCCATCAATAGAATGAATAACATTAGGACAAAGAGATCTGTAATTATTAGAATTAGTTTGATAATACCATTGTAGAGGAATTTCTCCGAATTCTGGGTCCAAATGCACTTTGCTTGCTCTTTCTATAACAGGAACATATACCATATGATTATCAGGCATAACCCATGAATGGTGATCTCCAATAGGATTCCAGCATTGATTAATCGTATCCATAACTCTTTCTGCTCCTGGCAGTAATCCTTCAATTATTTTATAAAATACTTTTTGTTCTTTCTCGCTTAGTAAGCTCTTAGGAGTAGCTTTAGAATTATAGTAATGCGTCATAGTGCATTCCTTTACAATCTTGCGTGAAACTGGCTTTGAGAGCTTCTTATTCATCATCTGAGCCACTTTGTTGTACAAATCATATCTTTTATTGGGACTCACACAATTAACTAATTTACCTGTCTGTTTACAACCAGAAAGTATAGCCATTATTTGAATACCAGATGATGTAGCATCTATTGACATTACATAGCCAGTAGGTTTACCTGCTTTGGTATCTTTAAGAGCTCTTAGTGCTTTTCTAGCTAAAATAGGCTCTTTCCATTTAATTTGATTTACTAATACATGAGTTGCAAATTTCGTATACCAATTGATTCGGCCTTGCCAAGTTAATTTATCTTTACCAGCATGATTAGCTATAGCTATATACAAATTAGATAACTTAGTGATCTTTTCTTTCTTATGCAATGACAATAGGGCTTTACCATATTCATTACTTTGAAGATTAAGATCATAGCCAGAAGAATAACTTCTCCCTCTTGAATCATATCTCCATACGAAATAGAAATGATGTCCTAGGTATTGATCTATAACACGTAAAAACTGTTTCTTATTGATAGTTGTATTAGTTTGTTCTTCAAACAAATAAGTATCAGGGTCTATTTCCCAAGGAATCCTTTGAAGTCTATTAATAGCGTCATAGGCTAGATAGTCATCATGCCTATTAAATCTATGTCCTAGAATTATATGTTTGTTTTCCCATAACCACCCGCCATTATAGTTATCTTTCCATTTTAATGGTCTTGCTTTCATAGGAGGTAAATATTGTAATTTCAATAATTTATCTCTAACTGTACGCTCTGTTCGAAAGTTAGGAAATACATAACACTTATTATTTTTCATATTAAGTTTATATAGATCACTGTCTCTACATTCTTTAAGAAATGCAAATCCCCATTCAAATGCTTTTAATGCGTCGTCAGCATACCCAGCAAATTTACCAATAGGAGTAGCTATAGATTGAACAGGTTGATTAACATGATCTCTTAACATAAGAGCAAATACTGAAATAAAGATTTCTTCATTGTCTATATGCTTATGATTATTAAGATCTTTAATAACATTAGAAATCTTTAATTTCATATCTTCTGGAATCTGTCCTTTAATAGACTCCATAATGATATTTTCAGCTAATCTGGTAGATAAGGTAGTTTCTATAGTGTATTGATCAATATTAGTCACGTTGTCTCCTCGATTTTATTTAATAAAAAAGCCTTTAAGGGATTACCCCCTAAAGGCTTCAAACCAAACAAACCACAAAGTAATTATTCACTTTATTTTGCCCAAGCAACTATAAGGTGTCCTCCCCAATAGAGAACAGTAAAACAAATAGTTACCCATCCAAATGCTTCTAAATGTTTTTCTATCACAACCCCTCCTTGGTTAAGATTAACTGCATTTTATCTATTTCATATTTACAATTGTCTAGGTTTTCTTCTAAACCCCACACTTGTTTCTCTAAGTCTTTAATCCTTGTATTGCTAGAAAATATTAATCTTTTCATAGCTTTACGTTCTTGCCTTAATTTAAAGATCTCTGCATTTTTATTATGAACAACATCTTCAAGTTTATTTATTTGTGTTTTAGATTCTGACTCGGTAGGAGTTGGTGTGAATACATCTTTAATAATTGGTGCCATTCTTAACACTCTTTCTAGCTTGTAGACTGTTATACCGCTTAAAAATGATGGTACGGATATTTTCGGCATAGGTATTTTCATGTGGCCTCCTTAGGTTAACAATTAAGAAATTCCATTTCAGGAATTATCATTATGTCTTCTGGATTTTCTCCCGACTCTTCTATAAATTGATTAGCTTCAGTCTTTGATTCAAATAAAATAATACTTTTATCTTCATCAACCATTATGGCTTGATCGTAGCTATACTCAACGACTCTAGCTAAAATATATCTCATCTTGCCCCCTCGTTTCACGTGAAACATTGTTCATACGTTTGACTCCCTCTATCTTCACACATCCAAAGCTGGTTTTAATAATTGTACCTATCTCCATAGCACGTTGCTGTTCTCTAACACAAACAGTTTTCTCGGTGTATGTACCCAAGATATCCACTGTAGCCACGTGATACGGTTGACTAAATACAATCATCAATAAAACCCACATCTAGTTATCCTCTGTATCATATTTCTTCATATGTTCTTTAATTCTTATAATTCTATCATTCTTTTCATCTAAAGATATGTTTAAGGAATCGTTTAATTCTATCTGTTCTTGCTCTTTTCTATCTGCCCACTCGTCTAATTTTGCGTCCTCTTCGATTTGCTCAATGTTTACAAGATAAACTTTGTATCCATCTTTGAACGAAGCCTCTTTTACATACGCTCTTCTGAAGATAATAAACTCATCATCTAAATTTTCACAAAAGATATTTTCATCTCCCAGCTCGGTTGTGCCTTGCACTCGTTTTGTGCCATTCCACTTAGTAATTCGTTTAATTAGTTGTCTCCATAGCTCCATCTTAGATCTCCTTGAAGAGGTACACCCCCGCACCTCAGATCATCTCCCTCGAAAGGTGCTTAAAACAGGATGCAGGAATGCACCAGTTAAAGTAATTATCTCACTATTTTATATTTAAAAAAACAGAATAAAACAGCATTAGCTAGAGCAGTCCCCTGAGCTACGCTGTTTATCCTGTTGATTAAATGGTACTAGGTGTTCCCAGTACCATTATGATGCCTCTTTTAATCTAGCTTTTAGTGTAGCTCGAATAATTGATCTTCTTGAGGTACTATGACTGGTTTGTAGCCTTATGTTTGCTCGCTTCTTGTTACGT
>Ga0315334_10001618_pt1 | contig 13898 bp, 12 predicted proteins | sample M150034915metaG_FD_205555 | JGI IMG/M metagenome (GOLD analysis project Ga0315334, IMG submission 205555) | Ammonia-oxidizing marine archaeal communities from Monterey Bay, California, United States - M1 500m 34915 | ecosystem: Environmental > Aquatic > Marine > Intertidal zone | place: USA... | reverse complement strand
TAACTTTTGATGTAACTTTGACCCCCTAAAATCCTAAGTCGTTGAAGCTAAGTATGGTGCGCTCGAAAGGACTCGAACCTTCACGCCTTTTGGGCACAACCACCTCAAGGTTGCGTGTCTACCAATTCCACCACGAGCGCATCAGATTCTTTTCCAGTGGCTTATGGTGTTTCTCTGAAAGACCAAAGAACGATCCGCTAACATTCGCTAACACTTTTTCGAGGAAAATTGGTATCCCGATTTGATGCCTAACTTGAGCTTGACGGGTTTTTGACAAACATCATTTCCCTTCAGCTTTCAATTCTTCACCCGTCTTGCCGCCGTGTTTGCGGAGGAGGTCGGCGGCTTGCCTTACTTCGCGGTGTTCTCAATTTCAGCCTTTTTAGGCTCTAACTTGGCTTTGCGTGACTCAATGATTACGAATGGCTCGGCGGGAAGGTTTTTGTGGTTCACATATCGAGAAAGATCACGGAGGGCGATCACGGTGCATTTTTCCTCCTGCAGGTACTTCATGTATTGCGTGAACAACTTCGGTGGCGTGTGCACCCATGGGTGATCGTTGTCGGGCACGCCGTGAAACTGGAGCACTGCAATTCTGCCCTGGCGAGCCTGAGCCACTGCGCGTTTAAAATCTGCCAGCGTCCAGTCAGGGCGCGCATCGCCTGCACTTGGAATTAGCAGCGGATGGTCAAGACCCGGCTCGTAAGCAACACCTAGCCCATCCTCGTAGGGAAACTCCGGGGAACCACCGCGGCGGGCAAATTGGATTCCCAAAGACTTGAGCATTTTCAAAGCGTTAGGATGGATAGCGTTTCCCGGATAAGCGAATGAGACAGGCTTAGGGATGCCATACGCTTCACATTGCCGTGCGATATAATTGATCTCATCTGGAAGTCGCCCCAATGTGTCCCGAGTCACCCCCATATGACTACGGGTGTGGTTGCCGATTTCAAAACCGTCGTCGTGGAGACCCTTAATTTGCTCCCATGTCATATAGTCCTTTTTGTTGCTGGTGAAGGTGAACCCTTCAGTGACGAAGAAGGTAGCCCCAAATTCGTGGCGCTTCAGAAGCGGCCTCACCACGGAATAGTGAGACGCCACCGAATCATCAAAAGTCAACACCACCAGTTTCTCCGGTATCGGCTCCTGGGCTACGACGCTAATGCCGTCGTGTTTATAAAGGCGTTCGACATTACCAGATGTGTTATCATCCTTTACATTCACATCCGCGCCATCAGCCAAGTGCTGTTTGACGGCAACAATGTCTCCTTCTTTGGCATATATGTGAATATCGCCCTTTGGTGCTTTTGGCCCACACCCCACCAGCACCACGGCTGCGATTGTTGTGATTAGTATGTGTTTCATTTGCCTTCAGCTTTCAATTCTTGACTAAACTTGCCGCCGTGTTTGCGGAGGAGGTTGGCGGTTTCGGTGCGATTGAAATTGATGGCCGCATGTAACGGTGTTCTGCCTCCATTAGCCTTCCCAATTTCAAAGGCGCAAGGTTTGATTTCCTTCGCCTCCCCAGTTCATATTTTGTAAATGAGTCTCCCTGATTGGAGACGTAACGCGCGGTTACTTCAGGTCCAAACGCTACGGCTTGATTTCTGTCATTTCTCCGGTGCTGTCCGCGAACTTCTTCGTCGGAGTATCCACGGCATTGAGCATGGAGACGAACAGGTTTGTCAGCGGCACCTTTTTTTCTCCATCGAAAGAGTGCAAGTTTCCGTGCTTGAAGCCAAGCGCATTTCCACCCGCCACCTGAATCGGGTAGTTTTTGGTGCTGTGGGATGCGTGCGGATGGGCTGACCCCCAGACGACTACCGTCTGATCTAGCATGTTGCTGTCGCCTTCCGTAGTATTTCGCAAGCGCTTCAGGAAGTAGGCGTGCTGCTTGGCGCGCCAGTTGTCCCACTTTCCTGATTCGGTCGGGCGCTTGTGGGCGATGTCGTGAGTGGCTCCTTTGTATCCGAGCGCGTAGGTGGCGTAGTTCCACATCTCGCTGCCACTGGAATGCTCGCTTTCGAGCATGAGGGTAGCGAAGCGGGTGGAATCCGTTTGGAACGCAAGGTAGAGCAAGTCATACATGCATCGGGTGTATTCCTCCGGGTCCTTGTGAGAAACCTCAAGGTTCAGCCCCTTGGTATCGACATTCGGCAATGGCTGGTGCGTCCACTGGCTGGTACGTTCAACACGATTTTCCAGAGCACGCACGGATTCGAGATACTCCTCCATTTTCTGTTGGTCTTCTTTTCCAAGCCGACTCTGTAGTCTCCTGGAGTCCTCCATCATCAGATCGAGCACACTCGCCTCGCGTTTGAGGTCGGCGCGAACTTGCTCGATCCCTTTGCCTGCGTAGGGGTTGAACAGGCGGTTGAAAATCTCCTGGGGTCGGTGCATCGACGGGATCGGGCGACCGGAACCGTAGTGCGAGAGTGTCTTGGCACTACCATATGAGCCCGTACCACCCTCGGTGCCTAACACGAGTGAGGCGTAGCGGGTCTTATGTCCGTTCATCTTCGCGGCGAGTTGATCGACGGAGATGTTGTTTGATTTTTCCGTTCCCGACATGTTGGCTCCGGTGGCGAAAACATCGCCACTGCTGTGGCCGCCCATTCCAAGCCCACCTGCGTGGTCGAGACCCCGGAGATAACTCACAGAGTCTTTCAGCGGCGAGAAGGGAGCTGCCGATTGATTAAAAGTGAGAGGGCCGGCGTCCTTGCATGGCCACCAGTTCCAGTCGTGGTGCGAGCCGTCCTTGGTTTTCGGCTCATAGACACCGTAGGCGATGTAGCTTACTACCATGCGTTTTGGCAGCACCTTGCCTGCTGCCGCCTTGCCCCAGGACATGCCTTGGAGCAATGGCAGGGCCAGTGCCGCACCACCACCTCTGATGAATTCACGTCGATCAATATGCCAGGATTTCTGTTTCATAGGGCTAGTCTTTTTCGGTTTTGGTGCCAGTAAATGTGGGGCTCTGGCAGACGGATACAATCATGTCCTGCAGTTTGTATCCATCTTCCTCCGCAAGCTTCAGCAATTTCTTAATTTCAAATCGATCGCGGTAGGTGAGATCCCGGCCGATACTGTATGTCATCAGTCTGCGGATGACGTTTTCGGCGATCTCAGCCTTGCGTTCCTTGAGCAGATACTTCTTGAGTTTCATCATCCCGTCAACCGCGGGGCCGTGGGGCACGCGTGAGGAGGCGTCCACTTCCTCCGTGTAGATCGATTTCAGATACGCCTGATAGCCTGCGAACGTCTTATCTTGCTTATGGTTGAAACCCCGCACCCGCACTTTATCTTTCGAAACCAAGGGCTGATACTTCCCTATCGCGCTGTAGCGTTCAAATGGAATGCCCCATGGATCAAGCCGCACGTGGCAATCGTAGCAGCTTTCCTGTTTCCGGTGGAGAGCGAGCAGGTTCTTGATCGAGACCGCTTCGTCCGCAGAATCACCAGCGGAATCGGATAGTGCCGGCACCTCGGCGGGTGGTGGCTTGACCTTGTCGCCTAGAATCGCCTCACGCAACCAAACCGCCCGATAGATCGGGTGTGGAGCCGAACCCGTGGAATTCCCTACCAACACGGACCCCTGCGTTAGTAGCCCGCCAAGACGATGCTCGGGCTTAATCGGAACGGCACGGAGCTTCAATCCCTGCACGCCTTCGACACCGTAATGCACCGCGAGCGGTTCGTTGAGGTAAGCAAAATTGGAGTCGACGATATTCATGACACTCGCGTTGGTTCTCATCAATTCGCTAACGAAGCCCACCGTCTCCTCGTGCATGTAGTCGCGGATGCTCGGGCGGAATAACTGCTCCTGCCCTCGTCGCTCGCCGAGGTGCACGGTGTAGAGAAACCGGGGAAAGAGATCACGGTTGATGTTCACCGTTTTCATCTTGGCGATGCTCAGCCACTGGCTGGTGAAGTTCTCGACAAAACCCGCGGCACGCTTGTCGGCCAGAAGCCGGCGCGTCTGAGCCTCAATGACGGCGGGGTCATTCAGTTTGCCTGATGCAGCAAGATCAAACAGCTCTTTGTCAGGCATGCTTCCCCAGAGGAAATAGGAAAGGCGCGAGGCGAGTCCATACGGCTTCGTCGCGGCGGCGTCATCAATCACTGCATGATAAAGAAACTGCGGTGATATCAGTACCATCGCCAACGTCTCGCGCATCGCCTGCTCAAGAGTATCAAACTCCGCATCGTAGATCTTGTAGATACGGTGAAAGTGATCAACCTCATCTCTAGCAACCGGTCGCCGAAACGCCCGTGCAATGAAGCGTTTGATAACCTCGTAAGCATACTCCTCGTGCTTTGTGTCACGCAGAGGTGATTCAAAGAGGATACGAGTGTGGTGTTCAGGCGGCCAAACCTCAGCCACGGGGGCCTCGAACTCGAGCGACTCAAGGACCACGCGGGGAGCCTTGACACTCCAGGAGGCATCAAACCCGCTCTTACGGTGGTCGTTGAGTTCGCCGTTGTCGAAAATATTCTGGGCCGTGATGGTGATGCTGGGAGGGCGTATCTTGTTTCTGTGCTTGCTTGCTGGCTGGACCGGGATGTTTTCTATGCGCCCCCGAAACTCAAACTCCTCAGGGTTGTCAGGAGTGTTTGTCAGATGAACGATTCCCACCTCCTGATAAATTCCCGATCCTGAGTCATGCCGGAGATCGGTGCCCATCACTAAACGGAGTGGCACTTCTTTGAACCCCGGCGGGAAATTCCCCGATGCCTTGACGCGGATTCTGAACTCACCGGTCTTGGGCCAGCTTTTCAAGCCGACGGTTTTCCTGCCGACGCCAGGCCCTTGATAAACGCCGATCTCGGCCTGAGTCAATCCGCTCTTTGTGGGTTTGCCGTGTTGCCACTTCGCACTGGCTTGGTGGAATTCTGGCTTTCCAGGATCGACAATCGCGCTTGCCATAGCCTTGCGTGCAGCTTCCTTGTAGCGAACCAACTGATCCGGTCCGACCATCATAAATTCCGCGGTATTATTGAAATGATACGGTTTTTCCGGGTCGACGGGCAGGTTCTTGGCAAGCTCAAGCTCAAAACCTAACAGATCACGCATCGTGTTCTGATACTCGAAGTTGGTGAGCCTACGTGTTGTTGTGGCGACCGCGACCTTACTCGCCTTTTTTACGTAGTCACGCAAGCCCGACTCAATCCACTTGACGATGGCGGCTCGATCCGCAGCACTCGGCTGATTCTCCTCTTCCTCCGGCGGCATGTCCTGATGCTCAAGTGCATCGAGAATCAGCTCCCATCGTTCAAGCTCCTGACCTGCAGCCAGGTCACCACCCAGGCTGTGTACGGTGATCTTGCCTTTGCTTTTTTTCGGTCCGTGGCACTTAACACAGTACGTTTTAAAAAATGGTTTGATGTGCGATTCAAAACCGGATTTCCCTGAAGGAATTTCAGCGGCAGATGCCTTCCCAGCGAGAGCCACGCAAACAGCTGCCCATGTAACCACGGGCACGATGCGGGTGCGGAGTAAATGTAACTTCATCAATAAGTTTGGATCATGCCAAATGATAACCCTGTTTGACTTGATGGGGTCTTAGGCTTTCATCTTTTTTACCACTCATCCAACCGCCAACACCACGGCTGCGATTGTTGTGAGTAGTTGTTTCATTTGCCTTCAGCTTTCAATTCTTCACCCGTCTTGCCGCCGTGTTTGCGGAGGAGGTCGGCGGTTTCTGTGTGATCGTTAAGGATGGCCAAATCTAGCGGTGTTTCGCCATCAACATCTTTCGCATTCACATCCGCATCTTTGGCGATCAAGTTCTGTTTCCATTGTCTCCAGTGGTTCTAAGCACATTTCGCGATCGCTTGCTTGAAGTCGGCGATCAGGTCTTCGGGTTCTTCCAGACCGATCGACAGGCGCGAGTAACGCTTCGGAATGCCGCGAGGCTTTTCCTCTTTGCGCGGCGTGATTCGGGTCACCGGGTCGCCCAGACTGGTGGCATTGATAATCAATTTGGTGTGCTTGCCCACCTTCTCGTGCACGGCACTCTCTTTCCATTCGATGCCGACCATGCCACCGAAACTTTTCGGAGTACCGCCCGCTGCCTGCGGGTTCCACGAAGGCAGACCGCCATAGCGGACCCGGGCCACCGCGGGATGCGATTCGAGAAATTCGGCCACCATCTGTGCGTTCTGGCAGTGCTGCCGCATCCGCAAAGGGAGAGTCTTCACACCCTGGGTGACAAGAAAGGCATCCATCGGTCGCATCAGACCGCCGAGCCAGTTCTGCGCCCTCTCGATCTTATTCACCAAGTCTGAATCGCCAGCGACCACGCCGCCCATGGCATTGCCGTGACCGCCGATGTACTTGGTGACGCTGTGAATCGCCAGGTCGACCCCCAGCCGGAGCGGCTGGAGGAGGTACGGCGTCAGCCAGGTGTTGTCCACGATCACCTTCGCCCCGGCGTCTTTGGCGATCTTGATCAAAGCCGCCGTGTCCAGCACTTCCATCGTCGGGTTCACGTAAGGTTCCCAGTGGACGATCTTCGCCGGCTTGGCTTTTAGGGCCTTCGCCAGATTCTCGGGATTGGTGAAATCGACAAACTCGACCTTGATGCCCCAGGACGGCAGGTAATCGCGGAACAGGGTCATCACCCAGTCGTAGTTGCAGCGGTGGGCCACGACGCGATCGCCCGGTCTGAGCAATGCCATGTAGGTCTGCGAAATGATGCCCATGCCACAGGGCCCAGCGATCGCCCCTTCGGCGCCCTCCATTTCCATCATCTTGCGCAACAAGGCCGCGACGGTCGGGTTTTTCAGGTTGCCGGGGCGTTGGTAGCTCGGTCTGGCCTTGTCCTGACTGATCGGCGTGACCTGGAAACCTTTCTCTTCGCCATGATGGATCACTTGCGACCCGAAACTCCGTCCAGACTCGGATGCGAAATGCTCGTCAACCAGATCCGTTGCGGGCGGGATGGTCGCCGGGGCAGGCGCGTCTACGTCTGCAGCAGGCGATGTCGCTGGAACAACGGCTGCAGTCCCCAGCAGGGCTGTCGTCTTTAAAAAGTCTCGTTTGTTTAAATTGTTCATGGTGTATTCAGTCTTTGTGTTGGTTTAACTACTAGATTATTTCTTCCATCTCTTAAAGGTCTTCGCTTCGCTTCTCCGTGGATGAGCGTAAACGCCGATAAACACTCATACGACTGATTCCAAAGATTTTGCCAATCTGCGCTTAGCTTTGGCCTTGGTCATGAGCCAACTTCATCTGCTATTGAAATTAGGAGGTGTTTCATTTCAATTCTTCACCCGTCTTGCCGCCGTGTTTGCGGAGGAGTTCTTCTGATGAGGTTCGTTTAAATTTGATAGCCCAATCTAGCGGTGTTTCTCCACTAATATCCTTCGCATTCCGACCCGCACCATGAGCCATGCGATACTATTTGATTAATTGCCTTATCATTCTTAAGCCAACTGCGTCTGAAGGCGGATATCTCTTGGGAATATCAAAGAGGCTTGTTTGACGGAAAATGCTTTTCTTGTTCGAGAACGTCTCGAATCCTGCCTTGCCATGATATCTGCCGTGCCCACTGTTGCCGACACCGCCGAAAGGAAGATCAGCCCTGCTCAGGTGGACATTGGCATCATTGATGCAAACGGCCCCGGATGAAGTCTGGGTCACGATTTCCTGCTGGAACGACTTGTCTTGTGAGAAGATATACAAGGCCAGCGGTTTCGGTTTTTGATTGACCGCTGCTATGGCTTCAGACACCTCGTCAAATTCCACGATGGGCAATATGGGGCCGAAGATTTCCTCGTTTGAAATTCTTGCATCTTCCGGACAGTGCTGCATCAAGGTCGGGGCAACATAAAGTGTTTCCCGGTCACGTTCACCACCATAAAGAAGCTCCCCCTCGTTAAGGAGTCCTGTCACGCGATCAAAATGTCGCTCGTTGATGATCCTTCCGTAATCTTCACTTTGCCTCGGATCGGAACCGTAAAATGTGGTGACGGCTGTTTTTATCTCATCAATCAGTTCATGCTTAAGATTCTTGTCGACGAAAAGATGATCCGGGGCAACACACGTCTGGCCAGCGTTGACGAACTTGCCCCAGGTGATTCTCTTGGCTGTTTTTGCCAGATCGCAATTCTTGTCGACGATGCAAGGGCACTTGCCGCCCAGTTCGAGAGTGACGGGCGTGAGGTGTCGGGCGGCGGCGGTAGCAACGATCTTGGCCACATGTTCGTTGCCGGTATAGAGGATGTGGTCGAATTTCTCACTTAACAATTCGCTGCACACCTCCGGCCCGCCGCGGACCACGGTGATGATGGTATCGTCAATGTATTCCCCTATCATGTCGGCGATTACTTTTTCGGTGTGCACAGAGACCTCGGAAGGTTTCAGGATGGTGCAGTTTCCCGCCGCGAGCGAGGCAATCAAGGGCATGATCGACAACCTGAAAGGATAGTTCCACGGGCAGATGATCAGTGTTTGCCCCAACGGTTCACAAACTACCGAGGCGTTGGATAGGGGAAACAGCAACGATCCGCCGAGTCGTTTGGGGCCGGCCCATTCCTTCAGATTCCTTGTCATATGGCGGATCTCGGCAAGACACGGTCCGACCTCGGAAACATAGGCATCAAATGTTGATTTATTCAGGTCACGTTGCAGGGCGTCGAAAATTCTCGATTCATACGCCACGATCGCTTCTCGTAATCTTTGGAGTGAGTCGATCCGGAACGGAATGGATCTTGTCTGCCCTTCGTCAAAAAAAGTCCGCTGTTTGTCGAGTATCGCTTTCATTGGAAATTGATTTTTCTCTTCAGACCTTGAATATCATGTCCATATAACGCGCGAGCAGTTCGGAAACCGCACCCCTGTCCGGCATCGTCGCGGCCATGCCGTAGACGGGCGCCATGCCCCCTTCTGATTGTGGGGTTTCTTTTACCGTTTCAACCGCGGCAGCCAGATCATCGAGAAATCGTTGGGCGATATCGGCCTGAGTATGCCTCAGTGTCACACAGAGATGAACACAAGGCGGTTTGTGCAATCCGTTGAGTGACCACCCCTTCTCTGTCATGCAATCCAGTACACGGTAGATATCCAATGTTTTGGATGCGAAGGCAATAACCCAAAGCGGATCGCCCAGGATCTGTAGATCTGGTATTCCCCTGATCCCCGCCTTGATCCCCGCAGCTGTCTCAAGGATTTTTTTTGATGCATTCAGGTATCCCTCACGCCCGGTAGCGACCATTGAGGCCCAGCAGGCGGCACTGAGCCCCCCGGCGCGACTGCCGGCGAAGGTCGGGGAAAAATATAACCCACCGGACCATTCGGCCGTCGTGAAATATTGGTAACGGCGAAGCTCCTGCGTTCTGTACAGGACAACCGAGGTGCCTTTTGCGGCATAGCCATACTTATGGGTGTCGGCGGAGATGGATGTTACGCCGGGGAGCGAAAAATCAAACGGGGGAATCTGATAACCGAGTTGCCCGGCCCAGGGGAGAACAAACCCCCCAAGGCACGCATCGGTATGAAATCCAATGCCTCGCTCGTGGGCCAGCTCAGAGAGTGCCTGGATGGGGTCAATCACACCGTAGGGAAAACAGGGCGCGGATCCAACCAGGGCAATGGTGTTTCTGTTGATCAGTTTTTTTGTTTTCTCCACATCGGCGCGGTAATCCCCACCCACTGGGACATGAGTGATCTTGATGTTGAAATAGTGCGCCGCCTTGTCAAAGGCAACATGGACCGTTGAAGGGACAATTATCTCAGGGTTCTTGATGCCCCGTTTATCCCTCGCCCAGTCACGATAGGTTTTCATCGCCAGAAGAATACTTTCCGTTCCCCCGGAGGAAACGACGCCGCAGACATCAGATTGGGGATGATCCTTATCCGCGACGTGTTCAGCTCCCAGCATTTTGGCGGTCATGGATACGATCTCGGCCTCATATTTTGCGGCGCTGGGCCAAACATCGAGATGCAGCGGATTGCTTTGGGAATTAAGGGCATAGGCCTTGTTGAGCAGGTCGATGTGGTCGGTGTCGCCATGGTATACCGCACCGGAAACAAATCCCTCCTTCCATTTCCCCATCTCGAGAGCCCTGATTTGTTTCATCTCGGCAATGATGTCATCGGACGCCCTGCCCTGCTCCGGGAGTTCCGTATAGGTGGCATGAGTGCCCTTATAGGGTTTGATTTTCTCCTCGATCTGGTTCAAGATGGCATCGTATTCGGCATTAATGACCTTCTTCATTCCCGGCAGCCGCTTGAAACATCGAAACGCCGCCGAGGCGACGCGATCAGGCAACCAACGTGTATATTTGTTTATATCCATGGCACGAATCCAATCCTGCAATTATGCAGGCTGTCAGTTATTCTTGGTTTAAGTCGGCGTATATTGATTTGTTCCTTGTGTGGATTTTCCTGAAGGCTTTGTACAATTTATCGTAAATGTCTCGATTGGCGGATTTCGGTGTATAGGTCGCGGCGATGTGAACTCGCTTAGGGACTTCATCAAACGACATCCACTCCATGCCCACGGCTGCGATAAATGCAGCACCTCGCAGATTCGCCCAGATCGGATCTTTTACCTGATGGATGGTTCGATTCATGACATCCGCAAATATCTGACACCAGAGCGCTGAACTGGCGCCCCCCCCAATGGCATTGATATTGTCCATTGGTCGTTTTATGAACCCATCCATGCATTCGAGCAACCATCTCGAGTTATAGGCGACTCCCTCAAAAACAGCTCTAATCATATCCGCTTTTGTCGTTTGTAGCGACTGGTTGAAAAAACACGCTCTCAGCGAAGAATCCTCCACGGGCGTTCGTTCGCCATGGAGCCATGGGGTAAAGATCAACTTGTGACTGCCGGGGGGAACTCCCTGAGCAAGTTGATTAAATTCCGCCATGGCATCGGGGTGTTCGTTATGTCGTGATTGACCGTCCCGGCAGAAGATGTTGTCCCGTAAATAGTTTAAACAAGCCCCGGCCGACTCCTGCTCGTTGGTGACCAGATATTTGTCCGGAATTGCCGATGGCAAGGAAGCGATATTATGCCGCAGATCAAGCTTCTTGAAGGGAACATGGCATGTCAACCATGAGGACGTTCCAATATACATGTTTGCCTTGTAATCTTTTACCGCTCCCGCGCCGATTGCCGCAGATTGAACGTCAGGCGACCCAGCAACCACGCACACTTGCCGACTCAAGCCGATCTCATCGGCGACCTCCGGCCTGATCAGACCCAATATATCCACGGATCGTTTCAGTTCCGGCAGTTTCGCCGGGTCGATCGTCGACATCCTGATCAAATCACGATCGTAAACAACATTGGCGATCCTTCGATTGTCTGTCACCCAGTGCAACGTAATCGAATCATAAGAGGCGGCGAACTTGCCGGTGAACTTGTAGTTGATGAAATCTTTCGGTTCTAGAAACTTGTAAGTGTTTTGATATAACTCCGGTTTTACATTTTTGATATAGAGGATGTTTGCAATTGCGTCTTTACCGCCATGGGTTGGGATGCCACCGGTTAATCGCGCCCATTTGATCAGCTTCGCCAAGCCATAACCTTGTATTTTAGGCCACCCATCTGTAATTTTTTTAACATAAGGCGCGCCCCGGCAATCGAGCCAGATCATTGCGTTGGCCAGATGGTTTCCATTCCTGTCGAGCGCGACCGTGCCGGACCATTGCCCGGTGCAACTGATTGCCATAATGTCATTAACGGGAACCAGGCGACGAGCAATCAGTCTCCCGGACGTGTCCTTGATGCGCTGCCACCACAGGGCCGGATCTTGCTCAACACCACCGTCAGGCAACAAATTAAGTGTGTCAGGTTCAAACTCCGTTGCTAGAACCTTGCCGGTGACTGAGACTAAGGCAGCCTTTGCCCCGGAAGTGGACAGATCAAACGCCAAAACATATTTTTCAGTCTGATCCGACATCGGGTTATCCAAACAATAAGCAAAGGAACCTTACGATGATCCCATTTTTCAACTCCCGATGACCTTACCGCCGAAGGCAATCCAACTTCAAGCCTGCTGATGCCAATAGCCGCGCTGGCCGCGGTTGCGTTTAGTTCCTTGCTGGTGGTTGATTGCTGAATCCAATGGCCTCCGAAACGTCCCGCTGGTTTTTCCAGCTTTGTGCATCCCTCACCCGCTCCATTCTTCTGGTTCTTCGTATGGTTTGCTGGACGCTGCTCTTGGATAATGGAGCGGCCCAGTTGGCCAAGCGTTTGGCGACAGGATTGTGCACGGTATGGAACAGCAACCTCATCGAATTGGATGATATGGATGGACGCCTTTGCTGTTTGCGGCTTTGAGTGGTCGCAGGGAAATCGCTGAACTGCTTATCGCTAAAGGTGCGGATGTGAATGCGAAGGGTGATGATGGATCGACTCCTCTGCACTCTGCGGCTTGGTACGATCGCAAGGAAGTTGCCGAGTTGCTGATCGCCAATGGCGCGGATGTGAATGCGAAGGATGACGGTGGCGACACCCCTCTTGATATGGCCGATGGCGAATCGCCGACATCCTGCGCCAGCACAGTGGCAGAACGGGTCATGAATTAGCACTGGTGTTTCGTTTGGATTACAGCATGGATCAATGGCCTTTCGGTTTCAGTTTTGCCGCCAAGGATGGGATGACTTATGTGGTCGAGGTGACGCAGGACTTCAAGCAGTGGGGAGTGCTGGAAACAATCGAGGGAACCGGCAAGCAGGTTAAGTTCATCGACCCAAGACAGCCGTTGGTGCCTTTCAAGCGGAACTTCTATCGCGTCAAAGGGGTCGAGTGACCTCCTCCGCAAACACAGCGGCAAGACAGGTGAAGAATTGAAAGCTAAAAGGAAATGAAACCCTCCTGCTCACAACAATCGCAGCCGTGCTGTTGGTGGAGTAAGAATGCCCACCACCAAAGTCCATCCTAACCAAGTCAAAGGACTGGATCTCCTTCAAGCGCACCGTTGATGCCCTTGATAATAAGCAGAAGGGCGACGTGCTGATGGGCTTCGAGGAGAGCGGCGGCATCGGTTTCCCGGGACACATCCCGGAGCGCGACGGTATCCTTGCCGGCTTGGCTTTGCCCGAGTTGTTGGCCACGGAATAAACCTCGCTCAATCACCTCCTGGCCAAGCTGGAAAGACAGTTCGGTACGATCGGCTCGACGCGCATTTCCCACTCGGGAAACGTGCCAAGCTGATGAACCACCGTGCCGCCAATCCGCCCGCCAAGCTCGCCGGTTCGCTAGTGACCGAAGTGAAGACATTCGATGGCGTGAAGTACATTGCAGCCAACGGCGCGTGGCTAATGCTGCGCGGCTCCGGCACAGAGCCAATCCTGCGCATTTACGCTGGGGCTCGCAGTGATGCTGACACCAAGAAACTCATTCGATTGGGCATCAGCCTAACCCGACAGGTTTAGCTTCAGCGCCGACTAGGCGCAGATTATCCCGATTCATACAGTTGAGAATATTGTCCACAAAGGGAGGTATGTTGGACAAAGGCGGTTTTCGTTTCGTAGCATGGGGTTGAGGCAAACTTATCGTTTATTTCCCGGAAAACTTGCGACGAATGATCTTCAATTGCCTTGCGAATAATAGCCGCAGACTCGAATAGATGAATATCTTTGCACGCACGACTTACAACTGAAGGGCAAGAAAGGATCTGAAGGGCAAGAAAGGCTAATAAATAAACAAGATAGACACTAGTACAGACAAAGAGTGCGGTCTATCTTGATGCTTTGTTTGAGCTGGTTTTAATAGGTCTAAGTCAAATTGCAACGAGGTGATGATGATAAAATGGCAATATATGGGAATATTGGTTTCAGTTCGCTTGTGAAAAATTTCACAAAATCGACCAGTGATAAGTGCGATGACATATCCACTCGCAAGGAAGGTGAGGTTGATTTTCTATGAGGGATAATT
>Ga0315334_10001616_pt1 | contig 13903 bp, 11 predicted proteins | sample M150034915metaG_FD_205555 | JGI IMG/M metagenome (GOLD analysis project Ga0315334, IMG submission 205555) | Ammonia-oxidizing marine archaeal communities from Monterey Bay, California, United States - M1 500m 34915 | ecosystem: Environmental > Aquatic > Marine > Intertidal zone | place: USA... | reverse complement strand
GGGAACTAAAGTTCTTGTAGAGGGTTACTACTTTGAGTGGCTCCTCCCCGCAGACCTGACGTTCTACGCCACGCTGGCCCTGAACCAACACATGCACAATCTGGACATGGACAAGGAACAGTTGACCTCCGTGGTCAAGGACGTTATTGGCATTGACGCCATGATCGAGTCTCTCTGGGGACTGATGACCGAGTACAGCAGGGACATCGACATCACCACGTCCGAGGCCGTCCACATCCCTGCCTCTCAACGCTTCCGCATGATCCAGCAACTCCTACAGCACTGGACCGCAGAGTACGAGAAGAAGGCCCGTGCCCTCAACATTGGTCTGGACCGCATCGAGGTCTTTAACCTGCGGCGCACCTCCCGCACCACCAACCGACTGGTGCCGGTACAGAAGTCTCGTGAGTTGGGCGACTACGGCCCGATTGAGCGGATCTACTCACCGATTGACGATGGAGAGATCACCATTGCTGAGGAGCAGGATGACCTACGTACCGACGTGTTCATCGACGGTGATCCTCCTGAAGGGTATGTTTCAGGCGTTAGGTATCTCTAGTGGTCGACGTAAAGCGTGAACTAGATCATGTGTGGGAGAACTACCGCCGGTACCATCGTGACACCGGAGAAACTATTATCTGGTACGAGTTGCAGCCCTTCGGCGCAACAGCGGCTACGGACAGTCTGTTCGATGATGTGTACGACGAGGGTCTGCTGACAACTGGTGGACTGCGTTACCAGACCGGGGTCCTCATTCCGGTGCTCCAGATACAGGAGACCGAGGACACCAAGAGGGCTTCGGCAGACGGTCGCCACCCGGTACAGGTGGTGTTCGGCGTAGCCTCTGTGAAGGACATGCGGGACGCTGGTGTCAGCAACGTGTCGGAGTACCGAGGACACTTAAACGATATGTTCTTCTACGATGGTAGGCACTATTCTGTTAACGCCTACCGGGTGAGAGGACGTGCCCAAGAGGACGTTGTGGTCACGTTTGAAGGTATCGAGAAGTACCTCGATCAGGAGTTCGTGAACGACCCCGGGCCCACGTCTGTGACCGCAATAGACTACGGATGGCCTGCTACTCTTCCGTCCTAAATGGTGTATCATTAGTACAAGATCCTAATGAGCATTAGGGTCTCTCAGTTGCCCAGAGGACGCTAGGAGAGCGCATGGCTGTAAAGCCACTAACTGACGTTGCCGAGTCCTCTGACGAATACCTAGGACTATTTAGTTCTGGTATCCCTGCATTTATTTCCTATGGGAATAGGCTGTACCTCCAGTTGCCGGAGATAACTGCGAGCGCTATTAACGAGGCGCTTGACCACCATGTGACTGAAGCACGCAAGGTTCTGTCGAGGGACGAGAACTACGCTGAACTGGCCCCCTACTATGATGTGACGCAGGACGAGGACGGTGGCGATATGCTTTCGTTTGGTTTCTACAACCTCCCTGACCACCTGAGCGAAAGGGCCTTCGCTCTGGAGTACGGAGACACTAAAGGCACTCCTATGCAGGGGTTCATTCGCAGGACACTACACCGGGAGGAAGAGCCACTTGGTGACCGTATTAGCGTCGAGTCAGATCGGCTAATGGGTGAACTAGTGGTGTCACATGGCTGATCGCACCGGCTTCCTACTGGCTGAAGATCAGGCCCTGAAGGTCAAGTTCAGTGGCATCCAGTTGTCTGATGACAGGGATTCAACTCGTGACGTACAGGTGTTCTTTAGGTACCCAGAGGGGGAGACTGAGAAGAAGTATCCGTTTATTACGTTGGAGTTATTGAACGTGAACCACGCTGGAGGTCGCCAGCACTCTGACTCTACTATCTATGCGTTTCGTGGCACTGCTCCGGCTGGTCAGCCTGCTGGACACTACGCAACTGATGGTGACGTATCCTCGTTTACGTATTGGCCTGACCATACGGATGACGTGAGCACTTTGGCGTCTGGTGTTACAACCCCGTTTCTGAGTGCTCGGGAGCATGTGCCAGTTGACTTGCTATACCAAGTTACAACCTTTGCTAGGTCAGCCATACATGATCGTTATCTACATGCTCACATTCTAACTAAAGTAGCCCCATTCCGACGTGGGTACCTAAACGTGCCGATAGATGATACTAGTAGGCACATGGACCTACTTGAATGGCGTTCTGCTGACATGCTTGATGAAGAGGCCGGATTCAAGAAGAGGATCTTCAGGAAAGTATACACTTTGTCTGTCACATCAGAAATCCCGTCCACTAGTTTGGTTGGGTTGTATCAGGTTGCTCGTGGCGAAGACGGCTACGCATCCGGTAGCACCACATTCAAGGATAAAATCACGCTGGATGTTTTGGCGTGAAACTCGTAACCCACTGTATTAAGGAGAAGTCGTAATGGCTACATACAATCGACCCGGAGTCTACGTTAACGAGGCCGCTTTAAAGGCCGTTGTTACCAGCCGACCCGGGCGTACAACTGCCACATTCGTGGGGCAGTCTACTCGGGGCCCGTTAGGTAAGCCCGTACTAGTTCAATCGTGGGGGGCCTTTACCTCCACCTTTGGCGACATCAGTGCGTCATACGAACTGGGGTACTCCGTATACCAGTTCTTCTCTACTGGAGGTACTGAGTGTTACATTGTCCGTGTCCTGACTCAGAGCGCCGTGGCTAACACAGCCGCATCCCTTGCTCTGGTCCATGACACTGACAAGAACCTGTTCACTGCCACATCTAAGTTGGCTGGTGCTGACGGCAACAATATCACTATGGTTGCCACCAAGAACTCCAGCAACAATGACTCTGCTACTGGTGGGGGTACGGGCCTCTTGGACGTGACTGTCAAGTACAAGGGCGTCACCAAGGAGACCTACGTTGGTCTGACCTTCGCTAACGCCACGTCAACAGGGTCTGCTACAGAGGCTATCAACAACGCTGTGAGTGGCTCCCAGTACATCACGGTGTCCTCGCAGATCACCAACAACCATGCCTCTGGTTCCCAGTTCAACACGTCATTTACTAGTGACGTTACCTTCACCTTGGCTAGCGGGGTCACAGGTGGTGTGTCAGCCAAGGCCACAGGTCAGGTCCGTGGAACCACCGCCGGAGTTGCCGCTAACCACTTCCTGCTCACCGCACAGAACGACGGAGCGTGGGGTAACGACTTGACAGCCGTTGTTACCGACGGTTTGGAGTCCGCTACGGCTACGTCGTACGGAACCTTCGATCTGGTAGTGAATCTGAACGGGGTAGAGAAGGAGCGTTGGACTGAGGTGTCCTTGGACTCTACGCACAATAGGTACGTAGAGACTCTGCTTGACACGTACTCTGACTATGTGACGGTATCCTCTGTCGCTACGCCTGCTAAGGCTACTAACACTTCGGTTACCGCAGGAACCTACTCGCTTGTGGGAGGCTCTGACGGGACTGCTGTTGTGGCATCGGACTACACCACAAGCATTGCCTATATGGATCAGGTAACTGGTGACTTGCTCATCAACCTGCCGGGGGTGTACGGGTCGTCTGAGGTCAACGCCGCTACGTCCTATGCTGCTGGCAGGGGTACAGGGTTTGTCATTATTGATCCTGATCCAACAGCAACAACAGCGTCTCAGGCTGTAACGGCAGTTGCGGCGTACACCAACACTAGTTACGGGGCGGTGTACTACCCCGCAGTTACTGGCCCTGACCCGACTAAGACGGGACCATCTGCTCTACGCACCAACGCTTTGGGCGGAGCGGTTACGGCTGTGTACTTGAGGGCTGAGAGGCTACATTCAGTGGCTAAGGCCCCGGCTGGGTTTAGCCTAGATATTCCCAATGTGTTCGGGTTGAAAGCCACGTACACAGAGGCCGAAGAGGGGACGCTGTATAACGCAAACGTCAATCCCATTCGGCTGGTGCCCGGAACCGGTGCGGTAATCCATGGAACTCGTACCCTCGCTAAGACTTCACCTGAACGGTATATCCCTATTCGTAGGACATTGAACTACGTGAAGGCTCAGATGAAGGAGATCACTCAGTTTGCAGTGTTTGAGCCTAATGACCCCCATCTCAGGGAACGGGTGGTTCAGGTGACCACTACGTTCTTGAGGGGTTTGTGGGGCAAGGGTGGTCTTAAGGGTGGTAACCACACTCAGGCGTTCTACGTGACATGCGACGGAACGAATAACACATCCTCCACCATCGCCAATGGTGAACTTCACGTAGAGGTTGGGTTGGCTTTGCTGTACCCGACCGAGTTTGTAATAGTAAACGTCAGTCAGTGGACTGGCGGTTCCAACGCAGTAGACACACTTTAAGGAGTAAGTAAATGACAGTACAATCATTACGCACAGATCCACTGCGTAACTTTAAGTTCAGGGTGTCTATCATCCCGCAGGACAGCGAGTTACTACTGTTGGCTGAAGGTATCCCAAATCTGGGGTTTGCCCAGATGTCGGGTATCGCTGTAACCAATGAAGTTATCCCGTACAGGGAAGGTGGGATGAACACCCATCCACACAAGATGGTAGGTCAGTCGGACTTCGCTCCGGTGTCGTTGGCACGGGGCATGTTCGCCAACCAAAGCCAGTTGTACAAGTGGCAGCAGTTCATGCACTCATGGCAGGGGGGCTTTGCCCTAGGGTCAACCGGCAACGGAGACGGCATGGAAGGTGGAGTTGCTCCTAGTGACTACCGTTGCCACGTTTCCGTAGCGGTGTATGACCACCCGGTAACTTCGTCTAACGACTCCTATCAGTACGACTCTGACCCGTCTGCTGCCTCGACTGTTAAACTTCCCAAGAGGCTACAGGTCAAACTGTACAACGCTTGGCCCGGGTCATATTCCATCAGTGATCTCAACGCTGGTGACAACGGCATTCTGATTCAGCAGTTGCAGTTGCACCATGAGGGCTTTGAAGTCTTCTGGGATGGTGACGTAGGGTTTGGTGAGTCATAGTAGCCGGAGTAACCTTGTGATAGTCCCATAACAACACGTATAAATCTAGGACACTAGGAGAGATCAATGAGTTTAGAGTTGTCAGAACAGGCTGAAGTGTTTAACGAGGCTATTGCAGATGACCCACCTGAAATGGGTAAGCCAGCCCCTACAACAGTGAAACTGTTGTGTGGGTTGTGGGATACTGAGACAGGTAAATGGCAGGATCAGGCCATAGTGTCTGAGATGACAGGAGAGGACGAGGAGGAGTTGGACCGACTCACTACTCAAGATAACTTGTCGTACGCTGACTACACGTCAGCCCTGCTACGTCGTGCGGTCACGTCAGTCGGTGGTATTCAGGTGGCAGACAACCCGTCTGTCCTAGATAACCTAATCATCGGGGATAGGGACCTCCTGTTTATGGGAGTTATTCGTGCAACCTATGGGAACATACGTTCCTTCTCGGTGGTTTGCCCTGACTGTGAAGAGAAGAACGAGATAAAGGTAAACCTAGACGAAGACTTTGAGATGGATAATCCCAAGTCCGATCCACGAGAGACCCGTACAGTCACTCTCCGTAATGGAAACACCGTTAAGATTAAGTACCTGACTGGTGGTGATGCTTCGTCTATTGCTTCTGCGGGTGACACCCCTGCGGTGCAGAACACCGAGATTGTCGTACACAGCGTTGTGTGGGACGATGACCGGTCACTAGCAGTTAGGAAGAAGTGGGCCAAAGCATTGTCCTTGGCCGACCGCAAGGTCATCGTAAAGGCTGTGCTGGATGACCAACCCGGCCCGAGACTGGAGGAGGTGAATGCCCCGTGCGCCTACTGTAGTAAAGACATTTCTATGGTACTCGACTGGGTGTCCCTTTTATTCGGTTAACATTAATCATGTATATTGGCATTATGACTCCATTTCTCAAAGTTACCCCGGCTACACACTACGAGACATTAAGTCCATGTCTGTCCGGCAGAGATCGTTTTGGAGTGCCATGGCTAGGTGGCACACGTAATGCCTGAAGACGTTGAGTCCCTAGGAAACGAGTCCACAGACCAGACTATGAAGGCGTTCGCCACGGTAAAGGCGCGCTTTAAGACTGACATCGAGTCCTTAACAGGGCTGTCACGAGAGTTTGGAACTCTAAAGGACTCCTTGCGGAGTATCAACGATGAGTTGACCAAGATGATTGCTCTTGGTGCCCAGACCACCACAACACTACAAGGTGTAGCCCAAGCGGGCGGTGGCGTAAGTGGAGGGGCAATCCCCGGCCCAGCCACAGGCACAGGCGGTAGGTCCAAGGCTGGTGGTACTGGTGGTATTGCCGTAGCGTCTAGCAGTGGTATGTGGCAGAAGTTCGTAGGTAACCTACGAACTGCACAAACCAACCTGAACAAGCCCGTGTCCACTGGCGGGTTTGTCCTCAACCAAGCCGTACAGGCTGCTACACAGGGTATGCAGTGGACACAGGCCCGTGTTAAGGGGGCTGCCCCATACATGCTTAGTTCTGATCGTATGGGGAATCTCATACGTCAGATGTACGGTGGAACCCAACTACAGTATCAGGCTCAGTATCGTGAGCCACTAACAGATTATCTTATTGGTTCTGAGGGCATCACCCCACTGCTTGGTTTGCAAGTCAGCACTGGCCTCAATGCTAAACAGATGGCTAAAGGTGTAGAAGGTATCAGGGTAGCCTCCGGCTTTGGTTACAGTACCCAAGATGCTACCAGCATGATTAGGGCGATGGCCCAACCGGGGTCGTCCAACCTGATGACCATGATGTTGGGCATGGGGCTTTATGGTCCGGGTGGTACGGCCCGTGACCCAATGGACGTAGTGCGTAACACTGTACAGCGTCTGGGTTTGACTAACTCAGCGATGGTGGAGGGAGCATTGCAGCCCGGGTCAATGACCCGTGCCAACTTGGCCCGCACCGGGCTACCTATGGACATGCAGGATCTTGTCATTCAGTACGCTCAAGAGAACGTACAGTTCCGAAACAAGGGTGGGGAGGGGATGTATGACCCCTCCAACCCGGAGCACCGCAGTCGTATGGGTGTACAAGAGGGGTACGCCACTGAGTTTGAGCGTACTCGTACGAAGGAAATGGATCGTCAAGAAAACTTCTATCGTCGTCAGATTGACAACTACGAACAGTTAGAAGAGAACACCCAGCGGTTGATCGAGGTCTTCGGCAAGTTGGAGGACACCCTTAGCACCCTCATCGGGGGGCAGATCAGCATGACCAACAAGTGGTGGCGAGGAGCGTTACCATTTGCGGGTGCTGCTCTAGGTGGACTCGCAGGGTTTATAGGGGGCGGCTTCAACCCGGCCACGGCGTTTTTGGGAGGAACAGCAGGTTACACCATGGGTAAGGGGGCGGCTGGTGCTTTAGGCGACCCGGAGCCTGTTGCTACAACAGACTTCTCTACATATGGATTGCACTCTTCTTTGGTGGGCTCTGGTGGCAGCACTGGGATACAGGCTCTGGCTAACAAAGCCGCCCTGCCAATATCGGAGGGTGGTATTTCCACCCAGTTGACCCTCACAAGCGGTGTTCGATCAATGCAAGAACAGTGGAACCTGTTTGCGGACACGGCCTCTGGTGGGGGTCCTGACGGCAGGCACACAGCGGTTCCTGTTGGTCAGGAGCAGCCGGGGGATAGGCTTTATGACCGCAGGTACTACCGTTTGAACGCTAACGGTAAGAAGAGGGGCTACGCTGCTCCCCCCGGCGATTCCAAGCACCAGACCGGTAAAGCCGCAGACTTGGGACCAGACAAAGCACATCCATTTATCGCTCAGAACGCTTCTAGGTTTGGTCTGAAGACAGCGCCCGGTGAAGACTGGCATGTGACCCTAACGGCAGACGCTAGAAACACGGCAGTTGACACTGTACTGGGTCAAGCCAGAGGAGGTAACACCTTTGCGTCTAGCGCCGTACAGCGTCAGGCACAGGCCGCTGTGGGAGCCCTGAGCCTCACGAAGTTGCAGCGGAATCACGAGAAGTACACCCCTGTTGAGTACGCTTCCGTCACTCAGCCAGTCAGTATGTCGTCACTTGCCCCTGTAGGAGATCCACACTACGCCTCCTCGGCAGCAATCTCCCAGTGGGGTCCCGGCCCGTGGAACTCCACGCTGGGAGGTGGCAGCGGTCAAGTTATTACCATCTCTCCCACCTTGAACCTCACTGGTTCTGGGAATGACGCCGTTGACGCACAGCGTTTGGCAGACCAAGTTATCAAGTTGATCGAGACCTCACGAGTTGTGCAGTCTCTTAGGAGGTCGTAATGCCGGGTCCAAACTCATCGTTCTCTGACCGGGCCACTGGTAGCACCGTTTCTGCCGTGCATCCCGGCTCCATCGGGATGACAGGGGTGAGTTCAACATCACTGGCCGCAACCTATGAGAACCCTAAGTTTACGTCTTTCCCTAGACAACTCGATACAGACCACGTTATCCAGCGTGGGTACATGCGTGTGTTGTCGGAGGTTTACGAGTTAGGTGAGGGCGGCAACAGGATAAATACGTCACGAGACATGGTCCATGAAGCACTACAGCACGAGGTAGGCTCAAAACTTAACTTCCAGTTCAATCCAGACACCCTTAATCGTTCTGTTACTGCTCGTACTGATACACAGTTGTGGATAAACCAGTCCCCCACGCAGTTGCTTCAGCCCGGAATTGGTGACATGAACTTTGGGTGGACAATGTTGTTCAACAGGGAGGCAGAGGTAACGAACAACTACATTGAACGAAAGAAGTTGAACGCCCGGGATCTAGAAGGATCGGCTGAATCTGGTTTAGATGCGTGGGCGGATAAAGGAATGACTGGTACCGCCGCCGCAGCCGTTCAACTGGGTGTGCTGGCTGACATTGCCATCTTAGATAGGATTACTGGACAGAGTATCAGTAAGGCTCAGATTGACTACGCCCACGCTCGGCAGCAGCGTTTGATTGATCTACAAATCATAGAGGACCCCAAGGCAGGGGAAGGCAACACCATTATGGAGATTGCCGAAGAACTGGACCTACTCAACCCGGACAACGAGGACAACATCCTGAGTGCTAACACTCACAACGCTGCCTTCCTAATCCCTAACCCTGTTAGGGCCGTGTTCTCCCGGCATTTCATGGTTGACGGGTACGTTAATCAGGTCACCGTGTCCTACCAGAAGTTCTCTCCTGAGATGATTCCCACCGTGGCGCTGGTGGACATCTCAATGCACGCTATCTATCAGGGGTTCGCTCGCAGGAAGACCACCTTCACCACGCTGATGGACCTCGCAGAGCGAGAAAGTCCGTCTGAAAGCAGCGACGGGGAGGACATTGATGGCACGGAGAGGCCAGACGATGGGGTAATCGTTGAGTTGCAGCGCCTTGGGGACGTACGACCAGTGCTCACTGGTGTGGACCACACCCCTGCTATTGACGGGGCGATAGGAGACTATGTACCCGCAGACCCGGAGACCCACTTCACAGACCACAGGTCGGAGTACGGGACGGAGGGACGTGCTGGCGAAGACAACGATGAGTACGAGGACAGTGGCACGGGTGCAGACATTGCTGTTCACTCCGTTGCTGTAAAGGTTAAAGGTGGCTTCACACTCACCCCCATCTCATACCTAGACCCCTACACGGGCAACAACCCGTTGGGAACATATCTACGTGAAGCAATGCGGGGCAACAAAGCGGGCTTCTCACGGACGAGCCTGTCAGCGGAGGTCCACTTGGGACTGTCCATCAGGGCACGTCTTAAGGGTACAAAGGACGACATCGACTGGCTTACCACCAATGGTGGTGACAGTGGGTTCTCCGATCCCAACGACAGGGCGTCTGTGTTCTTCGGTACATGGCCCACAGGTCAGCGTAAGAAGTTGCTAGGGTTCGGCTACGACAACCTGTGTGGGTTGACCGGGGCCGGTAGTGGAGCATCTGGGTCGGAAGAGATCGCTTTCAGGGATGGTCTGTACACTGCGTTTACCAACCAATCCACGACTCAGAACGGGTTCACGGGCACACAGACTGGTCAGTCTGGTTCTGGTAACGGGGCCCTCACTCGGTCGTTCCCCATCACTTCCCACCACAAGTCTGCCCCGTACAAGTACGTCAAGCCGGGTACCTACGGTGACTTATTGCGTATGAAGAGTTTTACTATAGAAACTCAAAACATACATATAAAGGACGACGACTACATCTTCATAGAGTTACCCAACAAGACACCACTGAGGTGGGAAGAGGAAGATACTAAGTATTACCTAGCCAACGGGTTCTGGGACAAGGCTAACGGAACAGCATCTGGCAATGCTGCCAACAGGGATGATGACTTTGTTCCGTTCCCGTACCTTGAGAAGGAAGGTACTGGGGAGGAAGACTACGACCTTGATGACACCAGCGACGCTTGGCGGTCAAGGTTGGTGATTGGTTCTAGAAACTTCACCGTACACTACCAAATGCGTCTGCTGATTAAGAATGTTCTGAAGTACGATGGTCACACCTTCTCCAATACCGGATGGATGGCCGTGTCCCCACGTACCACGAACTCTGAACTTATTTCCCGTGGGGCAGGCTTTGAGTGGTCTGAAGTTCTGACCCCAACCGAAACCTTGGGAGTCGAACTTGGAACAGATAGGTCACACAGGCTAAAGGGAGAACTACAGGGAATGGGAGTGGATAGAGGAGAGACCCCCTACGGCATTCTTGCCTACAATGGCTACGGCGCTGACCCCATCGGTGTTCCATGGCAGACGGGTGGTGACGACAACCAGTCCCACAAAGGAGACCTTCGTGGTAGTCAGCACTTCGATGGTCATATGTATGACTCAGGGGCAGGAATGGTAAGGTGGGACCCCCAACACGGGACGCTGCTCGGATCATCGGCTGAAACTTCCTATTGGATCGGACGTACCAAGGAAGTTCACATATCATCAAACTTGTTTGGGGGGTATAAGTCAATGGGAAGCAAGTTTAAATAATGGCACTAGCACCATTCTCTCGCTACAAGCAGGTGCTTGACCAGAACGGGGCGGCTGTGGTCAAGCGTAAGGCAAAGGCAACTGGTAGGTATTCTACTATCGTGTCCATTCAGGGACAGACTTTCCAAGAGATCGCCTCCCAGTGGTTGGGGGACCCCAGCCAGTACTGGAGGATCGCTGATCTCAACCCCCATGTCCCCTTTCCTGATGAGATTCCGACTGGAACCCGCCTTAGAATACCAGCGGTATAGGCTATGGCAAAGGTAAACCTACCTCGTCAACCTGAGGCCCCGAATCATAGCATCTACGTGGACATCGACGGGTTTGACCATGGCGCTATTGAGCGTATCGACATCAACCTCAAAGAGAACGAGCACGATCACGTTAGATTTATTCTAGGAGGTATCAGTCCTCTGTCCGTGACTGACTACGTGGATCTACCAGTCAGGGTAGTGGTGGACGTGGGGTACAATGACGGTTTTATATTCTGTGGGTACATTAATCACGTACAGCCTACACACACGGTCACTAGCGGGCGTGCCAACCGTAGCCTGTTTCAGGAAGCGTGGGTGCATTGTTTAGGGGCCAGTTCCTTGATGCGTGGCAAGCGCACCAAGATGTGGAACGACTTTAAGGTACTGGACATGGTTAAGTCTATGTCGGTTAACTATCAGTTTTCGTTTTCTTGTCCTAATAACACTCCAACCATCCCCCGGCTGTCACAACGAGGTGAGTCAGACTGGGCCACGCTGACTCAAGCCTGCGTAGCGTCGGGTCTGGCCGTGAACGTACATGGTACTGAGATCCATGTGTGGAATCCTCAGACTGCCGTGCGCTACGGCGCACCTTCGGCTGTTCTGGAGTCTGTTAACACCTCAGGAGGGCCCGCATCAAGGGCCCCCGGACGAATCTATGAGTTTGAGGGTTCCTTTGGAACAGCATGGAGCGGAGACGTAAACACAAAGACGCTGGTGTTGATGGACTCAGCGGGTAGCGAACACACCGTAAAGTCATCAGACTTGTATGGAACCACAGGGTATGGAACTGCCGTGCAGTCTAGCCTCACTGACGTGATGGCAGTCGAAGCCCAGTCGCCCGAGGATGCTAGGCGAAAGTTGTTAGCCGAGCGAGCGCACTCTGATGCCTACACTGCAAAGGTAACTACCACAGGTGTAGCAGGACCCATCCCCGGTAGTGCTATAGAGGTGAATGGCTTTAACAGTAACTTTGATGGGGCATGGCTGGTACGAGAGATGAGTATGCAGTTCAATCGAGGGCACTTCGTCTCCGAGTTCGGCTTGGGTAGGAGCACCACCGGCTCCAGTTACACGGGTCTCCCCACCTTGATGGCGTACGATCCTGCACCCCTTCCCAAACTCAACGAGGTTCCCTTGGCAGGCACGAATAAACGGTGGGTTACCACTAGTCGGAGGACGCATGAGTACTCCACTAACTGACTCTCAGGTTCATCGTGCCAAGGTAGTATCCTCAGACTCCGCTACGGGCGAGATCAAGGTAATGATCCCGTCAGTTACGGGTCTCACAGGAGCCGTGCCCATCTCTTTATGGGGTAGGGAGATCCACGCTGCTAACAGTAAGTGGCTGGTGCCTGACGTAGGTGACACCATCGTGGTGTGCCGTGAGGATGAGGATTATACCAACGTCTTCTGGATCAACACCACGGTCCCACCTGACCCGCCCTACACCTTTGATGATAGCCTGAACACACGGTTCGGAACCGGGGATGACGCTGTTCTACAGGTCGACCGGACCAGCGGACAGATCAGGGTCAACACCCCCACTGCGGAGACGGAACCTTCAGGTGGTCTCTACTACCCGCTAGTGGTCAAGGCGACCAACTCATCATGGCCTGCCATAAAGATCACCCCCGGCGGGAACGCCACGTACACCACTAGAGCGACCATGATGCTGCACAAGACCGTCATGGGGGCAGGCAGTGCTGCGGGTGCTGAGGGTGACTGGTATGTCTATGACATTGATAACGCTAAGTACAACCTGCAACACACCGGCCATGACAACGCCACTACTGGTGGGTTAACGGTTAGATCCACGGGGACGCACACTTCTCCGTCAGGCACGTTTGAGAGGTACGTGAATATATCCCCGTCGTATGACTCCGGTGGTGGCGAGTATTGCTACATTACTAGTGACATAGACACCAGTCGTTCGTACTACTTTAATCGTCACTGTAGGTGGGGTGGAACTATTTACCCACTCACGGATAATTTTTACGACCTAGGCACCACTGGTTACCGGTGGCAGGACATCCATCTAGTTAACCAGCCTCACAGCCACTCGGATCAAAACTTCAAGACGGACATTTCTGACTCTGATCTGGGACTGGACTTCATCAACGCCCTCCGACCAGTGTCATTCAAGTGGATCGACCGTGGTGGTGGGGACGCTGGGGTTAGGACGCACTACGGACTGCTGGCTCAAGAAGTGGAGAGCGTGCTGGGCGCTGCTGCTCCTACTACAGCCATCTGGGCCAAGGCTACTATTCCGGCTAGCGATGCCTTGGAGACAACGTATAACGACAACGGAACCATTCTGATGGAGGGGCATGACGCTGTTGAGGAGCATGAAGAACAGACTCTGAGGTACGGCGAACTAATCTCGCCTATGATTAAGGCGATACAGGAACTAACCACACGGCTAACAGCACTGGAGTCAGCATGATACCGACCACCAAGAGTAACGTAGACCTCTCTCTCCTACACCCGCGCTTTAAGAAGCGTCTGGAGGCGTTCTTCGATGACCCCCGCATCCGTGGGCGTGTCTCCGTCTCCTCAGGCTGCCGGTCCTACGCCCAACAGATGTACTTCTATAATAAGTACCTCTCTGGTAGGGGAAACCTCGCTGCCAACCCCGACCGGCGCTTCGGTACCAAGGGGCTGGATGGTCAGGGCATCTGGCGCGGAAGTTGGCACATGGAACAAAATGACGGATTTTGCTATGCGGTTGACTTCCACCGTATTAATAATGACCTACACACATGG
>Ga0315334_10001614_pt1 | contig 13905 bp, 15 predicted proteins | sample M150034915metaG_FD_205555 | JGI IMG/M metagenome (GOLD analysis project Ga0315334, IMG submission 205555) | Ammonia-oxidizing marine archaeal communities from Monterey Bay, California, United States - M1 500m 34915 | ecosystem: Environmental > Aquatic > Marine > Intertidal zone | place: USA... | reverse complement strand
CCCATGGACTATGGCCAGGTAAAACTTACCCGTTCCAAGTTCTACCGCATCTCCGGTGCCAGCACCCAGCACCGTGGGGTAATTCCCGATATCGCATTTCCAGACTTCTACGATGCCTACGATAATATTGGCGAAAGCAATCTCGACGGCGCCCTGCCCTGGGATACTGTACGCCCGGTTGAATACAACGCCTATCTGGCGATTCAGGCGTTGTTGCCAGAGCTAAGGCAACTGCATGAAGACCGTGCCGAAGTTTCGCCGGACTTTATCCATTTAATCGGTCAGATCGAGCGCACCAGGAAGTTACGTACCCAGGAACAATTGTCCTTGAATGAACAAGTTGTCAAACTGGAGCGGGAGTCGAACCGTCGTGCCGCCTTCGATGCGGAGAATATGCGTCGTCTGCTGAAGGGCCTGACGCTAGAAGATTGGGTGTCCGATGCTGAGCGTGAGGCGGCAGAGGATGAAGAAGAGACCGCTGCTGAGCTCAGCGACGATGTCACGCTTGCCGACAACGAAGCATCTGTTGAGGAGGAAGAAGTCGACGAGGAAAAAGATCCGCTGTTGTTGGAAAGCGGCAGAATACTCGCGGACTTCATAGCTCTCAACGAGCGCCATATTAGCGCCCTCGATGGCATCTCCTCAGATCGATAACCTTTCTCTATCCCTCGATATCTGATAAAAAAAGGCCCTCTTTCAAGGGCCTTCAAGCGGGGTCGAACTCAAGGAGGGTTCAATCAAATAGATTTGATTGAGCTTCCATTAAAACCGATAAATCTAGCGACAAGAGCAGCCAATCGAGGCAATGTCGAGATTAATTGTGGCGGCAAGGTGTCAGATTCCGCTTCAGCTACTCCAGCCTAATCACCGCCTAATTCAGGATATCCAGATTCTTAGCGTTATTTCTGTGCATTACAGGTGGAATACAGGTAGATTACTTTACTGCATATCCGCTAATCACCTCCATAAATCTTCAGATCGATCATAGGCTCCAATACGGAGGTCTCCTCCCAATAGTTTTGATTTGGCAATTTTACGCGTTGGCGTTCGAGGAAACTCGGTTACATAGGCTATATAACGAGGGATTTTGAAGGCCGCTAAATGCTTCTCACAATGCGTGAAAATCATATTAGGAGTACAGTCGTCACTTGAAAGCCCTTCTTTTAACAGGATATAAACTTTAAGCTCTTCTTTACGCACGGGATCTTCAACTGCTACAGCCGCCGCTTCTTCAATAGGCTCCATCTTCCTGAGAACAGTTTCCACTTCAAAGGCGGAAATATTTTCTCCTGCCCTTTTTATCATCTCCTTGATACGGCCGACGATGTAGTAGTATCCACGCTCATCTTGACGGAAAAGGTCGCCACTTCTAAACCATTTACCTCGAAAATTTTCGGCGTTGGCCTCGGGCCGTTTATAATAGCCTGCCATAATGGCGCGACCAGTTACCCATAACTCACCAATTTCTCCCAATGCGACGTCTTTCTCATCCTCCCCAACAATGCGGACTTCTCGGAATGGGGCGGGTAGTCCACAAGTCCCGGTTCCAATCATGTCAGTGGCATCTGGAGGGAGCGTAATGCCTCCGCCAATTTCGGTCATGCCAAATGAGTTCCGAGCTATTATATCCAATCTCTTCTCGATCTCCACGTTGGCTTCACCTCTCCATCCAAACGCATTAACAAATTTCAACGACAATTTTTTATCCAGTTCGCTAGGCGGATACCTCTTGAGAGCAGGTTCCGGAAAGATACAGTATTCGATTTTAAAATCGATTAGCCAGCTCATAAAGTCGCTTAACTTCATTCGGCGTGCGACATAAGTTGTGCCGCCTAAACAAGCTGCCATCAGCAGCTGCCACTGAGGATCCATGTAAAAAAACGGAGCCCAAATCAATGTAGTTTTTATGCCGAATCTTTCCCCCCGCTGCAGGGCCGCGAGGTGCGAAATTAGCATCCAGTATTCATGGGTTAGCATGCAGCCTTTCGGAAAGCCTGTGGTTCCAGATGTATATTGAAGGTTTAACAAGTCGGTTGCGGTAACAGCAGTAGGTGCTTCAAATGTTTCACTTCCTGCCTCGTCCAATTCCCGCCAATTAGGATAGGCTGCGGACGCCTCTCCTCGAACAATAACTCGCTCACGTATTAATAATGGTGGCCAATCACTAAGATTTTCAAAGTGATCCAGGTATTCGCTATCGATGATGGCGAATTGAGCATCGGAATCCAGCAGAACAAAATACATCTCCGAACTGGTATATGCAGTGTTGACTGGAACCACGACACCTCCAATTCGGCCAATTGCCACCCAGGCTACCACCCCTTCTTTTATATTAGGCATCATCATAGCGACATGTGTTCCTTTACGAACACCTAATTGCAGCAAGCTGGACGCCATGCGATTAGCCGCCAGGTCTAATTCTCGATATGTAAGAGTCTCCTCGTCCATGAAAAAATGACAAAGTATATTGTCCCCAAGCTCGCTAGCTCTGGATGCGATAAAGTCTCCCAAAGTTTCCGGTAAGATCATTTGCGCAGCGTCTTCATAGACAGACTTCATCGCTGCCTTACCCAGATCTTGTGACATCACTAAGTTCCTTCTTGGGTTATTTTCCAGCACTTTGTTCTGGAGAGTTGGGATCAAGTGGATTTCCACTGGTGTTGTCAGCTGTTAAATAGGCTGCTCGCTGCAAGCGATAAAGATGCGTCATGAATGCCCTGTTGTCCGATCGAGACAAATCCATGCTGCGATAGAATGCTTCCATTTCAACACGTACACCAATTTCCGGATGCGCTGCAATGCGCTCGGCATGTTCCATCGCGCAAGGCATCAGTTCACCAGGTTCCACTATTTTATTGTATACACCGAATCTCAAGGCTTCATCTGCTGTAAGTTTTTCACACATCAGAGCCATATTCATGGCAACTGCAGGAGGAAGGTGTCGCCATAGTTGAGTTGACCCACTTACCCCACCCATGCCGTATGATATTTCAGGAACAGCCAGGTAAGCGTTCGGGGTAGCAATTCTGATATCCATAAAATTCATTGCATAGATAAACCCCATGCCTAAAGCGGGTCCGTTCAATGCTCCAACTATTGGTTTGTACCGCTCTAATTGGTATAAGTTTCTCTCCCAGCCAGGCCTATGATCACGATCAGCTTCAGTTGAAGGTCTAAAGTGACCTACTAAAGTTTCATGAAGCGAATCTCGATTCCAGTCTCGCTTTATATCATCTCCACCAGAGAAAGCCCTATTGCCGCTGCCAGTTAAAATTCCTACTCGCATTTTAGGGTCGTGCAGAAAGTCTTTTAGATGATCATGAAATTCTTTATGCATTGGGGGCGTGATCGCATTGACTTTGCCATTGTCTAAAGTAAAAACGCCGATTTCGCCATGTGTTGAATAATGGACACTCATTGATGGATTCCTATGCTAAATCTACTAGGTGTTGGTTAAAGAAGCAGTGCGTCTACGGAGCAGCTCTGCGATAAACATAGCGACTGTGGTAAGAATAATGAGAAGAGTTGAGACTGCGGCAATAGTGGGTCTAAGCTCCAACCTAAGATCAGCCCATATTCTCATCGGAAGAGTCTCTCTTCCGCTCATAAGAAATTGAGCGATAACTAATTCATCAAATGAGACAAAAAACGCGAACACTGCCGCAGCCACAACGCTTGGTAACAAACTGGGAAAAGCAGCCGAAAAAAAGGCTCTTATTGGACCAGCGCCCAGCACTCGAGCTGCGCGTTCCAGGGTAAGATCCAGCTGCCGGTGCGAGGCGCCCACAATTAAAACCACGTAAGGTATTGCTATGGCGGTGTGCGCTCCAATTAATGCAAATATACTATTTTCAATACCCAGACTGATGGTAAAGATTAATACCCCAAGCGCTATAAATATGTGTGGAATCAGTAGTGGAGAAGACATGAAGTAAGACAGAAGGTTACTAAAGCGAAGATTACGCCTCTCGAGCGCAAGAACGGCCATGGTGCCAATAATCGCGGCAAGGATACTGACACTTATTGCTACGCCAAAAGACAATATTGTTGCTTGCATCCATGCCGGATCGTTAACAAAAGTATGATACCACCGAATTCCAAAATTGCTCGGCGGAAATCGCAGAAACGAATTGTTGCTTAAAGATATTGGGAATATTATGAGAATTGGAAATATCAAGTAAAAAACAATGAAGTAAAAATAAACTGAAAGCGCCCGTTTGGAAATACTCGCGCTTAGTTTTTGAAACATTAGAGGCTTCCCCGAGAGAGGGATTTTGTCAACATTTTAGATATCCTGCGCAAAACTAAAACGATTATCAAGGTAGAGAAAAAAAGCAGAATTGCGATCATTGCGGCAAATCCCCAATTCAACTGCTCGACCTGCATTTCGATTAAGTTTCCCAACATCAGATCTGTAGGCCCTCCAACTAGCGCTGGAGTAATAAAAAACCCCATGGACAGCATAAACACGATAATCATACCTGTTATGGTTCCGTCAAGACTCAGTGGCAAAAATACTTTCCGCATAGCCTGGGCGGGACTGGCTCCTAATATCCTCGCAGCCCGAATCAAGTCAAAATCTATTTCGGTCATCGCTGAATAACAAGTAACTATCTGAATGGGCAACAGTATTTGTATCATGGAGACGTAGACTGCTCCGGATGTAAATAGCATTTGTATTGATTCATCAATCAGCCCCAATGCAATCATCGTAGAATTGATAATGCCTTCGCGCCCAAGCACTACCATCCATGCATAGGTACGAATAAGAACGTTCATCCACATCGGAACGAATATTAAAAATAGAAAAGCGAACTGTTGCTGTCGGGGTCGCTTGACGATGAAATAAGCAACTGGATAAGCAATAAGCGCAGAAAGTATTGAGACGATGAGGGATACTTTTATAGTTCGCCACAATATTGTCAGGTATATATCACGCTCTAAAATCCGATTGATGTGCTCTGTTGTGAATTCAGGGTCGAAGATACTCGCTCGGAATATTTCTACTGCGGGCGCCAGAATAAACAAGATCAGAAGGATTATGGCTGGCCAAATCAACCATTTTCCGTAATCTCTGTTAGCGGTCATGGTATTTCCGAGAATATAAAAATAGACATAGTAATCCCTGTGCTACTGCAGCAACCATTCATTCCAACGTTCTTCAATTTGTTCCAAATTGTTTGCCCAGAACTCTTCATTAGCTGAAAACTGTACCGAAAGATTGCCCGGGTGAGTCGGTAAAGAAACGAATTCCTCAGGATCAACATAGCTAGAAAGCCCGGCTGCAAACCCAGGATAAGGTATCACCTTGATATATTCGCTCATCTTCTTGGCATTTGTTGCGCGTTCGTGGGCGTAGAGATGTGCTTCTTCAACATTTTTTGCTCCTTTCGGTATCCCAATAAAGGATAGGTGGAGCGCGCCCCCGTTCCAGACGATTTCAACAGGAATTCCAGCCTCCCTAACAGTGCTTACTCTTCCATTGAATGTAGTAGAAAAGTAAATTTCACCATCAGATAACAGTTGAATAGACTGTGCGCCCGATCTCCACCAGACCGTAATGTGGGGCTTTATTTCATCCAATTTTGCAAATGCACGATCGAGGCCTGCTTCGGTGGATAAAATCTCATAGAGTTTATCTAAGGGAGCTCCGTCCGCCAAAAGAGCAAATTCCAGATTGTCTTCAGGCCGGCCGCTTAATGAACGTGGTCCTGGAAATTTCTCGACATCCCAGAAATCCACCCAGGAGGAGATGGTTTCGCCTTCCGGGAGTTTGTCACTTCGAACCACCAAAATGCGAGAGTATGCAGCAACTCCCACGCCGTATTCCCTTCGGGATAGCTGTGGTAATTGCTGCAGAGGGTCAACAATGTCATAGTCTATCCGTTGTAAGAGCCCTTTTTTTACGCCAATTGGATAATCAGAAGCAGACAGCTCCACTGTATCCCAAAGAACATTTCCTGACCGAACCATGGCTTCAAGTTGAGCCATTCGCCGCGCCTCGGCAGACACACGCGTTATATTGATATCGTATTCGAGGGAAAAAGGATCGAGGTATATTTGCTGATTGGTATTCGCTACTACGCCTCCAGCACCAGCCACAACCAGTTCCCTGGGTTGAGTACTGCCGTGTCCGACAAATATCATTATGGACAAAAGTGCGGTTAACAGGCGAAGGATATGGATATTGGCTTGTTTCATAGTCTAATCCTTCTTCTGCAGCTCTGATGGATAGTTGAAATTTGCGTCGAGTTTACTAAGGCAGTGTATCCGCAATAGGTTTTAAATCTAACACGTTGAAACTTAATTCAATTGGCTCACCCGCTGATGAAATAGCGGTTCTGGATCCGCAGTTTTCTTGAAATAAGAGAGGAGTGTTCGCGCCGATACTGATCGTGTATTGAACTGTGTCACCCAGAAATAGTACATCAGTAACTATTCCTGAAATTCTCGGTCCCGTAGAACCCGCATCACATCGGAACAGCCTTTCCGGCCTTAGACTCACCATGTTATGTCCTTCTCCCCAATCATTCCGACCTGAAGGAAGATCGAAACTTACACCTGCCTCAATGAGATGAACGGTGAATGAGCCTTCGCACTCGATTTTTAGAAAATTAGTTCGACCAATAAACCGGGCAACATATTTGGAGTTTGGTTCATTGTAGACTGCGGAAGGAGATCCTATTTGGGCAATTCGCCCATCACCCATGACTGCGACTCGATCAGACAATGCTAAGGCTTCACCTTGATCGTGGGTAACAAATACTATGGAACAACCCAATTGTTGATGATAACGCTTTATCTCTAATTGCATCGCCTCGCGGAGTTTCAAGTCCAAAGCCCCCAGTGGTTCGTCCATGAGTAAGACTGGCGGCTCAAATACGACGGCTCGAGCGAAGGCTACTCGCTGACGCTCGCCGCCAGACAATTCCTTGGGCATTCTGTCTGCAATTTCGGGGAGCTGAATCATCTCCAGACAGTTTTTTGTCCGCCGCGCGATCTCGGATCGATTCACCTTGCGTAAATGCAACGGAAAAGCGATGTTCTCAGCGACAGTCATGTGTGGAAAGAGCGAATAGTTTTGAAACACCATACCGATGTTTCGGTGTTCTGGTGGAAGATTTAAAATAGATTGATCGTTTATCCGAATATCACCAGCGCTAGCATCAGTAAATCCGGCAAGAACATTCAGTGCAGTGGTTTTGCCAGAGCCGCTCGGGCCGAGCAAAGTAACAAACTCTCCTGACTCCACTTCCAGATTGAAGTCAATTAGTGCATCTACTTTACCGTAGGATTTTGCAACACCTCGAAAACTAACAGAAGCGCCAGAACTGTCCAACTGATCGTACCGCATCCTCTGGAGCCCCCTTTGCCCATTAATGGCTATGTGCTGCTTACGACGTTGATATTGGAAATGACACTAAAGTTATTTCCGAGATTGACATCGAATTCTCGGCATGTCAATTTGAAACAATGCCAGGTACGGGCTCCTCCCTCTCACTTAATCTCTGCGCTTTCCTTTGTAATTGAGCAGTAACGATGAATGGAAAACCGAAACGAATTAAAACTCGAGCATAGATATTGTTTGCCACTAAGCAAGCAACAGGGTGTGTTTGTTACGAAGGCTCAACCTGCATCATTTTGAGTCAGTCGATCAAGCCTAGGAACTCGCCACTCAGTGGTTGTGGCCTTATAATAACGCGCGGCCTCATACTGGAATCGGGGGAATCCCATTCTGGCGGTGATTGAAAGTAGCATGAAATTTTTTACGAATAACTGCCTTGGATTACACGCTATCCCCTGGCTGATATATTTAGTAGGATCATCAAATCATGATTAGTTTTAAATGCACAAAAATATTGCGACAGCGCAGGCTGATGCTGAAGGCCCTCGGTCTTACCCCCTTTGTCCCTGTTCTGAAATTTGCCAATGCAGCTTCCGCTGGGAAAGACAGAACCTATGGCGGTTTCCCCATGGGTTTACACGGAGCGACCTTGCGCAACTTCCCTAACGAAGAAGCGCTTCGCATCCTGACAGAAGAGTTGGGTCTGCATCGAATTGAACTCACCCCATCTCAGATTCGGCTACGGGCTTTTGACCAAGGGAATTCGAAAGGGCCAATATCAAGCATTGCAGAGGTCCGTCAGCTAAAACAACAATTGGCAGCAGCGGGTGTTATAGCAACTGCCTATGGTTTTTTACCCATGGCTGGCAATGCTGAGGAAAACGAAAGAGTCTTTGAACTGGCCAGCGAATTGTCCATTCGTAATATTACCGTAGTGCCGCAACTACAACACCTGGATAGCATTGAGCGCTTAGCCAATGAGTATGGCATTCGACTCGCTATTCACAATAATGCACCAGGCAGCACTTTTAGCCGTATCGCAGAAGTGAGTGCGGCAATTTCAGGTCGTGGCGAAAATGTCGGTGCCTGCGTCGATGTGGGTAATGTACTGCGTAGCTCCGAAGATCCTGCTGTTGCGATCAGGCGGCTGGGATCGAAAGTTTTCGGCATACATCTCAAAGATGTCTCTAGCGCAGACCCCGATAGTGATGTTATCGGCTTAGGGAAAGGCTTGCTCGATACTGAGGCCTTTTTTACTGCCATGGCCGAGGCCGAGTTAGTTGCAGACATGGCCCTGTCTTTGGAATTTCTGGCACAACCAGACCAACCTGTGCCTAGCGTCCTTGAATCATTAGCCTTGGCAGATCGGTTGTTGTCCTGAGCCAGCATCCATAGGACCAGCCAAATTGTATTGCCTTGGCTTGTCTTTGGGCTTTGGTTTTACGTTTCTCATCCTGGAAGTGCTACTAACCCAGGGGAAAGGTCAACATCAAGACCACTGAAAAGGAACAGCAATGAAGAAATGGTGTAAAAGAATTGCGCTAAGTACAGTGGCGCTTGTGCTGCTGGTGTTGACAGTTGCTTTCAGCTACGAGCAAATTTCCCGAGTAGTCGCCGATAAAAGCTTTTCACCCGAGGGTGAATTGCTTGACGTTGGCGGGCATAGTCTGCATTTACTCAGGAAAGGAAACATGGGTCCTACGGTTGTCTTCGAATCGGGCCTTGATGGTTTCGGTCACTTGTCCTCGTATAAAGTTGAAGCTGAAGTATCGAGGCTCGCCACCACGGTTTCATACGACAGAGCCGGCATACTCTGGAGTGAACGAGGCAACGCCCCAAGACTGCAACCTAGCTTCAATTAGAATTTATAGGTATGAATTTGAGTATGTATAAGGCGTTATGTGTCTGCAGAGCCTTATTTATAGGGAAAAATGGCGGAGGAGGAGAGATTCGAACTCTCGGAGGACTTTCATCCTCGCTGGTTTTCAAGACCAGTGCATTCAACCGCTCTGCCACCCCTCCGGATGTGGCGGAATCTTACTATACTCCCTGCTACAGTCAACCAGCGAGGCTGAATCCTGCTCTGGCAGAGTTAAAAATAGGGATTGAGAACGCCAACCGGAGGAGAACTTGATCATAACTGCCTCAAGCCGATTATGACCATTAGGAGTCGCAGCAGAATTTGTTGCTAATGTAATGGCCGCTGATTCATCGAGCTCCGATGGCAGCGTGCTCTCACTAGATTGACGGGGCAATCCCTCGCTGGTTTATGGCTGTCGTTTAGACCGAAAACCGTTGATTTTGCGACGGTTACGGGTATCATATTTCCCATATATGGTTGCGACCCGACCCTGAGAAGGTGTTGAATTCGCTCGCTTGGGCCCCATATGCTAATACAGCAAAGGAATAAAGCGAGACAAGTTTTGGTCGTTATTAAAGTAAATCTATTGTGTTGGAGTAAGCGATGAACGAAGTTCAGTTAAATATAAGCCGGAGCCAAAGCTCGGCACTGGCGGTAAATAAAGTTATCCGTAACACCTACATGTTGCTATCGATGACCTTGTTCGTCAGCGCCTTGTGCGCCGTCGCATCCATGGTTATGCAGGTCGGCCAGGGCACCGGATTTATGTTGTTTATTGGAGGCTTTATCATGACTTTCGTGGTCAGGAAAAACGCCAATTCTTCCATGGGCCTGTTGGCAGTCTTTGTATTTGCTGCACTAATGGGCGCGGCATTGGGTCCAATTATTTCCGTCTATATGCTAGCCTACACCAACGGCTCTGCAATCGTTGCCCAGGCCCTGGGTGGCACGGCGATAATCTTCCTGTCCCTGTCCGGCTATGCGCTGACATCGGGTAAGAATTTTAATTTCCTCGGTGGCTTTATCTTCACCGGATTGATGGTTGCTGTGGTGGCGATGATCGCGAATATCTTCTTACAAATTCCTGCGCTGAGCCTGGCGATTTCATCGGCAGTCATTCTGATAATGTCTGGCTTCATTCTCTTCGATACCAGCCGCATTATGAATGGCGGTGAACGCAACTACATCATGGCGACGGTTTCTCTGTATCTCAGTATATTTAATATATTCATTCACCTGCTGAGTTTACTGGGCGCCCTCACCGGCAGAAATTAGTTATTAAAATCACACCGAACGTTAATGAATGGAGCCCCGTTTATTCGGGGCTTTTTCGTTAACCAGGCGGCATAAGTATCTATGAAATTTTCCATTGTGGTGTACGCCGCGCCCTACTCTGCCGAAGCTGCCGCCACCGCCCTCAATTTTACCCGCGCCTTGCTGGAACAGGGGCATGACATCTATCGGCTATTTTTCTTTGGTGACGGCGTGCATAACGCCAGCCGGTTATCGGTGGTAGCCCAGGATGAGAATAACTTGCAGCAGCAATGGGATCAGCTGATCAGGGACCATGAGCTGGATTCGATTATCTGTGTCTCCTCGGCGCTGAACCGGGGCATTGTCGACGAGCAGGAAGCAACACGCCACGAACTCGGCGCGGTTAGCGCCTATGCCAGCTCCAAATTAGCCGGGCTGGGACAGCTTATCGATGCCACTCTGAATTCAGACCGAGTGATTAACTTCGGCTAGTGCGATGGCGAGCAAAACCACAAACAAGGCCATTACCTTCATTAGCCGCCGGGCTCCCTACGGAGACAGTAATGCGCAGCTGTGCCTGGAGATGGCACTGGCCTGTGCCGTGTTCGGACAGACCGTAAGTTATGTATTTCTGGCAGATGGGGTATATCAGTTGCTGAAGCACCAGGATGCCAGGGGCATCGACAGCAAGACCCTGGGAAAAGCCCTGGAGACGCTGAACCTGTATGGCATCGCGAATGTCTGTGTGGATGCAGATTCCCTCAGTGAACGTGGTATCCAGGACAGCGAGCTGGTACTCGACGTCAAGCCTGTTAGTCGAGCCCATATTGTGGAATTAATTGATCAGGCCAACACGGTATTCAATTTATGACTTGTCTGCACACTATCAGCAAAAGCCCCGCCAGCAAGTTATTGTCGACTTGCGGCAGCGTCTTGAATCCAGGTGACGGTATTTTATTCATCGAGGATGGTGTTTACTACTGCTCGCTGGCCGAATCGGGTCGCCACCGAAGCTCCGACATCAGGCTGTTTGGCCTAAAAGAAGATGCTGCAGCCAGGGGCTTGTCGGTGCGAAGCGCTGCCGATGTAGAACTTGTGGATTACGCCGGTTTCGTGGAACTCTGCTGCGAGTATGACAAGATCGTAAGTTGGTTTTAGCCATGAGTAGCACGGAAAAGTACCTGCAGCTCGATAACACTAAGGTGGCCATAGACCGGGAGGGTTTTCTTAAAAATTTGAGTGACTGGAACGAAGAGGTGGCGATCGCATTAGCGCAACAGGAAAGCATCGACCTTGGCCCCTCGCACTGGGAAATACTAAATCTGCTGCGAGTGTTTTATCAACGACACCAAATGTCCCCCGCGAGCAGGGCTCTGGTCAGTTTGGTGCGGCGGGAACTGGGTGCCGACAAGGGTACCAGTATCTATATGATGAAATTATTCCAGGGCAGCCCCGCCAGGATGGCTAACAAGATTGCCGGCCTGCCGAAACCCGATAACTGCCTGTGAAAACGAGTCAGGTGACAGCCGGTCGCGTGGACATCAAGAGCCAAACCAGGATAGCTTCTCCCGCGCGCTGACCACACTACCAATAATAATGATGGTAGGCGCCTTGATGCCGGTTTTTTTCGCCAACACCGGCATGCTGCCAAGCTGATCGCTAATGACCCTCTGTCGCCTGGTGGTGCCCTGCTGGATCACAGCAATCGGCGTATCGGCGGCCATGCCGTGGGCTATCAGTTGCTCGCAGATAGTCTGCAGGCCCGAAAGCCCCATGTAAAAAACCAGGGTTTGTTTTTCCCGGACCAGGTGTTCCCACTCCAGATCCAGGGTGCCTTCCCGTAAATGGCCGGTCAGGAACCTGACCGACTGGGCATGGTCACGGTGGGTTAAGGGGATACCGGCATATGCGGCACAACCGCTCGCGGCGGTGATGCCAGGCACCACCTGGAACGGCACGCCGGCTTGTGCCAGGGTCTCAAGTTCTTCGCCGCCACGACCGAAGATAAAAGGATCACCCCCCTTTAAGCGCAAGACTCGCTTGCCCTCGCGCGCCAGCCTGACCAGCAGCTCGTTGATGGTTTCCTGCTCGACGCCCTGCTTGGTCTGTTCCTTACCCATGTAGATTTTGTCTGCATCCGGCCGCAGCTTCTGCATGATCTCATCGGATACCAGGCGGTCATACAAGACCACGTCAGCTTTAGACATCAATCGCAGCGCCCTTAGCGTCAGCAGGTCGGGATCGCCGGGACCGGCGCCAACCAGATATACCTCACCCATTTTTCCGCCGGCCCCGGCTGCCTGCAATCGGTCCCGAAGTCGTTGTTCGATCGTCTCGATGGCGGCGTCTCCGTTGCCAGCATAGATCAGTTCTGGAACCTCGCTCTCCAGCAAGTCTTGCCAGAACTGTCGGCGTTGATCCAGGTTTGCGATCGTGTCTTTAACCCGCGCCCGATAAGACCCCAGTAAGTTTGCCAGCTTGTCGATGCTGTCTGGGATCATGATTTCGATCATTTCTTTTAACTTGCTGGTGAGAGCAGGCGCGGTACCGGAGCTGGAGATCGCGACCAACACCGGTGCCTTATCGACTATCGCCGGCATCATGAAAGAGCAAAGCTCGGCTTTGTCCACTACATTGACAGGTATATTCAATGACTTTGCAGCGGCGCTTACTGCGAGATTGATGGCACCATCATCGGTGGCTGCGATGACCAGGGCAGCGCCTTCGAGATGGGCGGGAGTGAACGGCTGGCGCATCGCGGCGCCATTACTGGCTCGGCACAGGACTTCCAGCTCTTCACTGATGGAGGTGGCGATAACATGCACACTGGCCTGGGCACGGCTTAACAAATTCGCCTTACGTAAGGCTACCGATCCTCCCCCGACTATGACGCACTTCCTGTCCCTGATATTCAAGAATATGGGAAGCAGCTCCATTATTCGAGATACCCGATTCCCTGCATATAGGACACTAAGGCCTCGGGGATTTTTACTCTGCCTTGTTCGTCCTGATAATTTTCCAGAATCGCCACCAGAGTGCGACCAATCGCCAAACCCGAGCCATTTACGGTATGCACTAGCTGTGGTTTACCCGCCGCATCGCGGGTTCTCGCCCGCATGCGTCGCGCCTGAAAATCCGTAAACCAACTACAGGAGGAAATTTCGCGATAGCAGTTTTGCGAAGGCAGCCAGACCTCTAAATCGTAAGTCTTGGCCGCCGCGAAACCCAGATCCCCACCACACAGAATAACCTTGCGGTAAGGAAGCTCCAGTAGCTGTAAGATCTTTTCGGCATGCCCGGTTAATTCCTCCAGTGCAGCTTCGCCTGCTTCCCTGGCAACGATCTGCACCAGCTCCACCTTCTCAAACTGGTGCTGGCGAATCATGCCCCTGGTGTCCTTGCCGTAACTACCCGCTTCAGATCTAAAACAGGGTGTATGGCAGAC
>Ga0315334_10001613_pt1 | contig 13914 bp, 10 predicted proteins | sample M150034915metaG_FD_205555 | JGI IMG/M metagenome (GOLD analysis project Ga0315334, IMG submission 205555) | Ammonia-oxidizing marine archaeal communities from Monterey Bay, California, United States - M1 500m 34915 | ecosystem: Environmental > Aquatic > Marine > Intertidal zone | place: USA... | reverse complement strand
ACCACCCTTCACAATAGGTGCAGGGTCGACCTTTGAAATTGATTCCTCATCCGCAAGGTCTTGCTCCTGTGCGAGTATATCTTCAAGTTCTAATCTTTGGAATAGTGGTACTGGAGTTTCATCTGACCATTTGGTGCTAACATCCCAATCTATTGCTGAATCCCAAGAAGCAAGGGATACTTGGCCGGATTCCCCTAATGCAGACCAGAGTTTCTGAGCGCTGAAAGGTAGGAAGGGTTGTGTCATTATTGCTAGGAAGCGGGACACCCTCCATCCAAACGATAGTTTTGCTAGTGATTTAGCAGCCCCTTCGCCATCTAAATCCTTCAAGAACTTCCAAGGTGTAGCGGCTTGTAGCATTTGATTACCCATCTGGGCAGCACTCATTACACCTCTTAGCGCCTCTTTGTATCTGTGTCTTTGCAAACTAGATGTAACTTGAGCATGAATCTGCATGAGTTTATCCATCTCTTCACCACAATAATCTAGGTTCTCAAAACTGGAGAGTGGTCTATCATCGGGCATCCTAACGCCTAAAGTTAGAACCCGGTGGACAAAGTTTCCATAGGCACCTATCAATTCTGAATTTATTTTTTCGACAAAATCGGGCCAATTGAAATCAGTATCGTGATTTTCTGGCATGTTGATTGACAGATAATATCGCAATGTATCTGGATCAAACCTTTCTAAAAACGCAGGAAGCCATACTGCATGTTTTCTTGACTTAGAAAACTGACCGCCAGATAACATCAGATACTCCATGGCGGGTACATTGTCTTCTAAATGTAATTCACCAGGTCCTGGCAAACTAGTCGCTTCCTCTGATGTCAAACCCTTTGCAGCATGGTTCAATCCCATGATCAATGCAGGCCAAATTACTGTATGGAATGGGATATTATCCTTGCCTAAGAAATATAGATGCCGTGGCTTAACCCCCTCCTCGGAGATTTTCCACCATTTTTCCCAGTCATTATTGCCAGCATGGCGTTTTGACCACAACTTAGCACAGGAGTAGTATCCTTGTACCGCTTCAAACCATACATAGATGCACTTTCCATTCCATTCAGGACCATCCAATGGCAATGGTATACCCCATTCTAAATCTCGAGTAACGGCTCTAGGTCTCAATCCCATATCGAGCCATTGTTTTGTCATAGCTCGTACATTGGACTTCCATACATCTTGTCTTTCACTAGCATGTAATTCTAGGGATTTTTGAAATAAATCTAGACGGTAGAATAAGTGCTCAGTATCGCGAATCTCAATATCAGAATCGGGATTCATTTTGGATTTTGGATTTTGTAGTTCATGGGCTTCGTAGGTGACGCCACATTCATCACACTGGTCCCCTCTAGCGCCACCTTCGCCACAACTTGGGCAATCGCCTTCAACATATCTATCTGGCAAGAATCTACCACCGTCATTGCGGATTTCGTAGTATTGCTGCATAACTTTCTTTTCAAATAGACCTGCTTTTAATAGCGCAAGAAAATTTTCAGAAACAATTTGATGATGTTCAGGGTCACTAGTTCGATTGAAAAGTGAGCCTCCAAACTCAACACCACGAGGATCTATATTAGGCTCCCATAGGCATCCTAAATCTAATAATGCCTGAGAATTTAATGAGTGATACTTGTCAACTATGTCTTGTGGACTTACTCCCTGAGTTTCAGCAGTTACGGTAATTGGAGTTCCGTGCTCATCTGAACCCGATACCATTAGGACTCTATTCCCACGAGCCCGTTCGAAACGAGATTGTATGTCAGGAGGTAGGTAACATCCAGCCACATGCCCCAAATGGAGTGGACCATTGGCATATGGCCATGCAACACAAACAAGAACATGCTCACCGCTCACATGCGTCACCTACCCTTTGGAATGCAATGCACTACATGGTACTATGCAAGGAATCATTGGTAACCCTCAAGAACATGGAACCACTCACCTCATTTGGGCCGATTGGCCGAGGAGTTCGTAGAACCCAATGGCAGACTATACAATGCTCATTGCTTATGCATCCGTAGCACTTGGAGTCTCATTCCTATGTTCAATGCTGGAAGCAGTGCTGCTCTCCATGTCTATATCTCATGTTAGCGTTATCAATAAGTCTGGTGACAAAAATGGCATCAGGTGGGCTCGACTAAAAGAAGATGATTCAGTCAAGCCCTTGACTGCAATATTGACTCTGAATACTATTGCCCACACTATGGGTGCGGCAGGTGTTGGTGCTGAAGTTTCAAAAATCTGGGGAGATGACCAGTTGACCTTTGCGTCAATTATCCTAACTCTTGCGGTATTATTTCTTTCAGAAATTATTCCCAAGACCCTTGGGGCAGCTTACTGGAGGTTCTTATCAGGGCCAGCAGGGATTATTCTAACTGGTATGACGAAAATAATGGCGCCATTTTTCATCCCATTATTATGGTTCAAGCGCTTACTACCCAAAGCAGAAACTGCCATTGTCACTAGAGACGAGCTACTTGCTCTTGCGGATATCAGTGAAGAAGAGGGTGAGTTAGATGAGGATGAAGAAACAGTTATTCAGAATTTGTTAGCTCTAAGAGAAATTCCAGTTAAGGATGTAATGACACCCAGAACAGTCACTCTTGCATTCGATCATGATTGGACTATTCGTCAAGTGTTAGACGATACCAAAATTTTGCGATTTGGGAGAATGCCAGTTTACGCAGAAGCCATTGACTCACTTTCTGGATTCGTGTTGCGTTCCGACATACTAATGGCTGCATCAATGGATGAATGGGATAAGGTTTTGTCCGAATTAAAGAAGCCGCTACTCACAATAGACATGGATGATAGCGTAGATTTGGCATTGGACCGTTTCCTTGGCTCTAAGGTTCAAATTCTTGCTGTATTGGATGAGTTTGGTGGAACCGCTGGTATAATCACTATGGAAGATGTAATCGAGACCTTACTAGGTGAAGAAATAGTGGACGAACTAGACGAACACGAAGATATGAGAGAATTAGCACGTGAACAAGCTAGTCTCAATGGCGACGAATCGTGATCTCACATGATTTTAGTTTCTATCCAATCTCTGATGAGTTGATATCTTTCAACATTGACTCTATGTCTAGAATGCGTAATCAATCTAATAGGTGAGCGTCGACATCAATATCTTTGGCTAGCGACAAATCATAGTGCACTCATTTAGAAGGCAATATTACAACAGTATATCCGGGCGCCGATGCCCACTTTCTTCCTTACCTTGGCGATATGCTGAAATTGCTGCTTTTGCAATTGCCTCAGGATCATTGACTATTTGTTGGTCGATTTTAGTTGAACCAAATAGATTATCTCCAACCATTACAGAATCTTGTAATGATAATTCCTTACTATTGGTTACTTTTTCAGAACCAATTTTTTCTTCTAATTCTATCTTGATTTTATCTCTCACTCCTTCGAGTTCGATAATATCAAAATCCTTGTTCACTATTTCCCGCTCTAGTGTTTGCACCCTCTCTTGAGTTTCAACAAGATTTCCCCGTAGTTCTTTTGCTTCAGAAACAGCACTTGCCAGTTTTTCTTCCATGATGGCAATAATTTCACTCATCGCGACAGGAGTTTCTCTTTGTCTCGATTCCTCGATCACTGATTCTTCAGTTTCAGAATCCTTAACTTTGTACACTTGAGGAATTAGGCTTTCATCTTCACCAGGTATTGTCATCATAATAGTGCATATTGTATACCAGCAAGCAATTCCAACTACAACTACTAGTGAAGACATCAACCATATCCCTAATAAAACCAATTCGGGATTAAGGTTAGCATTTGGATTGAAAATTTCAGAAATTATTGAAAACAAAGTAAACCCAATCATTAGGCCCAAAAACAGAGGGATCATTATGGCCAACGTTTCCTCTATTTTGGTTGGTTTAGAATGTGGAATAGGTTCCGGCAATATAATTCTACCTTCAATTACACCTTCTGGGTCTAATGCCAATTTCCGAACAATAGTTAACTGTGCTCTTTCAGCCTTTGCTAAAACTCTCTGTTGAGTGCCATATCTACCTGCTGTAGTGCCAAAACCACACAGCATTAGGAGACTAAGCCAACAATATCCAATCCAATAAATTGGTCCATCTGGGCCAACTTGACTTTCAGTAGCAAAGCCCTCCAAGGGTGTAGGGTCAGTTCCATAATTATCTGTGGATGTATCCCACCAACTACGAGACTCGCAGGCGTCAAACGCCTCAGTATCAAGATCAGCGATATTCTTTAAATCCGAACATAAAAATCCAGTCTCCTCATCCCACACGACGATCATTGTACCACCAAGAATTGACAATCCTATCATAATTATTACAGCAATAAAGATAGCAAGAGGTCCAGGCGATTTTTTAATTTGAAGATGTTCAATAAGATTTGTACGATTTTCCTTTGGCATTTTCGCCCAATCGCTTCTCCATATTCTTATTGCTAAGAACACGCAAATACCAACAATCGATAGTAACGTGAAAAAAATAACGCTAGAATCCATGTACTCCCTATTTTGGCTTGTTAGCCACATCATATAATATTCACTTAGAATAATGAAATCTAAACTCACCATCCTTTGATGATATGTGATGGAAATTGTATTACAAGTATGCTCTAGACGATGATGATTGATTAGACAATCCTAGCGTCAATCCAATCTCTGATAAGCTGATCTCTTTCAACATTGATTCTATTCCTCGAATGCGTAAGTGAATCTAATAGGTGAGCCTCGACATCAATATCTTGAGCTAGTAACAAATCATAGTGAACCCTACCTAATCGGTTATCATTTGCAGCCTGTAGTAGTAAGATCGGAACTTTTGGAACACCCCATGAGGGGATGTCGACATCTCCCCATTCTAACCCGCCTGCCTCGGGGTGAATCTTATTGAATCCCTTTACAGATAACCATTTTAGCAAGGGCAACATGAATTTAACCTTCGATGCCATATTTTCCATTATTGGTGAATAAGCAACCATTGGAGATTCGAGCATCAGAGTGCCATAATTGTCTTTCCACCATCCAGTGTGCCTGGAATTATGCATGCCAATACATACAAACGCACCAAGGCTATGCCCGTAGAAATGTATTTTTTCTATTTTTGAAGTATCAATTTCTTGCAATATCGCTTTTACATCTTGTATTACTTTACCAGCAGTCCATTCAGTTGTGCTAGGTGCTATTCCATGCCCTCGCATGTCAATAGCAAGTGTATGCAACCCTAGGTCATGAAATATCTTAATGCGTTCAATAAATTTCTCACTAGATGACTGCCATCCGTGAATAAATACAATTAGGTCGCTCTTCTGTTCATGAAAGCGCACAAATCCATATGCATTAACCCCATTATTGTCTGCTCTAATTATTTCCCAGTCGGGATCATCAAATGGTAAACTACGTACTACTGGACCCCTGAAAATCATCCTTAGTAATAATTGATGTATTGCTATTAGCAAAAACAGGCTGATGACTATGACTGCATAGGGTGTCAGTAAACTGATTGCGACGGTTAGGAATAGTGCTAAGAGAATAACTTTAGCATCCCAAGTCGCCTTGCGGCGGGCCATAATTAATCCTCGGATACTTTAGCATCCAATTTCTCAGCAGCCATTTCCGTTGCTTCAGCAGCTAACTTTGCACGCCCTTCAGCCTTAAGAGTGGCTTTTTCTGCACGCTCTGCTTGTTTCTTTTGCCATTTATCACCAAAGTCACCTAGGCCTTCGAATCTTGCAACCCATCCAGTTTCACTGCCTGTTGCAACATGCTTCACTAGGTAGGCACTAAATGCCAAGTCAAAGAGTCCCTGTGAATAATCCGAATTCTTCTTGAAAAAGAAATTTAAAACCCATATTAGGACCATGATAATTCCAACAATGAATGGTACTAGACCATCCGTTGATAGATCTTGGAAACTTGTAAACATCGCTATCATTCCACCCAAGGACATAAACCCAAGGCTGTTATTTAGAATGGCATGTATGGGGAACGGCTTATTCCCTGATGCTGTAATATATTTAGAACGAGATACGAATTCACCAATATTTCTGCCCGTCCATATAGGAAGTACAAGCCAATTAAAGATAATCATAATTCCTGCACCAGCCCAAGGCAATGTTAAATCAGAATCTGCACCTGTTGAGAGAATACTCAGCAGGCCAATGATTATACCGAAATTCCATGCGAAATTGATTAACCACCCTATGTACCGAGGCATACTCCCTGCCAGTTCGAATCCTTCAGGAAGACCGGTTGGACGAATAGTTTTAGCCACCCTTTGCGGTTCATCAGTTGCTTTCTTAGCGACAGCCTTTGCAGGGGTTGCTTTCTTAGCGACAGCCTTTGCAGGGGTTGCTTTCTTAGCGACAGCCCTTGCAGGTGTTGCTTTCTTAGCCACGGCTTTCTTTGCAATAGCCTTTGCAGGCTTAGTTTCTTCAAGATTGTCGACTTTGTCAAGTAATCCCATATTTTCACCTCATCTATACATTTCACCGATTATTCGGTATATTTCAAAATCTTCAGATTCTGCGAAATCTCCGATTACATCTTCAGGCATACCGCCCAATAATGCATCGACAACCGCAAAGAATTCACTACGTTCGCCATCATCAGCATCTTCAGGAGCGGAAACTACAGTTTTGTAGATTTCAAATCCAGGTGATGTTGTGAATTTGTTGACTGCATCTTCAGGAAGGCTACCTCCCAGAAGGTCATCTACAATTGATACAAACGCTAGGAATACATCTTCATCATCTTCAACAACAGATTCTTCTTCATAGTCATCTTCTTCATAATCATCATCTTCTTCAGAAGCATCATCTTGCAGCAGTTCATCCAAATCGGCTTCACCAGAAATAACAGCCTTCAATAATTTCCTTTCTGACATTAATGATTCCAAAGATGGTCTCAGTTCACGCAGCAATTCGCGGTCCCCTTCCTCTTTAGCAACCTGATATTCAGGTTTAAGACGTCTTAACTCATCTTCAACGGTTTTCAATTGGGTGTTAAGTTCAACCAAGGTACCAGCATCAAGGTGGGATTCCTCTTCTTCCTCTTGATTCAATAGTTGGACAGTTGGGGAATCTCTAATTTCAGAAATCTTGTCTTCGCGCTCATCTTTCCTCATTATGATGATGTCACGGTCAAGTTCGTGTCCAAAACGATCCGAATAACGATCTAGTAGGCTACCAATTTCACCCTTACTAATACGTTCGATATGGCCATATACTTGCTGCAATGGTTTGCCACTCTTCTTGGCATATAACCCTGAATAAGATGCTTCATCATCCTTTTCTTCAACAATAGGGGCCTGTGCTAAGCTTGGTGGAAGTGCTTCAATCGCATGTGCAGGTGGTGCAGCCAAAGGAGGAAGTGCTTCGGTTGGAGTTGGAATTGGAGGTGGAGTTGCCGGTGATGCAGTTGGCGCAGGTGGCAAAGGCATAGGGGCCAGCCCAGGAGGTGCAGGCATTGGAGGCATTGGAGGCATTGGCATGCCCGGAGCGGGCGGCATAGGCAGTGGTGGAAGTCCAGGTGGGGGGGGTAAATTCTTGCCGTCCTTTTTCTTCTTGCCCAGTCCCATCCTGTGCACCTCATCCTTCGTGGGCGGTAATCTGCCCTTGAACATTCCCATTGAAAGCGCCATACTTCGTATGGAATTGGACCTATGCTACCAAGCGGGCCCAGCCCTTCAAAATTAGGAAAGTAGCCCCCGCCTCATGAATCTCAATTATGTCACCTGATGATGCATCAATTACTTTATCATCAAACTTAGCAATAGCATCATCAACAACCATTTCGATCTTGACACTCCCTTCCCTAGACAATGCAATGCCTTCGCTAAGGCAATTGAATGGATTTGCACCTTCAGGGTCTAATCGCGATAGTGGAAACTCTGTAACTCTCATTCCAGTTTTGCCATGAAGGGAACCCGGCCAGCGAATTTGGCGACGTGTGTCGATAGTTACCACTTCATCAGTTTCCCCTGCGTTACCAAGGACTACACTAGTATCTGCGCGTATTAGGTTCTGAAATAATAATGCATGATTATTGAGTGCTGCAAGTCTACCATCCAGAACACGAGCTCTGCGACTTGGCGCTTGCATTAGTTCGGATAACTTCTCAATACTGGATTTCCCCCTCAGGCCTTTAATTCCCTCTCTGTCCATCATTTCTTGTAGAGCGGAAGTTAGGATGCTAAGTGTCTTGGTATCACCCGAATATATTGAATCGAGTTTTTCCACTACAGAATCAATGCCCCTACCTACTCTTTTAGCCCAACCGTTTGCATCGGGATGCCTAGACCTTTCTAGGAGGTCACTTACTTCAACTCCTTCGCCACGAATGTGGCTAACCAATTCTCTCCTTGCCTCAGAGCCTAGATGAAAATAACTTGGGTCTCGATAATGTAAATGAAAACCCCTGTGCCCTGAGAATGTAACTTGTAGATGTTCTTCTTTGAATCCAAAATCGGGTTCCAAGAAATCATTCCATAGGGACCATGCCTGCTCCTGAATAACTTCAATCATGGCTGGAAAATCTTTGTCTGTAACGCCAGGCAAATGGTCTCCATCTAAATCAAAAATAAGATCTGCACCTAGCCAGCCTTTATCTGCCATTTTCAGTTCATGCGGTCTTTTCCAATATGCGGTTGAATAAAAGCATGAATGTTGAGGGCGTTCGCCTAGAAAGTTTCGTACACTTTCCATATCAGAGAATGACTTGTGTCGTAGGGGCTTTCCCGAACCGAATGGAATAAACATCCATTCCCTAGTTCGCAGCCTTGGAGGAGACCATAATTCAGCAGTACGATAGTACTGAGTGAAGCGATGTGCAAATCTAGCCCAGCCCGAAATACTGCCACCTCATACCTAGGTGGTCAGTGGAGACCTTTGAATCTTCACTCTTTCCAGAACCGTGTTTCTCTCTTGATTTCGACTGTAGCGGTGTCCGCCCCAGTCTCTGCAACATAATGTTCCCAGCAAAAATAGTCGCGGTCCACAACCATTGCTTCTCCAAATGTCAGCCTTGTGCCACAGGATTTACAACGCGGCCCCAATTCGCCATTTGGAGTCTGAGCAAGTTGAATATGGTCATGTGGCATGGTACTTCCTCATTACAGCGTGGCAGGATGAAGTCTTTGAATGTGGCGTATAACGGTTAAGCACCATTATCATCATCGGGCAAATCTGGTAAGTCAATTTCTGAAACCCCGGATGCTCGTAATTCAATTAATCAAATTGCAGGGGAACCGATGAATTGCAAGCCATCGATATCGAAATCTGCATCTATAAGCCCTATTCTCTGCCCTTCTTTCAAAAATAAGCGAACAGATTCACGGCCCTCGGGTTTGTAATCGATAGTTCGATCATTAACATACATCGTAACGAACTCCCGGTTTGTTTCATCATCGATTCCACGACCCCACTTTTTAGCAAACTCTAGTGCTGTATCTGGGTTAGCGATTGAATGTTCAATACTCATCTTGGTGTATAGTGTCACATCCTCCATCATCTTTTGACCGAGATCCCTCCTAACCACATTTCCACCAAGAGGCATAGGCAATCCCCCTGTCTTATTATTCCACCAAACTCCTAAGTCAAGAAGAACATTAAGATCATGTTCAACATATGTCAATTGGCCCTCATGAATAATCAAACCGGATTTGTAGGTTCCATCTAGGATACGTGGAATAATTTCATCGAAAGGGACTACTTCATACTCCAAATCTCCCCAACAAAGTCGAATACCCATATACGCACTAGTTTTCATCCCAGGTATTGCAATCGGGCTAGATTTTGCATCGTCCTCAGAAACCCCTTGCATAGCTACTACCATCGGACCATAGCCCTCACCCATAGACGCACCACAATTCATCAGGGCGTAATCTTGTGCAATATCAGGGTAGGCATGAATACTGACAGCTGATACTTCTAGCTCTCTGCGCATTGCACGGTGATTAAGTGTTTCAATATCCTGTAACTCATGCACGAAATTATAACCGGGAGTTGGGAATGCATTTGTCGTCATTGCATGAAACATAAAAGCATCATCAGGGTCCGGTGAGTGACCAATTCGAACTATTGTATTGCCGTTGTCATCGATTGGAAGTTCGGTTGCCATGTTTTGCCGACCTACACTTCTTTCAAAAGACCACCGAATAACGGCCATCAATGGCAAGCCTTTCCAAACTTCTTCAAACGCCAATAATTATATGGCCAAGGTGTGATGAAACCAGCGATTAACATTGGAGGAATAACCCACCAAGTCATGCCGATGCCACCAGTTAGTAGTAAATCAGTTCCCTCCATTGCAATCTCCATTGCCAGCATTCCAATAAAAGACATACCGAATGCAGTTTTTAGAGAGTTTCTGAAATCCATTTGGCCACGCATTAATAGAATTGTTTCTAATATCACGCTGGTAATCAATCCGTTAATCAGTGGTAGTATTGCTAAAAATATGAATAAATTACTACCTATTTCCACTTCTAACGGCCATTGTGCGTATTGATAATATGCCAAGGTCGAGAATTCACCGATAGAACAACCTATCAGGCACCATTTGGTATTATGAGCACTTTGCTTCCAAACGGTTGAATCTTTCCAATTAAAATCTCCAATATCCATAGATTCGTCATCAGGTTCACAGCATGAGGCTGTACCTTCGATGTCGCTCATATCTAGCGGAACAGTCCATGGTTTTTGAATAAGTGGTATCACAATACCGTGGTTGAATACAAAATACTGTAAAAAGAGGCTAAACCGCCTGAAATAGCCGTCAGACTTTCAAGGTTGGTGGTTTTACAAATAATGAGGCGGGTGTTTATATTATTCAGAAGCGGCCTTCTTGCAATCATAATGATGCTAATGCTTACACCAATGGCATCTGCAACCCCCACTGGCCTTACCTACATGGACTCAACTTGGTCATCGTATGATGCAGATGATGGAAGCCTAGTTACAATAAACCCCGATAATACTATTTTAGCATCAGTTCATAATGACAAAGTGGTTTTATTTAACGTGGATACATTAGAAAAAATAGCCAATTTTACTTTCGATAAAGTTTCAGCAATCGAGTTTTCACCAGATGGGTCAGTATTAGTTGTTAACAAAGGTTCAAACATACTAGTCAAAGAATCTTTGAGATTAATTGACATTGAAAATTTGTCCGTTCTTGAGCATAACGCGTTAGCGGATTATAGAGCAGCCGACATAGCATGGAGCCCCGATAGTGAAGTTATTGCGGCGCCGGGGCCTGAATCTGGTGACGTTGAATTATATCGTAAAAATGATTTATCGATTAAAGATACACTGCATGGAGTTCACAATGTGGACGTTAGCTGTATTGATTACAGTTCAGATGGCAAATACTTGATCACTGGCGACGTATCTGGTCGGTATGCGATATGGAACTCTAACGGGTCATTGGAAGGCGAATATCGCCAATATAAGGAGGATATAATCGACTGTAAATTTACCCCAGATGGTGCAGATATAATTCTATTAGACAGCAAAGGGGATCTCGTGTCAAGGACAATTGAAGGTTCTGTAAACAATTTGACCAATATTGATGGAGCTAAGGAAGTTATGTTTTCTGGTTTGGAAACAGGATTCAAAATGCACATTACATCAGAATCTGATGATTTCCGTGGGCTTTTGACCTTTGATTATCAGTCATTCAGTGAAATTAAGAGAACTACATTTTTTCACAACGTAGATGATTTAGCATTCATCGATGATGATTTTGGAAGATTACAGGCGATATATGTCGCAGCAGGAACTGGCCAAATAGCAGTATACTTGAGAGAATCAATTCCTAATGGATTCAATCAACCAGGTTCGGACCTAGATGGAGACCTTGTACCCGATAATCTCGATAATGACGACGATGGTGACGGAATTATCGATTCTTGGGATGATGATATTGGGTGCGATGCTCCTGAAGGAACACCATGTTCGAGGTACCCACAGTTATCTAAAATAAGACAAATTGAAATTGATATTGGAGATCAATTCACAATTTCGGATAGTATTACTTTACCGACCACTTATTCAAGCCATATTCGTAATTTAAGCAGAAATACAATAGCCTCAGACCAGATAATCAGTGCACATGAGGCTCAATTATTCGCAGATGCAATGTGTGCAAATATCGATCAAAGTGATAATATAGAACAATGGAGGGAATCCATATCGTTATCGAATGGTGAATTGGGGGATGCTACCGTCCACTGTGTATTAAATTCGGGAATGGAATATATTCAAATCATCGATTCTACTACTCAAATTTCATTGACAATCGTTACTACATTCTCCTATGATAGTGCTGTTTCATTGCCACTAGATATTTCCATTAAACAACAACCTCTGCCAACTGAAGGCTCTATTGCATGGCTCGCCCCTGCGCATCCATTAGCACTATACTTCACCGGAGATGATGTTGTGCCTAAAGAGATAGCATTGTGGTGGAACGATGGAGGCGAAGTGGGCGTGACATTATCTATGGTCATTGAACACGAAGCAACAACCTTTGAGAAGATTATTTCTTGGGCAATACACCCCTTAGCACTCATAATTTATTTTGGCATATTAGCATCTTTAGCGCTGTTTTTTATTAGGCGTGATAATGAAATTGAATTTGATTTAGATGATGAGGCGGTTGAAGAAATCGATGATGAAGAACCGTTGGAAGAAGAGGATATGGCTGGTGAACTGCAAGAAGAAATCCACGATGGAACCCCCCCCAAGAGAGTTACGGCTACCAAGAAACGTGAAATGTATACTACTTCCAAAAAACAGGCACCACTAGTTAAAAGACGAAGTACTAAAAAATCTAGTACAAACAATGACGAGCCAATAATCAAAACCAAGCGCAAAAGACTGGTACCCAATGTTATTGACGCTCCTGTTATCACAAAGAAAAAAGTAGCAGTGGAAGCGGCAGTAAAAACCCGTCGTGTAAGGAAACCTGAAACTGAAGAAATTCAGCCAGAGGCCGTAAAGGAAGTAGTTTCTTCAGAACAAACAACTGAAGCCGAGCCTATTGTTGAGAAGAAGAAGAAAAGAAAACCAGTGAGACGTAAGAAGAAGTCCTCGGATAATGATAAAAATATGGACGAAACTAAATTGCAAGAAAATTTAGTATCCGATTTCCTTTCAGAAGATTAGTCCCAAGCCATTATGGGTTCTTCATCCATGCCGCAGGCATCCTTCAGGAATTGCTTCAATCCACGCATGTCTTCAGGGTCAATTCTGTTGATAACCTCACCGAAATATCGCTCTAAGCGTTTGATACTCTGTGAAGATTTTTCACTGCTGACTCGAATTACTTCTGACCTTACATCCTCATCGTTTTCAAATGATGAAAGCCGTTCGACCAATGCTTTGTGTGCTGATTTTACCATTTCTAAATCCGAATCAACTCTTGCAGCAAATACACCGAAGACCATCGGGTGCCCACTTACTTTACGCCATTCAGCACCTAGGTCCATCTGGACTAATTCAGGATAATCACTGGCCCCTTCTAACGCACGATCCCCAATTAGTAGGCATCCATCACATTCTTCTAACATTCCATTTAAGTCGGGACCCATTTCAATGAACTTGGGTGATAAATTACGAATTCCAACAAGATACCGTAGCAAAGTAACAGATGTGGCTGAATCTGAAGGCAATGCTATCGTTCTCATCTTATTTACATGCATTTTACCAAATAGCAAAACACTTCCAACTTCACCCTTACTAGATATGGCTAAATCCGGAATTAATACCAACTCATTAGAATTTTTAGCATAGTCTGCTGCAGGAATTGGTGCGATAATACAATCGCGTCTCAATAGATGCCCTGTGAGCCATGATGGTGGTGCAGGTAGTACATTCCAAGTCTCATCTAGACCGTGAAATAAGGGTTCACAATTT
>Ga0315334_10001611_pt1 | contig 13916 bp, 3 predicted proteins | sample M150034915metaG_FD_205555 | JGI IMG/M metagenome (GOLD analysis project Ga0315334, IMG submission 205555) | Ammonia-oxidizing marine archaeal communities from Monterey Bay, California, United States - M1 500m 34915 | ecosystem: Environmental > Aquatic > Marine > Intertidal zone | place: USA... | reverse complement strand
TACAAATTAGTCTAACAGTTTAGCTAAACAAATTTAACAATTAATCTCAAATAAAATCAAGCTTGGAATATCCTACACAAAAAAGGCCCTCAATTGAGGGCCTATTCAATATTTAATTTAAATGAGTTATTGAACACTATGTCTTAGTATAGGCGTACTCTTTTGTCCATTAGATATACTTATAAAGTACATCCCCGGTGACCATTTCTGGTTTACAGGATACATATTTATTCCATTTTTCACCTCTATGGTTTTTTCGAGAACAAGCATCCCTTTTGTATCTACTATGCGCATAACTCCATCTCCCACAATATCGGAGTTATTCAAAATGACATTGAAGGTTCCATAGCTGGGATTTGGGTACACCGAGAAGTAATCCGAAGTCAATTCGGCACAAGAGGCATTGATCACCTCATACACTTCCTCTGCACCATCCAGATCCACCTGTGTCAATCTGTAGTAGTTGTCGCCTGCAAGGGCATTTAAATCTGTATAGTTATAGGTCAATAGCTCCGTACTGTTTCCTGCCGCAGCTTGCGTATTTACCACAGACCACGTCGCACCATCTCTTGAATGTTCCAATTCATAGTGTGAGCTGTTGTATTCCGATGCCGTCTGCCAGCTCAACTCAACTACCCCATCTGTGCAGCTTCCATTAATGGATATCAGCTCAACAGGTAATTGATTACCTCCTCCTCCTCCTCCTCCAAAAAAGCTAAACCCTATACCTAAAGAATTTACGACAAAATCACTGTTTGATCCTGCGGAACTTATGTGCGTAAGTGCAGTCCAGGAGTCGTGATGCAGGCCGGGTGTATTTGAACCATGGCTTGTAATGACTCTTACTTTGGTGTAATCCGTAACTCCAGAAAGACCTATCATTGGCAATCTAATAGTGTAGGCTTTATTATTGATTTCTGAATTGTAGTCATCATTTGTAGGATCTATCTGCCAGTACCCCTGTTCACTGTAATTCTGAATTACTTCTCCATCTCCAGTAATTAACGGCAAACCTTCCCACAAGGTAGCCGAACCATCCATCGGCACGCCCTGTACGTATTCAACAGTTAAATACTGATTGGTGCCCGGAGGATCTGTAAAGATTATAACTGGAGACCTACTTACTGTACCGTCTCCAACATAAAAATTGACTGAAGTAGGAGTGTTCGCGAAATAACGTCTGAATTTTCCTACAATATGTCCACCAACACCCCACGTCGTTCCGGGATTGAGACTGCTCGTTCCAAGTGTGAGCACATTAGCTCCATTTAAAATATTTCCTGTGGTCAATGTTAATTGGCTTTTCACTGTGACTGGAATTTGCATGGTGATATGGTTGGGGTTGTTAATGACCAATTCACTAAAGTCCGTAACAGCAGAGCTTAACCCACTAATTGTTTGAGTTTCAGTTCCGACTAAGTTGACCGTACCGGTACCGGCAATGATAGTTCCATTATTTACAATATCATCTGTAATATTAATATTTTGAGAGCCCAGGTCAAGAGAAGCTCCATCACCTACATTCAGGCTCGACATGCCGGCACTTACAACTCCGGTGTTGGAGCCGCTGACACATATTCCTGCCGTGGCATTGGATAAAATATGGACCTTGCTGTTTGCATCTGGAGTTGATGAGCTTTGAACTGCCCATTTGCTTCCATCCCATTTGTACCAATTTGCACCAGTGGTCCAGGTGGTATTGGTCTGTCCTCCCCAGATCCAGGTATCCGTATCCTGAGTTATACTTTCGTTTGGCTGGTTGAACTTGATTACCACATTGTCGGCGGCACAGTTACCATCAGCTGGTGTCCAGGTCAGGGTCAGGTCCTGATTAAAACCGCCTGCAACAGGACTTGCCGTAATTGAGGTACTGGGTGCTGAGGGGAAATTAATCAATGCCGCATCAACAGGGCTAACACTCCAGATACCCGAATCGTTTAGATCATCTATCGAAATGGCATATTCGTCGATACCACAGGTGGCCTCATCAATAACATCGGCAGTAGAAACTTGAGCTCCAGAAATCGTAACACCACTACTCAGCGTGGCAGATCCTTTGCAACCAAAAGCATCTACTGGAGATGAGGATAAGGTCCATGTCTCACCACAGGTCGTTTCATCGCTTGCAATCGAAGCATAACTAGGAGTTCCACTATTGTACAAGGCTGTTACCTGATCAGCTGAAATTGCTCGTTCAAAGATCAGGACTTCATCCATTTTTCCATTAAAATTTTCTGTAGAAGAACCACTAATTGTCAAAGATGTAATCGTCGATAAACTTCCTACACCCGCAGTATTGGTTTGTAGCAGTGTTCCATTTTTATAAAGTTTGAAAGTGCGGTCCGGATTCCATGTCACTACCCAATGGTTCCCGCTACCACTACTAACCTGTCCAGTACGGTATATAAAATCCCCAGTACCACAAGCATTACACCATCCAGTCAAATCGCCTCCTGTACTGACATATGCTTCAACTGCATTTGTGAATGAATTTCTCACGACCATTTGTTGACCCGGTCCAAGAGAAATCCATTGATGATAAGCATCGCCTCCTGTATTAGATGCAGTAGTCGATGAATATTGCCAGAAACTAATTGAAAGACCTACAGATGGGTCTATATTTACCCCTGTATTTTGCAGATAATCAGACACGCCATCAAACTCATAGGCTTTCCCTTTTACTCCAGTCGCATGAGCTGCATCACCATATGCTGTAAGCGCCCCTCCTTGCGATGAATTACTCGTCAAACCATCAGAGCCATTTGCGTCAAATGAAAAATTTTGAACAGCAAACGATGTCCCACCGACTCTCCAATCATTTTCAGCATATACTGTAGCAGACTCTGGGTCTGATGTAGAAACTGAAGCTGAAATATCCTCAGAATCTTTCGGAGGAGATGAGGTAGTGGAAATAGCTACGCTTGAATTTGAGGGCAACTCATTCACTGTGACTGAGGCCGTTGCGGTTGAGGAACAGCCGGTAGAATAAGCTGCAGTCATTGTGTAGGTTTGGGATGAAGTGGGACTAGCAACAGGATTCGCAATATTAGTTGCACTTAGACCTGTAGATGGCGACCAAGAGTATGTGGCAGCTACGTTCGTAGTACCACTGTATTCATAGTTTACAGTTACATCAAATGTAATATTTGTACAATCATTCCAGTTATCGATATCATATATCCAGAGCCTTAACACATTTCCATTTGCAATAGAACTATTTAGTCCTGAATAGGATGCATTCGTTACATCACATGCAAGAGCCTGATAAGTACCATTAACATATAATTCAGCTCCCCACCAAGTAGCACAATTTGCACTTCCATTGGAACAATAATTGATATCAGTGCTGTAAGTAATAGATGTGATTGTAGCATCCGCTGGCAAACCTGAAATGGTACCTTCAACATAATCACCCAGAACAGAAGCAGTCCCACCGTCATATTTACTAGAACCAGACCAATTAAATGTTTGAGATCCCGACTCTGTCGTAGCTACTGTTTCATCATCTGCGCTACCGCTTAATTGTGATGAACCACCAGAGCAAATATCTACTGAACTTGCTCCATCCGCTGTTGCAGAAGGACTTGTGGGAGCTGGCGCATGTGTTATCGAACTCGATTGCGCTATACTATTTCCCGGTCCACAACTTCCACTATTATTGGCAAACCAACAACTCATCTCATTTACTAGATCGAATTGTAACGTATATGATCCATCTAAATCTGTTGTATATGCAGGTCCTTGTGTGGCATCCTTACCTTCAATAGTAAGAGTATATGTTTGAGAAGCACCAGGTGTCAAATCAACTGGTACTCTGACATGATAGTCACTCCAATGATTCCATTTCACACCAAGATTTGTGTTATATGTTGTACTAAAGGTTTGTATTCCAGTATTTTTGACATCAATGGTCACGTCTCTTTCTTCACCACCGCACCACGTTGACGAACCATAAGTTATGTTTGATAGTTCAGCTCGGTAATTAGGAATTGTTGTAGAAAAGGATCTTGCAGTACCAGTTGCACAGGCCGTAGACGGCATACAGGTAATGCTTCCATTCGTATTTCCTACGGTTGCAGTAATCGAGTTTGTCCCTTGACCTGATGTAATTGTCCAGCCAGAGGGGACTGTCCAAGTATAGGTCATGTTTGAGACATTTGTCACAGAATATGTCTCAGATGCTCCAGGAACAGGGTCCGAGGTACCAATTATAGTTGATGGCTGATCTGGAGTGACGCACGAATAGGAAAAACTTGACTGGGAACCACCAGTATTTTCGTAGTATTCAAATACAAGATTCGTGTTGCCCGATAGATATTGGGCTGAAGATGATGAATACGTGGTATAACCTTGATTTACCCAACCATTAATATGCCATGTACTCCCTCCATCCAAACTTAATCGTACACCATCATCGCCGCCGATAGTAAAATTATAATATCCTGAAGGAAAGTTCTTTGTCATTTTATACTTAATAGTAAACAAATCAGTTCCTGTATTACCACATAAATCACTTGTTGCACCTGTAGGTGAAGTATGGATACGGTTGAATGTTTCAGGTTCTGTTATATAACCGTCATAAGTAGAAAAAGCTCCAGCACTTGAACTATTGTAAACATAACCTATCCAAGAGTCACTTCCATATGTGGATTGATCACCATTCGGTACACAAGGCACAGCCACTAAAGTTCCAATTAAGGTCATACATACGGTATTGGAAAGGCACCCGTACTCATCAATTAATACATGAACATCACTTCCATCGGAAACAAAAATTGCCGAGGATTGAAGTCCACACCCATCATCATTATGTGCGACAAATGCTCCACCCGCCGTGTAAATTGTAATTTCCGTATCAAAATCTAAATCGCCGCAGGTCTGAAAAGTGTATGTAGCACCTGGTATCAACCCAATAACTGTAGTGTATTCTCCACCCCACAAGCAAGTGGTCAGTGTATTGTTTGCAGCTAAAGCCCAGGAGCTGGCATCGTTAGTCAGATATGGAGTATTGTCGTTCGGGCATTGCGCCATCGAATTATTACCAAATGTACAGGTAAAAAATACCACAAAACAAAAAGGAAAAATGATTGACTTTAAAAAAATAAATGAATTATTTCTTTTATGATTCTGTTCTACATTAAATAACTCATGATTTTTCATACCGCCCGGTTTAATTATTATTCTGTACTAAACTGCGTAGAATAATAGTCACCGAATCGGTCTCAATAATCCTATTGGATTTTTGAATACCAAAAGCAATAAAAATCAACAATTGCTACTGCAACAATCCGTATTACTGGTATAAATCAATAAGGAATTCGTTTTCTAGTCTAACAGTATAAGTGTAACAAATGTAGAGATTTATTGTCAATAATACAATTTGGAATAAATACGACCAGATTGTAACTTACTCAGGCAGTATGTGATAGAATCATATTTTGTATTTATTTATAATAAAAAAGGCCCTCAATTGAGGGCCTTTTATTATGGTAGGTTTGGTTTATTATTTATTGTACACTATGTCTAAGTACTATTGTACTCTTGTTTCCATTCTTGACACTTATATAGTATATACCTGGTGACAATTCCTGGTTCACAAGAAACATATTGATTCCTGTTTTAACCTCAATAGGTTTTTGCAGAACAATTGTTCCTTTAGTGTCAACTACGTTCATCACAGCTCCTCCAATTATATCGGAATTATTCATGATTACCTGGAAGGACCCTGAGCTTGGATTAGGGAATACGGAGAAATAACCCGAAGTCGTTTCTGTACACGATGCATTAATTACATCATACGTTTTCTCTGTACCATCTATATCCACCTGGGTCAATCTGTAGTAATTATCTCCACTAATAGCATGTGCATCAGTATAGCTGTATTCCAACAACTCTGTACTGTTTCCTGCTGCAGGCTGAGTATTTACAATAGACCATGTTATTCCGTCTCTTGAATTTTCTACGTCGTAATGTGAGCTATTGTACTCAGACGCCGTCTGCCATGTTAAATAAACCACTCCATCATTGCAGCCTCCATTGAAGGAAACAAGTTCAACTGGTAAATTATTCCCTTGGCCACCACCGCCTCCAAAGAAGCTAAAACCTGTAGTTGAAGCAGTTGTAGTAAAGTCAGCATTAGATCCCGTTGCACTAATATGCGTAAGCCCTGACCATTCCGTATGATTTAAACTAGGAGTAGGCGAACCAGAACTTTTAATGAGACGCACTTTGGAATAATCGTCGACTCCCGTAAGGTTGTTCATACGTAGTGTAATCTCAAAAGCCTTAGAATTAATCGATGTTCCATAATCATCATTGGTAGGATTTATTTCCCAATACCCTTCATTGCTGACATTCTGTACCACAGTTCCTTCAAGGTCTAATGGTAAGCCATTGTACAGATCACCATTCGAGTCTTGCGGTGCTCCCGATTTAAATTCTACTGTTAAATATTGATCGGTTCCTGGACCAGAATTAAATTTAATAGTCGCATCTCGTGAAGTTGAAGACGTTCCTACCGGGAAAAATTTAGTATTGATATTATTAGAAAAGTACCTTCTAAGTTTTCCCGTTATTATTCCTGAAGCATGACTAATTGAACCCACATATGATGGATGACCACCTGTTCCAATTGTTATAACATTAGAGCCATTGTTTATATTTCCAGAAGTCATGGTTAAAGATTCTTCTATCCCAAATGGAATGTCCACTGATACTCCACTGGAATTATCAATAATTAAGTTACTAAAATTAGTTGTAGGGGATCCCGAACCACCTATGGTCTGAACTGAGCTTCCATTGAGGGTTATTGTTGCAGATCCTGATTCTATTGTCCCATTATTGTTTGTAATATCTCCTGAAAGACTAATACTCTGGGCACCTAAATCTACTGTAGCACCATCAGAAACATACAAGCTTGAAATTGAAGTTGCGATTATTCCATCGTTACTTGAACTTACGCAGACTCCAGCATTTCCATTGGTCATATAGTAAACCTTACTCGTTGAACCTGGATAAGAAGCACTCTGAATTTCCCATCTACTTCCATCCCACTTATACCAGTTTGAAGAAGTCGTCCATTCTGTGTCTGTTAATCCACCCCAGATATAAGTTTCTGTATCCTCAGAAATACTTTCTATAGGCACATTAAATTTAACTATTACATCGTCTGTTGATCCTGTACACCCACCTGCCCCTTGAGTCCAAGTTAAGGTTAAGTCCGTATTAAATCCACTAGCAACCGGATTAGCCGTTACAGTAGTATTTGCAGAAGTATTATCATCAAATAATACAGCATCGGCCGGACTTACTGACCATGTACCCGCATTTAACGAAGATAATTCCACATCATATGTATTGATTCCACATGTACTTACACCCGTTACTGAAGCAGAAGTAACTGCTGGAGCAACATCCACCGTAACAATGACATCATCTGTAGCTGTACATCCGTCGGCATGAGTTGTTGTCAGGGTATAAGTGCGAGTTGTCGTAGCTGAAACTGTAGGGCTTGCTATAGAGGCAGAGCTCAATTCAGTTGAAGGACTCCAAGAATAATCAGTCACAACACTACTTCCACTCCCACTTCCACTAATAACTATCGTGGAACCATCACAAAGTGCATCATCGGAACCGGCATCTGCTGAAACCGTATTCGCACAATCTATTAACAGTGTTTGAACTGGATCGGAATAATCTGCACATGTTGGTGAACCATTACTGGAGGCACCAACTATTTTAGAGCGCACATATAAGGTTTGACCTGGATTTATATCAGTAGCGTATGATAAAGGATCTGTAGTCCCCCAATCTGACCAAGCACCACTAGTACTATTCCATTGATATTGAAATCTTTCGAACAAACCATCAATTCTAGTCGCATCATAAGTGATTGTTTCTCCAAATGGCATATTAGCCACTGTACCAGCACTAACGGTAGCTCCCGTCACATCCGCTCTACAGTTTCTAACGTCTACCCATGTTGAAACTGATTCAGCAGTACCACAGCCATCATTTGAAGTAGTTATTGTCTTCACCCATAATGTTCTATTCATATTTGCACCGGAAGAATTGGCATTCCATAAATTCGGGTTCGATGTCACCCAAGCGACCCAAGCTCCAGTTGGAGAAACCCCAGAATTATCAGTCCATTCGTAGAAATACTGAATATCTCCATTTGCAGTTCCCGAATTAGTCCAGGTAATTTGATCCGCTTCGATTGCTTCAGTAACATCTGAATTCCCGCTATAACTCAAATTAGTAACTGCCACTGTTCCTGCTACTGGATTTTCGTGAACAGTTACCGAAGCAATATCCTGAGCAGTACAGCCAGTATTAGGATTAGTTACCGTCAATGTATAATCTCCCGTTGTTGTTGTTGAAGTAGTAGGAGCAGCAATATTTTCATTATCCAAACCTGATGCAGGTGACCATGAATATGTATTACTTGATGTACTTGGTGTAAACTGAATTGACCACTCCAATAAGGAACCTGTATCGCCTCCTGCATCATCATAAATTGATAATGTCCAACCACCCTCTGCATTACCACTTAGACTTGCAAAAGACTCTTCTGGAGAATAAACTCCTGTAAATGGAGCAGTACCACCAGTAATTGAATTTAATGAGCTTGAAGAAAAAACTGTATTTGTGTAATTATCACCACCACCACCGTTATCGCTCGACAAATTTATACTTGAACCGTCTGGCGCAATTAGAGTTATATCAAGGTCAGCGTCATAAGTGTGAGTAGCATTGATAGTAACACTAGTAATTGAAGCCGCTGTCAATGAACCTGACCCTTCTAAGATTAAAGAACTTGTCACTGTTGTATTGTCCGTAAATCCGACAGTAGTCGTGTTTTCTACACTCTGGGCACCATCAATAGATGAACCACTTAGAGCAGATGTGCTGCCGCTACAATGAGCAACATCACTTCCTGCATCAGCTGTTGGAGCTGCATAAGCAAATCCGGCAACAGCAATTCGAGTTGAAGGACACGCCGATGATGCAGCATAATAAATAGTAGAAGAAGAAATAGTAGGTGAATACGTACCAGAACCTAAAGAAGATCCTCCTGAACTTGCCGCATACCATTCAACATTACCTGAGTTGGTTGTTGCCGTGTAGTCAACACTACCCGAACCACAAACAGAAGTTCCAGAACCATTTGAAATTGTGGCCACAGTTTTAGCTACAACATTTGAATACACAGTTTGACCACTAGATGTACAAGTTGTTTTATATCTGAAGTAAGTAGTACTACCTGGAGAGGAATAAACTGTGGTATTTGACGATCCCGTAGAAACCCAACCAGAAGAACCATTGTCTGAAGTTTCCCAATCATGAACCAAACCAGAACCTGATGCAACACCTGTGGCAGAAATAGTCCCCTGTGTTGTTGGACAATCATCTGCTGCCGAAACACTGGCTGTAGCCGTAGCAGGTGTCCCAGTACATGTACTTACACATGAAATCGCTAGGTCGAAACCGTCATCTACATTTGAAACATCAGATATAAATACTACTGTAAGAGCCCCATCCACATTGGACGCAGTGTAATCTATTGCATAACCTGTTCCCGAAGCCCCGCCTGAAGGGGTCAATTCTGTATCAGAAGTAGATGTCCCGTCATAAACAAACATCTCATCGTAACCAGTCTCAGAATTAAGTGTACCCGAAATTGATATTTTTTCACCAGGTGTACCTGGCATAAGTACAACCGTTCCATTTTGATCATTCTGATAATCTCCTGCAGATCCACCATTATCATATAAATTTCCTGTACAGGTAGTTACGGTTATTGAACCCGCTGCAGGAATATGAATATTATCCGAAACAACAACGTTTATTGAACTGCTTGAAGCAGTACAACCTGCAGCATTAATCTCATAAGTAATAAGAACTGTTCCTGCACCAACACCAGTTACTACACCTGTGGAAATATCAATAGTAGCAATACCTGCATCAGCTGATGTCCATTCCCCACCAGCTGTACCATCCTGAGTAAGGGCAGTTGTTGCTCCAATATTTACCCACCAAGTACCACTTATAGAACCCGCGGTAGGGGAAGCCATTGATGTAAAAGCAAAAGTTTCAACAGAACCAGGACAAGATCCAGAAGCAGCAATGGTATAGGTGATATTTGCCACACCCGCTGAGCCAGCAGTTACTAATCCATTTGAACTAACAGTAGCAACGCCTGTATCGTCTGATGCCCATGTTCCACCAGAACTACCAGATTGACTGAGCTGAGATGTTGATGTCTCACATGCCGAAGATGTTCCCGAAATACTTCCTGCGGAAGAACAATCCAATATGCAAATATTATCAATACACATGTCACTCATATAGTTATTTCCTGTAGTTCCTTCAAAAGCTATTACAACTGCTGTCGGATCAATAAACGTTCCAGCGTCAAGGGGAATACTAGCTGAACGCCAAATATCTGTTTGATTACCAGAAATTGAAAACACTGAAACCCCGTCGACTGTAACTTCAAGAGTTCCCGTTCCAGAACCATACATGTGATAAGCAAATGTCAATAATGGATCTCCTGACGTAGAAAAGTCTGCTATACCAGTCATTCGATAAAGCGTATTATAAATATTACTGGCCTCTGTATAGTAAAAACCATTACCACCATCCGCATCGCCTGTTGGACCGGTATTACTTGAACCGGTACTAGTAAACCCATAAACCCATGAATTACCACCACTCCCATTTACCCAATTAGTAGGGATGGCCGACATATCATAACACGTATTAGGGCTATCATATGCAATAGACGTAGCTGCATACATTCCATTAAGTATATTACCAGCAATAGGGTTAGGGCCATCAGCAAAAGCAATAATACCATCAGCTAAAACCGTATAAGAATGTTCGTTTTCATAACTTCCCGCAACATATGTCAAGGCATATTTATCTCCCGGACTTAAAACAAATGAATAACTATTAGCACTACCACTAGGAACAGTAACGTCAGCAAGTGTAGTTGAATTTAAACAGATCCTAATATAAGCACCATCCCAACTATCACCATATGAATCAACCATATCAATAACTATTGTTGTACCATCGACCTGAGGTCCATCCCCATGACAAGGAACAACGGGTTCGGTATCACAACCATACCCACCGTCTGTGCCACCATAGCCACCCGAAGCCATAACTGCGCCTGATCCCATGTCACGTATAGACCAGCCGACCTCATTTTGGTAACTACCGGCAACCCAAACCATAGTAATGACATCTCCTGAATTTGCCAAAAAGGGAAAATCCCCGTTACTACCAGAGGCGATAGTTTGTGGCCCAGTCTGATCCACTCCATTGACATAGACAGATACAGCATTGCCGTTCCAACCATCACCATATGAGTCGGTCATGTAAAATGTATGTGCACATAATTGCGACATGACATTTCCAGAATTTAAAGCGAATAATATTGATAATAATGATATTGATAATAAAGAATAGAAATTTTTCATAATACTAGGATTTATGAGATTATTTTTTGACTTAAAGATATTTGAAGATGCTTGGACACCAGAAAATGACCATACATTAGATTTTGATTCTATTGGTACTTTTGAACGTAAGAGCTGATTAAGTCCCTTCTGTTTAGATCGTACAATTGATTTAAATGATTTTTGATACTTTTTCAAATCAGCATAGCCGATTCTTTCGAATGTAATAGGAAGAAACTTCATATTTTTTAAATTATTTAAACAATTTTAAGTGTGAATTCACACATTTAAGTAAACGTTTTGCAGAGTTAAATCGTTGCTAAATTTTTAGTATTTTGAATAAATCAACATTCTCATCGAATATTGACCAAGACTCAGTGAATATTTCACGACGCCCCCTTTAATTCATTACTACACAACTACTTATACTCGTATTAAAAATACACAATTTCTTGTTAATAACTAAATATTATGGCAAGAAAATGAGTAATACGTAATTTTCGTTTTTCGTTTGTTTTTCAGAGACTTTTGATTTGGTGATTATTTTTAGTCTCAATTTTGTTGAATTTTTACGTTCCAAATATCATTTAATTGAATAAATATTTAACTCTTTTTCTTTAGCTCATATTAAAAATATACATGATTTTACGCAGCTCTAAATCCGTGTTTTCAACACAAATTATAGTAGATTATACGTAGCTATGAAGTGTAGTAAGTGAAAACGGGTTTATTATGCAACGTCTTTATTTAGACAGCTGAGCTCTTACAATTGATGACAAAAGCTTCCCATCCGCTTTACCAGCGAGCTTTTTAGTCAAAAACCCCATTACCCTTCCCATTTCAGACATTTCGCTTGCTTGAAGTGATAGAATCGCTTCATCCACCTCATGCTGAATCTCAATTTCCGTAAGCATTTTTGGTAAAAACTCCTCAATGATAGCTGCTTGAGCAAGTTCCACTGCCGCTAAATCATCTCTACCCTGCTCTTTATATAATAGATACGTCTCTTTTCGCTGTTTATGCAGTCTTAGGCATATTTTCGCCGCTACTTCATCACTTATCTCAGTACTAGCGCCGGAAGTGGCCTCAAGAAGTAATTTAGATTTAATGTCCCTTAGAGTGTCAAGCCGCTCCTTATCTCTGTCCAGCATAGCCTGCTTAATGGACTGATTGATTCTATCTGTAAAGCTGCTCATTAATCCACGTTATCGTGCAAGAAACTATTGTCACTCAAATCAGTGCCACCTTCCTCGTCGTCAGATAAACCAAAACGACTGGGTTTGCTCTCACTGGGCTTGCTCTTATCCAGATCAATAGATCTTCTTTTATAGGCAGGCTCTTTTTCGTATTCAGATATGCCTTCGGCTTTTTTCAGCTTTTCGGTATGTTCCTGTATTTTTGAAACCCGTTCCTGAGCCATTCTTTGTGCCTCCTTTGTTGATGAATTTTGTTCAGGATTTGCGGTCTTGGAATCATCATCATCCAATTGATGTTTTACTACAGTATCTTCTGCAAATAAATCTTTCTGAGAATCTTCATTTCCTGAGGGTTCAACTTCAGTAACCTCCCAAACTACAGGCTCATCCTTATCTGCCTTAGGTTTGTCTTCGGTATCGTCATCCAAATTGAATACGACCTTTTCATCCAAATCCATAGAATCTTCTTTATTTGATTTCTTTACTTCTTCATTCTCTTGTGTTTTATCCACTATGTAGGGTTCGTCATCGTTCACCTCCTTATTGCTTGTAGAACCTACTGGATCGGTCAATGGCTTCTTAATCTCCACCATCTTTTTGTCGTCATCCAAAACAACTACTTTACGAGGTTCAGGCCGCTCAAGAGGAACAATTAGATTGTCATTCTTACCAAATCCTGTGGCTATAATCGTAATCGATAATTTTTCTCCTAAATCTTCATCATAACCATGTCCCCAGATTACATCAGCCCCAACTCCGGCCGCTTCTTCAATGAAATCCGTGATTTCAGTGATTTCAGCCATTGTGACTTCATTGGAACCATAATTAATGTTTAACAGAATATATTTTGCTCCGTGAATATCATTGTCATTTAACAAGGGAGAGCGTAAAGCAGCTTCAACTGCTTCCATGGCCCTGTTTTCACCATCTGCTTGCGATGAGCCCATAATGGCGTGACCACTATTGCGCATCACTGTATTGACATCATTAAAGTCCACATTGATAATTCCAGTTTTCTTGATTACCTCCGCAATTCCTTTTGCAGCAACAGATAATATATTGTCAGCATGTGAAAAAGCGCTTGAAAGGGTCATATCCCTACCAAATTCCTTTAAGCGATCATTGCTGATAATTAACAAGGTATCTACATTATCACGCATTTTCTCAAGTCCATCCTGAGCCTGTTCAAGCCTACGTTTACCCTCAAAATTGAAGGGGACTGTAACTATACCAACCGTAAGTACCCCCATGT
>Ga0315334_10001610_pt1 | contig 13917 bp, 18 predicted proteins | sample M150034915metaG_FD_205555 | JGI IMG/M metagenome (GOLD analysis project Ga0315334, IMG submission 205555) | Ammonia-oxidizing marine archaeal communities from Monterey Bay, California, United States - M1 500m 34915 | ecosystem: Environmental > Aquatic > Marine > Intertidal zone | place: USA... | reverse complement strand
AATAATTCCTCAACGACCTCGTAAACTTTTTCAAGTTCTTCAATGATCTCATCACGTTTTTCATCTATCTCATGATCTGGGCATTCTTCTTCTGCACAGCCACATCTAAAAGCAATTGGATCAACTACTCGAAGTGTTTCACCAGCAGAGTAAGAAAGGTTTCCTATCTGTATAGGTTCACTTATTTCATCAATAAGGTTTTCATAATCATCTTCATCAATTGACCAATTATTAATAAAGTCCTCAACTTTTGATTCAACGAGTTCATCAAATTTATCTGATGAAATTTTAAATTTTTCATCAATGAAGATAAGATCATTTGATTCTTCTTCTATAACATCTCCATCTGAATCCTCATCTGATGATTTATATTTTATCAATTGTTTATGATAAAATTCTGAACCGTTGTAAATTTTATAGGCTTCTTTTTCTGATAAATTGATGTGTTCTTCTGTAACGTTTACCATTCCACAAGGATCATCAAATTCTGTTAGATTCTCAGGGGTGCTATTCCAAATTAATACATCAAATGATTCTGATTTTTTGATGTTACTCATCTTAAACCAGCAGCCCTTAGTTCTTCATCTAGTTTTTCAAGTTCTGTATCTGAGAATAATTTATGAATTTTCTCAGATTGTCTTACACATTTTTTAAAAATCTTGTATGCTTTTCTTGAATCTTCATCATATCCGAATTCAGAACAGAATTCTTCAAAGTCCTCAGGTATGAAAGCCTCTGATACTAAAACATCTAAAATTGTGTTTTTGTATTCTTGTGGCTTGTCTTGTGCCATGATTCCATCATAGCCATTTGCTAAACTATCACCAAAAAGAAAGCTGGTATTTTTTCCATTGTATCTAATAAAAACTCGATACACTTGTCTAGGTTCTTCGGATTCATCAAAGTATGGTCTAAAACCATCATCAACAAATCTTACTTTTATTTTACTGGATAAGTTATCCATCTGTTGTTTTGTCATGGTATATCTATAGTATACTTAGTAATAAGCAGTATACTAAATGTATTCCAATAAAAACAAAGTATCATAATTTTATGATTTTATGATACCGAGAAAGTACCGAGACTATTGATTGATAAAATACAGATAGTATACTTTAAGTATAATTTGATTCTAATATTATCATGCAGTTTGCAGCCAAAGTGACAAAGATGGGTGAAAAAATGATTATAATCATTCCAAAGAACTATCATAAACTAGTTCAAAACCAAGATCTAAAAGACGTAATGGTGACTTTAGAAAAAATTTAATTTTTCTATCATATATTTTATCAAAATACCATACCCTTTTTGACTCATCTTTTAATCAAAAAAAATAAAATTTTTTGCTAGTTGGCTTATGGTAAATAATAGATTTCAAGGTAAATCAAAAACGAATTATCTAGTTAGTGTTATCGGGTTATTATATATTTTAAAGCAAATTTCACGCCTAGATTATACCTATTATAGTAATTGGACACCCCCAAATATGCTAGTTATTTATAAAATTATTTTCAAATTATTTTTTTAATATTTTTTTTATCAATACTTTATGAGCCTGTACAGGATTGGTTATGTTACTTCTGTACAGGATTAATAAAACCAAAATTATATTAGTCAATGTTACCGAGTCTTTACTGTGATGGGTTATTCAAGCTAGGCTTCCTGACGTTAATGTATCATTTGTTAAAAGACGAAACGGAGTTGAGGAAGGATTAGGATCAAAGAATTGGGATAAGGTGTTTGGTAATCTGTATGCGTGGAACGCTTTGCTGCCAAGAAACAAAGATGAAGATGGAAAACTAAAGTATAGAATTAGAATGTCAGATATAGAATATAATAAATTAACAACAATTATTTCTGAAGCACAATGTAATAAATGTCAAACCTGTACAGATTACAATAAAATTAGAATTTTTGATTTACTAGTTCCATTAGTTGAAGGTATTTTGTCAGGACATGAATCCAATAAGATTTGGATATGTCCATCATGTGAATATGAAAACAAAATAATTGAAACTGATATTATAGAGTCGCAGTTGCAGCAGCCATATTATCTAGGAGTTGTACCATTCCCACCACAAAGAAAAGAAGGATTACAAGATAGAGGGAAGTATGACAGAAAGGTTACTGCATGGGCTTGGAATTTTATCGCAGAACTGGAAGAAAAAAGTACCCAATTCAGAGAGGACTATAAAGAAAATAAAAATGAATTTGAGGAATGGGAAGCAATTGATGGTGGAGAGGATTCTGAATAATGCCAACTTTAGTAAAAGAAGTATCTGTACAGGGTAACAGCACAAAGAAAAGTAAGGTATTACCAATTGTGACAAAATGGAAAAAAGAGAATATGGTAAGACGAGAATCATTTTTGGCAGCAGTAAAGGAAGTCATTAGTTGGGCTGAGGAAATTGATGTTACAAGGGTGGGTATAGTTGGAGATATGCACAGTGGAAAAACAAGTATGGCTGAATCGATCAGCCATATTATTCATAAGGAATCAAAATTGTCATGGGCTATCAAAATTCTATATGAAAAGGATTTAATGGATTTTGAAAATACTCTAAAAACTTTAACTGGTGATACCAATTGGATTTTACGTTTTGATGATGTTTCCTTTTTAGATGCAAAGCACAACAAAAAAGCAATCTCTCAAGTAAAAGAAGCAGTTACAAAAATTAGACATTTGGAAGGTGGTCGAGATGTTAAGGTGATATTGATTTACAATTATCACTACCAAAAAAGTTTAGATAAATATCTACGCATGGCTGACTTTCGGTTTTTTACTACCGTAGGATCAGAGGAAGAAGATAATTTTGAAGGAGTTGTTGGAAATAAAATGATGGGGTTGGTAAAGTTTTTTGTAAAGACAAGACAACAAGGTGTCACCAAGAAATATTTTATGAGTCCTGCAAAAATGCCAAATAATAAAAAATTCTTTTACAAGTGGAGAGAGCCATTTATCCCTGTATTATTTTGGAATAATAATTCACTTCGAATGATAATATCACCCCTCAGAGAATGGCTTGATCCGATATGCTCAATTTGTTCACACTCTAATGGGGGTGTACAAACTCAAGTTGATATGGTAAAGTTTTGCCAGGAAACTGAGGAAAAATTTACCACAGGTACTTTCAAAGGTGTTATCAAGCAGTTCCTACGAGAACAAGGAATTAATTGTTATTCTAAAAAAACTGTACAGGCAAGAAGGTATCTTGATAGGGCATTGGAGATGAAGCAGTTTAGTTTAGAGGACTTGGCAGTTTATTATGGACTAACTCCAACTTTTACAAAGTTACAAAAAAAACTTGATGGGGTGTTGGAAAAATAATTCAACTGTTATGTGATACCTGTCTAATTCCATTAGTGGGAATAGAGAATAGAACCCATAATATCATAACTTGTACTAATTGTAAATATCGTATAAGGGCTGTGGGTATTTTAAAATGACTTTCAAACATCTTAAAGATAATAATGTAAATTACAAAAATCATTGGTGTAGAGCCATGAGTATGAGTTTGGCATTGTTTTGTCATGCCTGGATTCCTTCACTGTTTCCAACTTACGCATCTGATAAAATGAAAAAGGGAAAACCTAATGATTTGTGATCAGTGTTTCAAACCTATCAAGTCATTTAACTGGTATAATAATTTGAAATTATGTAAAGCATGTCTACATAATACACAACCATACCGAAAAAGAAAACATCAACACTACATTCCAAAACCAACAATTTTAGATTTAAAGAAAAAGTGGGAGAGAAGATAAGCTCTAAAAGCTCTAAAAAAAACTCACTGATTTTTAATCAAAATGAAAAAAAAATAAAACATAAAAAATCACCTGGAAATTATTAGAGCTTATAGAGCTTAAGTAAATTTACTCGTTCAAACGAAATATCCTTTTTTTTTATTTAAGTAAAAGTGAAAATAACACTTTTCCTTTTATATTAATTTTTGATATAATTTATCAAAACTTTAACTACTTGTTAATTACTCAGTAATTCATGTGTATGTTAGATGCAGCATTGATATTTTATCCAATTTCTGCTGCTGCTTTGAGTTTTACAGGTGTTAAATTATACAGAAAATACAAGGAATCCCAAAAGAAAGCCAATACAGAGCCAACTACCATTCAATAGAGCTATTCTCTTTTTAGTGAATAGGAATGTAGTTGGTCTTTTATCTTCAGAATCCCATCTACTCATCTTTTCAATCCTATCCCAACTTACCTGTAAGAAATAATTTCCAAAACTTCCATGTAAATGCGAGTTTCCAAAGAGTAATTTCATTTCGAATAAATTTACTCATCTTTCCAATCCTCTTTGAATTGTTCCCAACAAGATCTAAAAAATTTCTTAAAATCAAACATTATCTTCACTAACCTCAATTTTCTCTAGTTTTGATAAAGCATTGATGGTAACTGCAATACCTATCATTGTTATTATCACACCAATACCAACTGTAACACCTAATGGTATATTTGATAAAATTGATAATACAATCCAACCCAACCCAAAACACATACCACCAAATCCAAGATATGATGATGTGAATAGAAAACTAGTCATATCACTCCATGTCCTCATCACGTTCTCTTTCTCTACCTAAGAATCCATCAAAGAGTGACCTTTTGGCATTATCTTTCATGGTGTACACACGTTCAACTTTGTTTTTGTTAATCTTATCAATTAAGGTACTTTGTGAGTTACTTGCATTTCTTTGTGATTCTGAGGATTTTGCATCTATTGATCTTCGATATGATATACCAATCTCTCCAATCTCTTGTGAGATTTGAATACTACGTTCTACACACATATTATTCTCAACTAACTGTGCTGCTCTTTCCCATTCTTTTAATTCAAATGCAAATCTACCATAGGTGTTAGAGTTTACTGAGCCAGTTTTGAACCAAACAGTATCATCATCAATAATCTGCTCTTTTGTTATAGTTCCATCTTTTTGTGGAACATCAATGGTTTTTTGAGAAGATTGAATAATAATATCAATCAGATCATTATACTTTGGCTGACCTTCAGGCTGTGGCAAATCCCATCACACTATAAATATAAAAGAGTACCGAGTAATTAACATTTGTGGTAAAGATTCAGATTAGAATCAAACTAACAAGGTATCAAAAAGACAAGGAGTTTGGTAAACTGTATAGGGCTGACACAAATTTTACAGGTTCTTTCTCAGAATACCTAAAAAAAAAGAAGAAAGAAAAAGAGTTCAAATAATAAATATAATGAGTAATTACCAAGTTTATGAAGAAACTTACATTAAAAGCACCAAGATGGAATCTTCATGTTGTTAAACAAGCAAAAAAGAAAAGAGGTAAATTATTTTGAGTATAAAGAAAAAAATTCCATTAAAGAAAAAAGGTAAGACCATTTGGGAGAAAACACAAGATGAATGGTAGAAAGATCTGTATCAAGTGTGGGTATTCTTACAGTGGTACTTCATGTCCTCACTGTAAAAAACGAAAAAAGTTTCAGAAGTTTAAATGACATACAAGAAATTAGTTAAACATAAACGAAAACCACGAAAAGAAACAAACTCATTTTCTAAAAATACTGAAAAAACAGTTTATCAATACGGTGATGGTGCATACAAAACACAATCTCACTTATCTGGAAGATACACAACTTACAACAAGTCAGGTCGTGTAATCAAAAACCGTTGAAACTTTAACTATACTAAGACAAAATAATTAACATCTGTAATGAATTTTACCCACACACTAATCTTACAGATCCCCCTTACCTTATTGGGTTAGGGGGTACAACTTATTAACTCGTCATAAACTCGTTAATGTGTGGGTGTACTTTCAGGGCGTGATATTCTTACCAGTAAGTTTATCACAGCAGAAATAACAGATACAGAAGATAGGATTCATTATGTTGCAATTAAACATACTATTGGGGATTTTTTTGTTGCAGATTTAGATGGAAAGTTTTTTGCATTTACCTTAAAGAACGCCAGGATTTTAACACATAGAGTTACAATGACTAAATCTTTCAGAGTCATTCAATTTGATACATCACATTATTCATCATTAAAACCTGAAACAAAGGAATTAGAATTATTAATCAAGAAAAATTCTTTACCCAAAGTCAACAAAATGCTTCATAATGTTTTGAGGGTTTTGGCAAGGAGAGAGAAACATGAATTTAACCCTCATAGTATTATTGATTTAGTTGCAGAGTTTGCAGATAAATCAGGTCAATATCCTGAAGAAGTTAGAAACATCAAGAACTATCTTTTGGAGTTAGATGTGGATACAATAGTTACACCTGTACGAAAGGTAACTGATTTTATTCAAGAAGATCTAATTGCTACCTCACCATCATTTCTAGGTGAATTATTACCAAGAATTCAAAGATTAGATAATGAACATAGAAAGATTACAAACACACCTGTAAAGGGTACAGGTGGAATGTTAAAACTTGCAGTAATTGCACTTATGGCAATTGTAATTGTTGTGGGTGTTGCATATGCACATGATCAAGGAATGTTTGATGGCGTTACTGAATTTACTGATTCTATGGGTACATTAGGTGATGGATTATCAGGATTACCATCACCAACACAAGGATTCCAAACACCAGGTGCAGTAGATTTCTCTGATGCAACAATTCAGGCAAAATATTCCCCTGAGGAACTAAAAATTGCAGTAAATAATGGAGAAGTTGACTACAACAAACTATCATCAGATATGAAAGATATGTTAGATGATGTTGAGTTAGAAAACGAGGTGACACCATAATGGTTGAATTTACTGACAGAGAAAAGAAGATTGTTTTAATTAAATATATCATTCATGGAAACTCACCATTTGCTGAAGCACCTTTAGAAACTAGAATACAGATGCTTCAAACTGCACTGAAACTATATGGAATAAAATACAATGAGTCAGAACTGTTAGATATTGGTGAAGCAATACTCAAGACACAAAAAGATGTTAATGATTCATCATTGGGTTTTCTAAAAAAGAACAAATCCTTAGTTGACAAGGCATTGACCATGTTAGGTAAGGGTAATGACAGGCTTTCATTTGATTAATAAAATTATAATACTGAGTGTTTACCGAGTTATATTATGAAAGAATGGTTATTTGTTGTACTAGTATTGGCAAGTACACCATTAATCTTTGATGATGCTTTTGCTCAAACAGATATTGATGTGGGTGAATCCACACCATGTTTCTTGAATTACACAGCAGGGGTAGACATGTGGGGTAATTGTGGTATGGAAGAAGATCCATTAGGTGTAGTAACATTACCTTTTGAATGGATTACAGGTGGATATTTTTCATTAATTGTTGTAGGGTTGATTATGATTATTGTTTACATTAAATATCAAACTGCCATCTATCCTGTGTCAATTGGTCTTGTAATGTTACCAACTTCATACTTTTTGATACCACAGGCATTTTTCAGTTTCCTTATTATCATGATTGGAATTGTAATTGCAGCAGGGGTGTATTTTATCATGATTACTGCAAACAAGGACAACTGATGAAGTCAAACACACTTTCCCCTGTACGAAGATTTCTTCACTGGCAATACTCAGGACTTGTTGTAGTGCCAACTGCTGTCATACTAATTATGATTTGGTGGTTTTCTGCAACTGGAGATATGGAGTTTTATGATTATTGGTCTTGTGATACTTTGAAAAATTATGTAATGGATCTTGACGTACCTGAAGATATTCCATCTCACAAAGATTTAACTGAAGAACAACATTTACACTTACATGTCTTGTTGGCAGAGTGCCAGGATAATAGTAGGTATTCTGAACCACTAAAACATCTGATGCCATAAACTTTAGTTTTTAAAGTTTAGACCATTTTCAAAATCGTCTAAATATTATATACTCGGTAACAACTCGTTGACTTATGGATAATTCCATTATGGGCTATGTAGGCGCATTTATCGCAGTTGCCATCATGTTAGGAATCGGAACTTTGATTCTTGGTGGTGCAGCAACCGATTGTTCAGGAATCACTGGATATAATGAGACTACACCAGCAGATAGTACGGGTTGGGCAAGTCAATGCCTAGCTAACAACACACAGAGCCAAGCAGGATACAATCTCCTCATAATTACATTGATTGTCTTAGCTGCAGTTGTCGTTCTCACTGTTGTCAGAATGTTATCTTAGAAAAAGTAAAATTTTTCCAAGAAAACTTTCTTCCTTTTTCTTTTTCTTTAACAAAGTCAAAAGTTAATTACTCGGTAAAATCACGTTATACTATGAGTTCTCTAGTCTATCTCGGACTTTCTTTAATTCTATTTGTAATTACTTATGGTATTGCCTTTACCATAATGCCAATGATCTTTGGTTCATTCTTTTCATTAATGGACACAGGGGGAATGACAATCAATGCTGAGTGGTCAGAAATTTATGAGAAAAATGAAGCCACTGTAAAATATCTCGTACCATTGATGCCTACATTGGGAATTGTAATTATAGTAATCAAAGTGTTAATGACAGCAGCAGCCAGGGGTAGAGATTGAACTCTGCACTGTTCATCATTCCTTTACTGTTAATTATATCCGTACCAACAGCATTTGCACAAGTTGATTTACCTGAAATAGATACAACATCAGAAGCTCCAATACCGATTGATGCTGAATTAAAATACGACTTTGTTGACGGTTTACCAATTCAGGTAAACACAGGTAATGATGTTGTTTTAATTAATCCTGATTGTTCTGTACAGATAAACGACTATTCAAACAATGTTATTTTTGAAAACGACAATTATATTCTAAGGGTGTCAGATTATGATTCTAATAATTGGGCAGATATGGAGATTAATGGTTCATCATGTAATGTTTTTGGGTATGACAATGCAGTAACATTAGATTATAATTTTGGGTTCAAAACAGTACAAGAAAACCATGAAGGTGTATTAACAAAATATTATGATATTAGCAACCCTGAAAAAACAAAGGTGAGTGTAGAATTTGAAAATCTCTTTTATCCAAATCATAAATTTATGACCTATGAGCAAATCACACTAGCAGATCAAAACATCACTTTCAATGATCAGGAAATTGATTTATCAAACTTTGTAGGGCAATCTTTTGATAGAAATGTATTAGATAATTATACAGATGTATTAATCGGATTCAACAACAATACTGCATTTTATCAATCTGAAATAGGCTTTGATAATTTATGGTCTGTTGATTTAATCGATTATAATAAAATCAATCTCAACTATGGTAAAACTGATGTGCTTACAGAAATAGGTGAAAAGTATATTTTAGATCCTTTAGTTTGGGGAACAAGTTCATCAACTCAAAACCCCGTTCTATCTTTTAATTCTAATAATTGGAGTCACTCGGGTTCAGGTTCACCAACTTCATCTGCAACAGTTCACGACTTTTCTTATGGTTCACATTCGGGTTGGAATCATTCTTACAGCGTATTGACAGGGAGTGATTTTAACAACGAGGTAAGTGGGGATTTTACTTGGGTGGTTAGAGTGTATGGAATGGACACTTATCAATCAAATGGGGGGGAACTCAGATTAACTAACGGGGATAGATGTTATTTTGGTTCATCTAGTGGGCATAGTTATCTTGGCACTTTAAACAAATATATCGGTTGTAATATTGGTGGTACTTCCAATACTTCTAACCCAGCACAAGGCACAGGCTACGGAGTATCTGATATTACTATTAGTCGTTCAGGAAATACATACACCTTTTCAGGTTATGGATTTACTAAAACCATGTCAGGAACACTAGATGAAGTAGAGTTCTACGAAGGAAGATGGACTTATGCTTATTCAAGTAGCATTAAACATGAAACTCTTTCATTTAACGATCCCAACTATGTCCCCCCATCAGCACCAACAGCTCCCCAAACTTTAACGACTTCTCAAAGTGTAGCAAATCAAATTGTTTTAAATTATTTAGCTCCAAGTAGTGCCACCCCAGCAGTTACAAATTATAAAATATATCTTGATGGAAGTTTGATTGATACCATTGGTAATGTCTTAACCTATACCGATAATATTTCAGGAAATGAAATTGGATCAGGGTTAACTTATTCTGTTATTGCAGTTAATTCCGTAGGGGATTCCCCTGCCTCAAACAATTCTTTTATCACAGCATGGGATTTTCCTGATGCACCCATATCATTTCAGGCAGTAACGGGTTCTCCAATTACAATGTCATACGTTACGCCAAATTCTGACGACACAATTCTTAATTATAAAATTTATCGTGATAGTGTTTTAATTGATACAATAACTCCAACTAATTCTTATACAGATAATACAACAGTTGCAGGAAATTCTTATGTTTATTCTGCAACTGCATTAAGTGCAGTTGGTGAATCCTCACAAAGTAACACAAGTACAGCTACAGCAGGGATTGCACCTGATGCACCTAGTATTAGTTTGGCAATTAATGATGTAAATGCCACACCCTTAGATATTGAAATATCAATCTCTCATGGTTCATCAATGGGAACTGGAACGTTTAGTAATTTTATAATTGAGAGAAGCCCTGATAATTCAAGCTGGACTACCCTAAGTGCAACACCAACATCATCACCTCATACCGATACAGTTCCAAATAGTGATACATGGTATTATCGAGTATCTTCTCAAAGTAATCATGGAACATCTATACCAAGTGCAGTTGATACCATTACAACCCCTACACAACCAAGTGCCGATTCTAGTGTTTTATTAAGTATTGATAATCCAAATCCAAACCCATTAGATGTAACTGTGTCATTTGTAGCACCAAATTCTGATGGTGGCAGTTTAATAACTGGATATAATTTATCAAGTTCACCTGATGATGTAACCTATACACAAATTAAAACTGGCGTAACTGCTGATCAAACAATCACAGTTGCAAATTCTGGAACTTGGTATTTTAAATCACAACCTATCAATAATGTAGGAACTGCTGGACTTGGTACTGCTGTTAGTATTACAACCCCTACAATACCAGGAACTATCACTGATCTACTTGCAACCCCAATAAGTGAAACGCAAATCGATTTGACTTTCTCATCACCAAGTAACGGTGGCTCAAACATTGTAGAGTATAAAATTATTCGTGATGGTGTACAAGTGGCAACAACCCCAACACCAAACTATTCTGACAATACAGTTGTGACACAATCAAGTTATACCTATTCCATAATTACAAATAATAATGTTGGTGACTCTGCAAATTCCAACTCACAAACTGTTGTAACTTTTGGTTTACCTGGCATACCAGTATTAACGGTATCACAAAACAGTATCACTTCATTAGATCTATCCTGGACTATACCACAGGATTACAACTCCCCGATAATTGGCTATAAAATAGAGATTGATGATGGCTCGGGATATGTAGTTGAAACTACAAACACTGGAAACATAAACACATCATACACTAAAACTGGATTGACACCAATCTCTGAATACTTTTTCAGGGTTTCAGCAATCAACTCATACGGTACAGGTCTTGGCACAATTGATTCCAATTGGACAAATCCAACAACACCAACTGGACTCACAGTAATTCCTGACAACACATCAACCAACTTGGAACTGTATTGGGATAGTAACATTTCTGCAACTGGATATAAAATTGAAAGAGAGAATGGTATCGGTAATGGCTGGAGTGCAGTTACTAATAATACTGGAAATACAAATACAGCATACCAAGATACAGGACTAGTTGATAACATATTTTACAATTATAGAATCTCAACTGTAACACCAGTTGGTAACTCAATACCAAGTAGTACATTTTCACAAACAACATTTCACCTACCTGATCCTGTAACTACACTAACTGCAACTTCTGGACAGTTCATTGATGCTGAATTGAATTGGACACAGCCAAGTCTTTATGGATATTTAGAGGGATATAAAATTTACACCTTTGATCCAATCACCAATATAACAACCACATTAATTTCAAACACTAATAGCAACAACCCATCATACAGTGTAACTAATTTAGATCCAACAATAACTTATCACTTTAAAGTATCTGCACTCACAATTCATGGTGAGAACAGTTCAGGTAATGTTGCAAATGCAACAGCAACTTCTGAAAATATTTTAGGCTCAATTAACATGCCAACTGACACCAATCCAACACAAATACCAATACAGTTTGACCAATCATTTTCTGGAAACAACACAATTGTTAAAATAAAATATGCACCTGAACTTGATGTTATTTGTGATGTTGATTACAAGTTTGCAAGAACTACAACCACATATTCTAATTTAGCTGAAACTGCTGAACTTGACGGTAAGGTAAGCCATACAATGACGTTTAACAATTCTGATAACGATATTGTTGAGATGTTATGTTATGACTCAACTGATAATACCATAAAAGGTCAACACCTACTTCCAATGACCACCATTCCACTTTCAGTACAAACTGATGATTTTAAAAATGGTATATTTGGCATTGACGGAAAGTTTGGCTCACTTGACTTGATTACATTATTTGTTATCTTAATTGCTATGGTTGGATTTAATAGATATAATCCAGCAGTAGGAGTCGGAATTATGACAGTGGTAATTATGGGAATGGCATGGGCTGGAATAATTGAACCAATTACAGTAGTTGGTGGAATATTGACAATGGTGTTTATCATAGCAGTAGTCCTGGCAAAGAGGAGATCCTAAATTGATTGACAAAGCACTGATGATGATTATTTTCATGTATGCACTATCATTTAGTATGCTAGGTGTACAGTATACAATTGCAGATACCTTTGGTGTAACAATTACTAATTTAGATGGCACTCCTGTAAAGTCAGCAATTCATGGATTTATGAAGATGGATAGAGTAAATGAAAGAACCACAAACATCATATCTGCTGACTTTCAAGGAAACAGTACATATTATGACAAGGTAGAAACCTTCACAACTGGTGCTGCATTTGTTGCATGGGAACTTGTGACTCTAATGACAGGTACTTACATATTTTATATCATGTATCTTTTTGGAGTTCCATTAATCTTTGTTTTAGGAATTACAATTCTTTATGGGTTCTTGTTGGCAAGAGCCATTATTGGCTATGTCAGAGGAATATGACAAACTGCAAGTGTAATTTCAACTGTGAAGAAGATTGTAAATGTACTTGTGATTATTGTTTTTGGAAAACTTAATTTCGTTTCATAAATAATGTTAGAATATTTATCATAACATACAACAGCATTACAATAAAGAATAAGAAATGCAATGTAATCCAAACTGGATTTAGTAATGTGATTTTATCAATTGTTGTATCAGTTAGTGTAATGACTTGATTGTTACTATCTAACACCTGATTGGATAATATCTCAGTTGACAGATAAATATCAGCACCAGCACTCGCTAACATATAAGCACAAATTATACTTGGGATAAGCCAAATTACTCTTAATGCACTTTGAGATACGGTGCTTGGTGTTTCCTTAAAGGCTGAAATTATAAGCATGATAATACCAGTATAACAGATTAGAGCATACACCCCAAACTCTAAAATCGATACATCTGACACACATTACAGTATTTATGCCAATATATTAAATATTACCGAATAATTAACAAGTAATATGGTATTAAGTCAAGATCAGGCACAGGTAAGACAGGCGCAATCTGTCTTAGATGAGCAACAGTATCAAAAGGACTTGGCACAGTACAATCAAGATTTAATTCAATATGAAAAGGATAAGGAAAAATATGATGCTGAAGTTAAGAAACAAGCCGAAGAAAAGGCAGCAGTAGAAAAGAAACAAGCCGAAGAAAAGGCAGCAGTAGAAAAGAAACAAGCCGAAGAAAAGGCAGCAGTAGAAAAGAAACAATCATTGTATTCATCAGTACCAAGTGGTGCTGGTTGGGAAGATTACATTAAAGGTAAAGAAAATGTGTATAGGGGTGGTGGTGA
>Ga0315334_10001608_pt1 | contig 13926 bp, 11 predicted proteins | sample M150034915metaG_FD_205555 | JGI IMG/M metagenome (GOLD analysis project Ga0315334, IMG submission 205555) | Ammonia-oxidizing marine archaeal communities from Monterey Bay, California, United States - M1 500m 34915 | ecosystem: Environmental > Aquatic > Marine > Intertidal zone | place: USA... | reverse complement strand
GCCCGTGGTACCGCCGTTGATAGCACCAACCAGCACCGGCGCTATTCCCATAGCCATCGTTGGCTGCAGAGTCCCCTGTAAAATATCAATGAGAGCTTGAGCGGCACGGCTGCCAGTTTCCACGGCATCGCGGTGCGGGTACGTTTCCCATGCGATCAGAACGTCCGAGAAATCTAACATCCGCTGGGTCACGTGCGCGTGTAAATCCAGTGTGGCGACGATAGGAATATTAGGTCCGACGGCCGTTCGCACTGCCTGGAGGAGGTCTCCCTCCAGGTCACACTCACTCACCGTCGCCGCAGAACCATGCAAGGCCAGCAGGATGCCATCTAAGCCTTTGTCTTGCTGCGCCGTGGTAAGGGCAGTAAGTAGATCGGTTTTAATGGATTGATATGTTGAGTCAAGTACGAGCCCACCTGGACATGCCGTTGCTGCTACGGTAGGCACGTTCGTACATTGCAGAACCGCTTGCCCTACGGTGTGGAGAAAACCGCCAATGGCCCCATCGGTGAGCGTCAGTATTTCGTCTCCTCGGAGATATTGAGTTCGCTGGAAGGAGGCCAAGTCGGTGGGAATCCCGCCAAAATGATTGCACTCGACTAACAACGCACCTATCGCGATTTGGTAATTCATTTATCTTCTTTCGTTCAACAGGGCGAAGGTGTGGGGTTCCACCATTTTGCGTTACAATGAGTTGAAATACAAGTTTCAGTTCCACCTCGAGTTTTAAACATGAAAATTCCATTCACATTTGCCTTGCTGGGCGTCAGTTTATTAATCGCGGGTACATTGTCCGCACAAAACTCTGCACCTTCGTCGCATATGGTATTCGATGATCGTTTCGAAGGTGACATACTCATTCAGGAAGTGCGTGTTCCCAAATCTGGTGAAGCGATGTATACCTATTATGAAACATTGGGGTGGCGTGGTTTGGGTGCGGGGTACGCCGGTATTCAGGCCCATCCCAAAGCCCATAATTACATCTTTTCCATCTGGGATCATAAGAATCATACAGCGCCAATTCGCGCCTTATATCACGGTGCTGGTACCAAAACAGAAGGATTTGGGGGTGAGGGTACGGGCCTGAAGTCGTGGAATTTTGAGTTAGGCTGGGATACCGATGTGTGGTACGCGCTGGTTCTGAGAAGCTGGGAAGTAAAAAACCACACGCATTATGGGTTTTGGGTCCGATCGAGTAAGACTGGGATTTGGACGCATATGGTCACCATGGATGTCGCTTCCCCAAAAGCCTATTTTCAGGGAGGCACCGATGCCTTTATCGAAGACTGGTTGAATACCGGAAAGCAAGCCCGTACGACAAACTTGCGTAATGGTTGGAAACGCCGCCTCGACGGATCCTGGTATGCTTTTGGACAGGGTCGGTATTCGGTGAATTACTGGGATTTGGAAAAAGGAAAGCGCTCGTTTAACTATAAAACAAACTGGAACGGCGGGGTCCGTCGTGATGCGACGGGACTCTATTATTTCATGACCGCCGGTGGTGAGAAGACGCAGGCAACGGCACTAAATCCCTCGAACCATTCGATTAAGAGAACGCTCAAAAATCCGACGCATACTCCCTTGGCCCTGAGGAGCGTTACGGTAAAAGCCCCGCAAAAAGATACGCTGGTCGTGGACTGGGTTGCCGACCCGAAAACGTTGCCGCCGTTCTCTGTTGACGTCAAGGTTTACGACAATCAAGGCGGAATCGGTGAGCCGATTGGCAGCGCTACGGCGACTAAGCCTCATGCTCGTTCGGTCGAAGTAAAACTAACAGCGGGGCAGACCGCTCGGAATCGGTATGTCCATTTTATCTGTGAAGATATTCTGGGGAACCGTGCTATGAAGACCGTAATTAGCAAACAGTAGTCCACCCATTCGACCTCACCTCAAATAGCGACGGCGAATATTGTAGACTCTCATCGCGTTGCGATACATCGCCTTGTTCATCACCAGTTGCCCTTTAGGTTCAAGGAACTCCATAATAATCTTCTTCACGTTATCGACTGTTCCAAAATGAGCGCTGACCCCCCAGTTGGTGGCAAAGATCACGCGACTGGGCCCGAAAGCATCATATACCGGATTGAGAATCGGAAGATAATATTCCAGCTCGGTAGGAGCGGCGACAGTGAACGGCAACACCTCCGAAAAATTGTTGATACTAGAGATCTTGCAGTAAACGTTTGGATGACGGGCACACTGAATAATCGCTGATTTCAATTCCATCGATATGTCACTGTCGATAATCTTGGCTCGAAAACAATGGTTTATTACAATTCTCAAACGCGGATAAGCGTTCGCCAGAGCTGACACGTCATCGGCATGGGATGCCTCGATCAACAGATCTATGACCATGCCGTGGTTTGCTAATAAACGTAAGTGCTTTTGCGCGAGTTCGTTGTCTAAATATCCGCGGAGTTCATCAAATCGAAAGCGGAATCCGTTCAAATACCCTGTGTTATAGTACCGCTGGAAATGTTGCGGGAATGCTGGATCCGTTAAATCACCACGCGCGACATATCCACATATCAATTCCGATTGGGCTTCATTTAGCACCCAGTCGTTGAATTCCGGTTTATCTTGATCGCATGCTTCAATGACCAATGTCGAGCGAATTTCAAGCCGCTCAGCCACATCGCGGTAGTCCTCGGCTGTAACCACGCGTCCCAATGAATCCTGTGGCACTCGCTCGACGCGTTCCCGTTCATACTCAATTTGAGTAGCACCTTTGAAATGGGTGTGCGGATCGATGATCCAGGGCTTGGCAGCGAATGCAACCGACTGGAACGTTACCAGTGCGATGGTTAGCGATAAAAATTGAAACGTATATTTCATGGTGTAAATTGCTTATTCCCAATTATGGACTTAGTAGCTGCGGGCTCTTGTTTTATAATGGACTGAGCCTTCTTAAGTAAACCGATAAAACTTGAAAAATCATAAACATGCTGATAATGGCCACGAGTATACTATGAAACTTGCAATCACCCTTGCTTTGCTGTCACTACCAACTGCCTTGTATTCCGCTGACACCACCGCTCCTAACATCATCGTTATCTTCTGCGATGATCTGGGATATGGCGATCTGGGTTGTTATGGTTCAGCGAAAAACCGAACGCCGCATGTAGATCAACTAGCCAATGATGGCATGATGTTCACGGACTTCTATTCATCGAGTCCGGTTTGTACACCGTCCCGCTCCAGCCTGATGACGGGTTGCTATCCCCGACGAGTTGGAATGCACGAAGATTTTACAGGGCATTGGGTTCTGATTCCCCGCAGCCGCCGGGGACTGAACCCAGAAGAAATCACCGTCGCCGAGGCGCTCAAGTCGAAGGGCTATGTTACGGCTTGTGTCGGAAAATGGCATTTGGGCGATCAGCCCCAGCATCTGCCGACCGAGCATGGCTTTGACTTCTACTTTGGCATTCCCTATTCCAACGACATGCAATCGTCTGGTCGGGGCGATCCGCCGCTGCCTCTGGTAAAACAAGCTACCGTGATCGAAGCTCCTGCCGATCAGGCAACACTTACCAAACGATACACCCAACAGGTCATTTCGTTCATTGAAGATAACCAGAAAAATCCATTCTTCGTTTATCTCCCCCATACATTTCCCCACCTCCCATTATTCGCTTCCACGGATTTTCTTGGAAAGAGTGCCAATGGGCGGTATGGTGATTCCGTTGAGGAGATCGACTGGTCTACCGGACAGATCCTCGATTGCCTAGACCGACTTAAACTAGCTAAGAACACGCTCGTGATCTTTACATCCGACAATGGATCCAACGGTCGCAATGGCGGATCGAATCGACCGCTGTCCGGTGCTAAGGGGTCGACAATGGAGGGTGGAATGCGGGTACCGATGATTGTACGGTGGCCTGGTCGAATTCCCGCGGACTCGACCTGTCGTGAATTAGGTACGATGATGGACTTGCTGCCTACGTTTTGTGCGTTGACCGGCGCCTCGCTACCAGCGCAAAAACTTGATGGCTTTGACATTTCTGGCATGCTGTTCGGTAAGGAAGACGCTTATTCCCAATACGAAGCGCTCTATTACTATCGCCGACGCCAGTTACAGGCAATTCGCTACGGCGATTGGAAGTATCATTTGCCCCTACAGGAGACGCATCCAAACTGGACTTCCGCAAAACAAGCAGGGCCTGGTCGGTCCGGTAAATTGATTAACCTGACAAGCGATTTGCAAGAGAGAATAGATGTTAGTGCCGCGAACCCTGAGGTCATCAAAAGCATGGAGAAACTATTGAGATCCGCCGTGGTGACATTGGGTAATGACGATATCCGCGGCGGCGAGCAACGTGACGCACGAACGCTTGATTCGTCGAAACCGATGACCTTGAAAGAATAACCGCGACCTATCAACAGTTAGTGGCTGTGTTATCATGAAACGCGATAGTTTCACTTCGTTTACCTTCCGGCGCATTGGTTACAGTCACTGCGATAGATCGCATGAAATGGTTTTTTGTTATTCTGTTGAGCGTGAGCATGTTTCACACCACTACGCATGCAAATGAGAATCAACCGACTCCATCTGTCGAGGACGATCATCAGCGGATTCGCGATGCAGTAGAGAAATCATTGTTATTGCTGCAGCGTGCATCCGCCGGCAGCGCTGAGAAACGACCTTGCTTTACCTGTCACAGTCAGGCGCTTCCAGTCTTGGCGATTACGGCGGCCCGAAACCATGGTTTCAAAATAGATAAGGCTAATCTTCGGCGTCAGCTCGACCATACGGCCGCTTTTCTAAGGCGCGGAAAGGAAAACTACGTCGCCGGAAAGGGACAGGGCGGACGCATCGACACAGCCGGCTATGCGTTGTGGACCCTGCAGGCGGGGAAACATAAATCGGATGACGTTACTGCCGCGGTCGCGGATTTTATTTTGAAAACCAACGCGGATTCTGATCATTGGACTCACAACAGCAACCGTCCTCCCACGGAGGCAAGCGACTTCACTACCACCTACGTGGCACTGCGAGGTCTGGTGGCATTCGGTACGGCGGAACAACGGATTCGGATCGCGCAACGTCAGAACACAGTGGTCCAGTGGTTACTGCAAACCAACACATCCGATACGGAGGACCGTGTGTTTCAATTGCGTGCGTTATCTTTGGCACAGGCAGAGACCAAAACTCAACAGGCATTTGCAGATGCTTTGATTACTGCACAGCGACCTGACGGCGGTTGGGCGCAAAAGGATGATATGACGAGTGATGCGTACGCCACGGGAACCGTATTGGCTTGCCTCGTGCAAACCGGCCGCTTGGCTCCGGCGAGTGCCTGTTTTAAACGCGGATTAAAATTTTTACTGCAGTCACAACATGCCGATGGATCGTGGTTGGTCGAAAGTCGGAGCAAACCGTTTCAAAAGTACTTTGAAACGGGGTTCCCCCATGGCGTGAACCAGTTTGTGTCCACTAGCGCTACGGCCTGGGCTACGATCGCTCTGATCGAATCACTCGAGAAACCGGACTCAACGCAATCGCCGGAAGACAAATAATCTCAAACCACCGCTTATGGAATTTCAGTTGGCGGGTTTATTTGAGACCTAGAGTCGGTTGTTGCTCCTTGATTAATACATCGACTAGGGGTGGCAACCGCTGCTCTTCGATTTGCAGGGTTAAGTGACCGCGAGGAGGGTAAGGTTTGATACGTGGGTGATGGTAGCGGAGGAAACTGGTGGCGGCGATTGTTACTTTACCACCGCGGAAGTCTTCGCGGAAATCGTCGTAGATGTGGCCTCCTCTTGGTTGCCCGCCCTGCCGCACTGCGACGCCAGTGGTGGATTCGGCTAATAATCTACCGTTGATATAGACGGCGAAACCCTCACCGGAATTTACGTGGGCCGCACCACCAAGGACGAGGCGATAACGATGCCCGTCTTTGAGTGGGGGAAATTCGAACGTGCCACGCACCATCAAAACTTCTTTTTCCCATAGCGTCTTGGGCTTCTCGCCACAGCGGCAAAACGGCGATGTACAAGAATCCATGAGTCCCGCTAATTTCCCGTCGAGCTGGCCAAATGGTTGCCACCCGTTGGACCATCCGGATTTGGCCGCGTCAAAGCCCGCCGCGAACCAGTTGTCCATTTCTTGTGGGAACGTTACTTTGCGGTAACGGGCGCCTTTTTCGGATGCTCGCATCTCCGGTGGATCGAAACTGAAATAATCCCACTTCCATTTGTCCAAATCAGGACCAAATGGATGCCAGTCGTAATCAGTGGTGCCAGTGGCCCGATAGCAATTGACCAACCCGAACATCGCACCGCGAAGGAATTGATTGGGCCGTTGCGGTCGCTTCCCAGTGGCCTCGTTCTCTAGCGATTTGTTGTATCGCGGGTCGGCAACATAAGCCGCCGCAACGCCACCAAGGATGATTGGAGTTAGGGCCTTTTGTGCGGCATCAATTTCCTCTGCGGATGCCTGTGTCCCCTGCTGGCGAACAACATTTGTTCGCCCGGCTGACTGTGGCAGAGGATCGGCACTGCCGCCGAGTAGATTGACCATCGATCGTCCCATGGCGTCGCCAATTAACATGTATGTTTCAGCGTTGCGGTTATAGTGATAGTCTTGGTTGGTTGGTGATTCCCCAACCTCCCGCCAAAAGTCACGGGTGTCGATCGAAGCGACTGTTCCGGCATACTCCGGATGCAAATTCTCATTGCCAACGGCCATTTGTGACTTAAGAATGCGGAGGAATTTGTCCGACATATTGTGGCCACCAAACCCAACTGTAGCGATCACAACCGGTAGCTTTGGTTTTTTGAATTCTTTGCGGACATCGTTGATCAGGTTGACAAGATGTTTCTCGTATTCGTCGATTGACGTATCCGAAAAGCTATCTTTGTGACCTTGAAACCAGACAAAGCCAGCGATTTCGTAGCCTTGGGATTCGTAGTTCGGTACGACCTTGTCGATATTGTCGAGCGTCTTACGGACACCTTCGATCATTAATTTGTACTCAAGCGATTCGAACTCATTATCCGGATCAGTGCGACCACTCGACGGTGGCCGAAAATCGAAACCTAACGAACGATTGCCCTGGGCTGTCTTGATCAGTAGCACCTGTTCGTTGTGGAACGATCCCAGTACATGCCCAAAACCAAGTTCTGGGCCAATAGAATTGCCATTGGAGGTAGCACTTAGCCATGAACCCTTGCCGTCTTCGGCCAAGCGGGCTTCTTGGAAATATACGTCGTTTCGGATCGTCCAATTTCCTTCACGGTCGACGAGCCACGGGAACTTTCCTTCGCGTTTGGCCACCGCTGCGAGGTCACCATTTCCAAGCAAATCCATTTTCTGCATCCAAAAGCGAGGTGGATTTCCCTGGAAATTGGAAATTTTAAAGGCATATCGAGTGCCGGGTTTTAGAGTAACATCCTGCATGACCGGTTTGCCACTCGCGTCGCGGCGATAGACTTCCTTACTATCGAGGTGCATGACCCCGAATGAACTCGCGCCGTATCCGCAGTGCAGTTGGTAGACACCGTGCTGTGGTACTTCGAGATGGCCCTCGGATATCGGTTTGTCGGTCGGCGTGCCATTGGGAAGATAGACGTTTAGCGATAAGGAATTGTAGTTGCCAACTCGATAAATTTGAAACTCGCCGGGGACAGCAGGGTCGGAACTGAAATAGACACCGTTGTAAAGATTTTTTGCACCGCTGAGGTTACCCATGCCGACCATGTTGGATTGGCCTGCCAGGATGTAAACCTGTACCGGTCGGGTGGTGTCACCCGGTTTTCCGTCAGGATCCGGTAACTGAGCCGGAACGTTTTCAGCAGACAAAGGTAGAGCTAAAAGAAGTAGCAAGCACGTGAGTAACAGGTGGGTCGGCTTCATAAGAACTCCGCATATATTCTAGTGGTGAAACTACCAGTTTTAGTTACTTAAGCATTAATTATCCAGCCCCTTTAAGTACTGTGCAATGCGTTTAAGCATATCGTCGCTGAGCGTTTTTGAAGTCCATGATGGCATGTATTTTGTTCGGTTTCCGTAGGACGTTCCGCCCTTCCCCTTACGACACTTCTCCTTAATGTCACCATATTCCTTACCGATCACTTTTTTGCCGGTAAAACCTCCACGCCCTTTTGGCCCATGGCAGTTTCCACAATAATCACGATAAATAGCTAAGCCGGTTTGTGGTTGAGGAATCGATGCGAGCCAATCCCAAATAGCATTCGCTTTGGCTGACGAAAGTTCTTTTTCATCGAAGGCGGGCATTTCCGAGTCACCAAATTCAATTGAAGAACGCCCGTTTCGTAACACCCACGTAGAATATTTCCTCGAGGGGTGCCGAATTTCGTATGCATCTTCACTACCCTGTCCGTTAGCACCATGGCAGTCCAAGCATAGTTTCCGATATTCCTCTTTTGCGTCAATAAGCTTGGTGTTCGTCGTCGCGCACACACTGCCGTTCGCCGGGGCCGGTAAAACAGGTTGACCACTGATGCGAGTTAGACTCAACCCTTGGAGCAACGCCCCAACAAAAACGGCGCAAAGATAAGGAGCGACTCGTATCATCTAAATCCTCAGATGTTTGGGGAGTTGTTGTTAACGCTAGTAAATTGACTGGGGGATAACTAGTGTAAAATCTGCCAACTCGGTTGATGTGATGCCTAGCCTGGCGAATCCTTGTAGCAGTGGGCATCCGCTTATTGAGGAGTTGGTGAACAGGTGTCTCCGCATTCGGTGGATGGCTCTTGATCGATCATGCCAAAAGCTACTCGGGCGGTGGCACCGGTGACCCCACTATTGACTGCCGCCGTCACCGCGACCAATGAATTGAGTTCTTCGTCAGTAAGTCCGATATCGCGAGCCTTTTCGAAGCGATTTCCAGTGCAAACTTGACACCCGCGAGTCATCGTCACGGCCAACCCGATTAGGTGTTTCTCTCGTTCACTGAGTAACTCCGTGCTGTGAGTTTGCTTGATGTGATCTACTATCAACGTGTCGTCGTAAGCCATATTAGGATCCTATATCTTTCAATAAAAAAATGTCTTGTAACAGGTTGTTTCAGGGTAGAAATTTAACGTCTACATTGCCGAACGGCGGGGCCGCGACTCGGATGACGCAGTTGTCGGTAATTGGAACTAAATTAGGAATTGATCCAGTCAGTATAATTTGGCCGGCACGGAGTTGATCACCGCGGTCTCGCAACACTTTCATTAACCATTTTAGCGAAGATCGGATCGTTTGCACCAACGATGGTCCACAGCATTCATCGAGTAATCGATTGTCGGCAAAGATCGCCAGCGATGATGAATCAAGGAATGCTTTAACGCCAATATCAGCAGGGCTGACACCGGCACCCGCGATGAATCCAGCGTGCAAGGCATTGTTGGCGATGAGTTCTCCAGCAGAAGGTTGATCACCTCGCATCACGTGATGGTGCAATTCGATCACGGGGAAAACTCGAGCAATACACGTGGGGATTCCAATCTCGGCAAAATCTTTCTCACGGGGTTCGTGCGACAGCTCCACCGCCAACTCTCCCTCGATCGCGAGGTTCGCAAAGTTTTGACGCGACAACTCGGCGCCCGACGTGTGCTGTTCTGATTCGTATAGCCGACCGGTGATACAATGATCGATCCCGAGTTGTGCCCTTATTTTCGGCGACGTGCACCCGACCTTGTAACCGATTATCCGTTCTCCGCGATCACGACGTAACTGAGCCACAGTCGATTGAAGTTCATACCCCTGTGCCACGTCCAGTATAACACCTTTGGCAAACATGGTGCCGGGTTGGCGTGCGTCATAATCCGCCAGATGACCAGCGGCCCATTGCTGTATCCGAGATGTAGCAGAAGCCGCGGGTGTATTCATGGACAAATCGTTCGATTGAGGAAATCCGAGGGTAGTAATCACCGCATTCACCATTTATCGATATGATGCCCGCGATCCTGTTGCTCATTTGCAAGTATACCCAAGAAGATGAAAGCAGTGGATGTAAAAATGAAAAAACGAAACTACAGTTTTACAATCATACATTGGGTCGAAGGAAATTCGATAAGGCCCTCAGGGATTTCGCTGACGAACTCGTCAAATGCCTGTTTCACACCACGCAACAAAGAATAGTCGTGCGAAAGCATGATTCCACCGGAAACCATTCGCGGGTAATAGTACTCTAAGCAGGCTTTGGTTCCTTCATAGAGATCGACGTCAAAATGAACGAAGCTATATTCTCGATCGGCAAGAACCTCATGAGCCTCGTCAGTGTTGGCGGAGTCTGGAAAGAGACCTTTAAAAAAATGCACATTGTCATAGTCGTCCAAGTATTGTTGAACGGATTCCAGGCTACATGTATATCGATGTTCAGTATGTACGTTTCCGTCCTCTTTGGCATTGGCTGGTAAACCTGCAAACGTATCAAAAAGAAACAGTGGCTTATCACCCTTGAGTCCACACAAAATCTTAGCCGATGCACCTTTAAAGACACCAACTTCCGCCATGTCTCCGGCGAGATCTTTAACACTTCGAGCCGTGCTTAGAATCGTGTACGATTCGTAAGCGGTTAGCATGGAGACCCGTTCTTTGCGTATTTTTTTTAATAGTGTGACATCTACTTTGTCCTTATGAGCGCCAAGTAGTAAGAATTGAATCTTGGAGATCATCCATAGCCAGATCCTTTCAAAAAACGATCCACCTAATGCGCGTTGCACCTTTTCATTCTTCGTGATCACGATAATTCCATTATTAGAACTGTTTGAAATTTGGGTAATTCAGTAGTGTTTTTAATGCTGCTATTCCCTCTTCATTTAACTACGCCTGCGAAAACCAATTTTGATTAGTAATACTGCGGTAGGAAAACAAGTCACACCAAGTACCGCATAACCAACGCGATACATCATCGCGTTTTCTGCAGGTTCGAAAGTTGCGATGAAGCCGAATATACAAAAGGCCTCCAGCATTAAAAGGATTACCGCGAACACTCCGCAGATAATCTTTCGCATATTTCTAAACCCTTTTGCTGTGCCGAGTGTCTGTATTGATATTTTAAGTGTGAGGAAAATGTTATCAAATTGTTCGCCGACGAGCAAGGACAAACCCAAGCCGATCTAGGGCACGAAGTCCAACCTCGCCCAGTGATCTCCCCTAGCGATCATCATGGCGGTCGACCTGCAGGCGCGTTAGAATGTAAGTCACGTTAGTTAGATGTTTAGTCCCGCTTTCGAACTGAAGGTTCAATTAGGTTGTTATGTTACACCACTCCCTTGCACAGACCCTTACCATTGTTGTTCTTGTTACGCTGTCAGCGTGTTATGGGGTGGCAAGTCCCGCTCAGGGGGCGGGAAATCCTAATATCGTTATTATCCTAGCGGATGATATGGGGTACGGAGATCTTAAGGCTTTCAATCCACAAAGCAAAATACGAACTCCCCATCTGGACAATTTAGCAAAACGTGGAATGTGTTTCACCGATGCTCATTCCGGTGGTTCGACCTGTATCCCGTCGCGTTATTCGTTACTGACGGGGAGATTTTCAGCGCGAAAGGGTCGTTTCAATACCAATTATCCCGTCATTACTGGAAATCGACAGACCGTGGCCAGCATGCTCCATGACAACGGATACCGGACGGCCATGGTCGGTAAATGGCATCTCGGCTTCGACCGCAAATCACTCATGGACGACAACGGGCAACAACGCCTTGAATTCGATTATGGAGAATCGCTTACCGGCGGTCCGGTGGATCGCGGATTCGATTCGTTCTTTGGTATGCACGCCTCTCTGGATATTCAGCCATACTTTTACATTAAAGACGACACGGCTGTAATGCCGCCAACTGAGAGGGTCGGCGCCAGTGACAGCGTTGGTGGCAAAGAGGACTGGAATAGGATCCAGGGAGCCTTTTGGCGTGAGGGCGATATCGCACCCGATTTTAAACACGCAGAAGTGACTCCACGGTTTGCTAGCGAAGCCTGTAAAGTGATTGAATCACACGACGGAAAAAAACCACTCTTCCTCTATGTGGCGCTGCCATCACCTCACACTCCTTGGTTGCCGGCAACGAAATATGTTGGCAAGAGCGACGCTGGGATGTACGGGGATTTTGTAATGACCGTCGACAGCATTGTTGGGCAAGTTTTGAAGAGTCTGAGTAAAGCCGGAATGAGTGACAACACATTAGTCATGTTCTCCAGTGACAATGGACCGGTATGGTACGACAAAGATACAGCAAAATTTGGTCATCAGTCCGTTGGGCCATTGCGGGGGATCAAAGCGAGTGTGTGGGAAGGCGGACATCGTGTCCCGTTCATAGCGAGGTGGCCCGGGCACATTGGGGCTGGGATCAAAACCGAGAACACGATCGCATTTGCTGATGTCTTTGCCACTTTAGCCGAGCTTGTCGGACAGAACGCAATTCCGCCGGAAACAGCGGAGGATAGTGTTAGCTTCCTGCCAACCCTGCTCCACCCAGACCAGCAACAACCACCGCGACCGCCGATTCTGCATGGCGGGCAGGTGATCCGTGATGGTGATTGGAAACTGATTAACACCAAAGGCAGCCGCGGTTTCAATAGTGAACGAGGCTTGAAATATGATATTGAACTATACAACCTGAGAAACGATTTGTCAGAAACGAAAAACCTCGCTGACGAGATGCCGGACAAAGTGGAAAGCCTAAGGGCGAAAATCCGGATGATACTGGAGGACTCTGCCGCGTCGCCGTGATTAGTTCTATGAGTAAACAGCGGGTTCGGGTTGAGGTGACCTAGAGGGTCGCAAAAAAATCAAGGCGTCTCAACAACGACAGCAATTATCTATATTTCTAAAGTGCCCGTGCTCGTCGCAAACGATTCGGTTTCCATACCCATATTGTTGAGCATGTTGACGAATAAGTTGCACAATGGAATGTTGTTCTTCTTGTCGTAGGCCAGGTACCGACCGTGGCGGTAGCCACCTCCCGCAAGGATGATGGGTAGATTGCTTGGGTCGTGAGCGTTAGCGTTGCCAAGGTTACTTCCGAAAAGAACGGCCGTGTGATCTAGCAGTCGAGTCCCTTGTGCCGATCGCTGTCCAAGTTGCGTCAGAAAGTCTGAGAATGTTGAGAGGATTCCGGACTCGATGATCTTCAATTGGGCAATCTTCGCGGGATCCTGACCATGATGGGTCAGGGGGTGATGCCCCGCCTGGACCCCGGCGATGTTGGGGACAGTGTGGTGATCCTGAATCATCAAGCTGACCACTCGCGTTGAATCGGTCTGCAGTATCAGCGGAATAAGATTCATCAGTGCGCGAATGCGGCCGATCAATTCTGACGGTTCCGCAATGTCCTGCGGAACTTCGACGTTCACCTCAGGCTTGGGACGATCTAGCCATGCATCGGATGCAGCCAGTTCCTTCTCAGCCGCGCGTATGGCAGCGAAGTACTCACCTAATTGCGTCCGGTCACCTCCACTAACTCGACTGTTTATCGCCTTTGTCTGATCACCGACGGCATCAAGAATACTGCGACCGTCCGCGAGTCTCTCCCTTTGTCGCCGCTGTTCTTCCGGACTTCCGGCGATGAATAATTTCGCAAACAGCCGCGATGGCCGATAATCGGCTGGCAGCATGACACCATTGCTGTTGTACGACTGACTCTCCTGAGCGTTGCTCGCCAGCGTGATCGACGGAAATCTCGTGGCGTGACCGAGGTGCATCGCCGCCACCTGATCCACCGAAATCGAATTCTTGAAGCCACCGAGCCCTGGGTTAATCGCCGCTGTCAGAAAGGTCATTTTAGTATCGTGTGGATCCTTGCCGTTTTGGTCCGGATGGGACAGTCCGGAAAAAATCGTAAAATCACTTCGGTGTGCCTGCAGTAGGTCGAGGTACTCCGTGTTGGCATAGTCGGCCCCGGGGGTCTTCGGGAACAGCGATGGGGAATGCAATCCCAAAGCATTGCAAATCAAAACCATACGTTTGG
>Ga0315334_10001607_pt1 | contig 13927 bp, 13 predicted proteins | sample M150034915metaG_FD_205555 | JGI IMG/M metagenome (GOLD analysis project Ga0315334, IMG submission 205555) | Ammonia-oxidizing marine archaeal communities from Monterey Bay, California, United States - M1 500m 34915 | ecosystem: Environmental > Aquatic > Marine > Intertidal zone | place: USA... | reverse complement strand
ATTGGTGGAATTCACGATCATATCACAGGAGCATATCTACTCACCCAAAGCGACGTCTTCCTACCCAAACATGTGGTCCTGGATGTCCTAGGCTCCGTTGGTTGGGACGGAGATTTGCCGGATGAAGTAGTCGAGGACGGACAGACAGGGTTCCGCGGCAACGAGATTTTCAGTCTGCTAGTAACGGGAGGTTTCAACTTGAACTTCAAGAATCGTGCTGGCGAAGACGTCACCGTAACAGAAGGCGACGTCTCTGGATCTATTGACAAGAGAGGGATAGGTGCCGAAGACGGGCGACTCCTCGATGCTGTAGTCCAGACTCATGGAACTGACATCGGTGCTGAATTCATCAATAAGATGACCAAGATGACTATTGCGATATGCACCGCTATGGGATTCACTACTGGCATAGACGACGAGGACCTTCCCCCCGAGGCCAAGGAAGAAATTGATAATATCAATAAGGCTGCTAGTTCCAAGGTCGATGCGGAGCTAGCTAAGTTCGGTAAATTTGGAAAGAGGTACGAGGCTAGGCCCGGTAGAACCCCTCTCGAGACTCTAGAAGAGAACATCATGGCAATACTTGACGAAGGTAAGTCTGAGACCGGGAATGTTGCCAAATCTTTGCTTGGCAAGGATAACTCAGCTGTTTTGATGGCTACCTCGGGAGCCCGAGGATCAATGGACAACCTTGCTATGATGGCCGGCTCAATAGGTCAACCAAAAGTAAGAGGAAAGCGCTTGGAGCGCGGATATCAGGATCGTGTCCTATCTCATTTCCCTCGAAAGGTTAAGGGGGCCAAGGAGAAGGGTTTCGTTTCGTCTTCATTTAAGGGCGGTCTAGAGCCCACTGAGTTCTTTATGCTCTCTGTATCCGGACGCGAGTCTCTAGTGGATACTGCCGTGCGGACCAGCAAATCTGGCTACATGCAACGCAGGCTGATAAACGCGATGGATGACCTCAAGGTGTCATCTGATGATATGGCTTCTGTGAGGAACACGGCGAACAGGATTATCCAGTTCGAGTACGGAGAGGACGGCATTGACCCAGCAAGAAGTCGCAAGGGTAATCCGTTTGATGTCAACCAAGTATTGGATGACGCACTTGGGGGTGCCAATTAGATGGTAGTAAAGAGCGCGACAAAGAAGAAGCTCATGGACCTCCAAATCGAAGAAGAGTACGCGCACAAACTTGCGGACGACAGGAAATGGGACGATGTCAAAATTCTTTCCCCCGGTCAGATAGCACAAATATGTGGAATAGACTCTGGGACTTCTCAGAGAATTCATGAGATTATGTCCAGTTCGACCAAGTCGGCTCGTGCAATCGCCGCAACTTCGGTGAAGACCATAGTGAGAAGAAGGAGCGCTGCCCGAACTAAGAGAAAATCACGTACACAACCTCTGGAATTCTATGACCTCAAAGGCAAGATGACTCAACTGATTCGCGATGTAGACACGGATGACGAGATGTACATCCAACTGTCTAAGGCATCCCATGAGAGTGGAGTTAAGATGACGCCCAAGATGATCGACAACCTCGTAAAAGGTCTCCAGAAGCGAGGCGAAAAGAAAATTACGGCAGCCAAGGCCAAAAAGATAGTCAGCTCAGCCAATGTCTTCGCCGCGGAAGCCAAAGCAATACCATACGAAGCAGTTGGCATTACAACTGCTCAGTCAATTGGAGAGCCCGGAACTCAGATGACAATGCGAACTTTCCACTATGCAGGCGTAGCAACAGTCAACGTCACACAAGGACTACCTCGAATCATTGAGATTGTCGACGCTCGCAAGGTTCCCAAAACTCCTACGATGATAATTTACCTCGAGGAAAAATATGACAAGCACATGAATAAGTTCGACACCAAAGGTAAACCAAAGAGGTCGAAGATCGTCCAACTTAGGACTGACGAGAAAGAGGCTCGCCTCAAGGCTGCTGAAATTGAGGAGACAAGAGCCACAGATATCGCAACCATAGATGTGGACGTTGCTCAGAGGAATATCACACTTCAACTTAACAAGTCTAACATGAAACTCAAGAATTTATCTGGGGCCGAGGTTAGAGAGAGGTTGGGAAAGCTCCTAAGGCTTTACGTAGATTGTGACGTTGAGGAAAACCCGGCTTCTTTACGAATAGTTCCAGGGGTGCAGAAAAAAGAACAATTGAGTGATCTGGCTACAGACCCGCCAACTTATACAGCCCTTCTCCAACTTGAAGAAAAGATCAAGAATCAGAGGCTGAAAGGACTACCTGGGATTTCTAGAGCCAATGTTCAGGGCCCATCGGATAACGGTGAGTACTACATCTCGACCATAGGCTCCAATCTAGCTAAAGTCAGTGAATTTCCAGGAGTAGATAAGGCTCGCACTTATACAAACAACATCACTGAAATAAACGATTATCTAGGCATAGAAGCTGCGCGACAGGCAATAATAAATGAGTTATGGGACACTCTAGAGGGCGCTGCTCTAGAAGTTGATGTCCGCCACCTACTCATGGTTTCCGACGTTATGACCGTCGGTGGTGAAGTAAGGGCAATAGGGCGGCACGGCGTCAGCGGTACCAAGCACTCCATACTCGCTCGTTCCGCGTTCGAAGTTACGGTGACACACCTCCTCAAGGCTGGCGTAATTGGGGAGAGAGATACGCTGTCCGGAGTTACTGAGAACATCATAGTCGGACAGCCGGTGTCTCTCGGCACCGGTAGTGTCGAATTATATTACATTCCAGAGGAGCACGAATGAGGCTACATCATGGACATTGCAAGGCAACTCAAGCAGGGAATAAGCACTGGCGACTTGGTTTTCGGCCAACGTCAGACCTCCTCCTCATGTTCCAAAGGGTATGCCAAACTAGTTTTGGTAGCAGCCAACTGTCCTGAACCATTTATCGACAAACTAAGGAACAACTTTCCTGAAGTTCCTGTCCATCAAGTGATAATGGTAAATCGTCAGCTTGGGGCCGCATGTGGAAAGCCATTTCCTGTTAGTTCCATTTGCATTCTTGATCCCGGTCAGAGCGACCTCCTCGATTTCACACTTAATGTTTGAACTCATAATCGACCTGAAAACCTGCTAATCTTGGGTTCGTTTCAAAGTCAAACCTACACACCACGCGATGTGTTGCCTACAGTTAGGGATCTCCTCAACAACCGAGCTATTAGCCTTAGGCCCGTCAATATTGAAAACACCCCTTACGGTTTCAGTTGCATAGGAATAGCAGAGAGAATCCCAGAATTGGGAACTACTATGAAAAGAGAAGTCTACATTTGGCACGTTTCATCTGGTTTGCTACCTTTGACAGAGCAGGAGTTAGAGCGCTGGGGAGTGGATGCTCCCGATGGAAGGCATTGGATACTTAGCGAGAGGAAATTACCAGATGACTTGTCCCCATTAAGCGATTTAAATGTAGAGATCTGGGGCCCAGATAAAGTCTCGACTTGGATCGGCGAGGCTGTCTTGTCAGGAGAGTTGATTGCCCAAACACCCGATGAAGTGATGGATCAGCTAACATTGGAGACAGAAGCCAGCGAGAGAACAACAAAACCAATTTCTCTGAAGCCACTGATTGAAATCTCCAACTGGCTAGCTCATAGGGGATTGGAAGGGGCTTCTTTCACACCCGTGTTGCTGGATGCACGGATGTGGTTAGTCAGTGGATATTTGGAGGGACCCAACGGTGAATTAGAACATAGTAACCAGACTGTGACTGAGGACCCATGGTCTTCCAATCTCAGCATCCTAGATCTAGATGATACTATCGTCCATTCTCCAGAGCTTCTTGTCATTTCACCACCTGAGTCTTCATGGTTGTCAGATATCAGACTTTCCTCGGAGATATTCAAACTTCTAGAGGTGAGGAGGAAGGAGAATATCGAAGACACTAATCAGTCTGGTCACGTGAGGGGCATGCTACTACAGACTTGGTCATTCAAGGCAGAATCTTCCGACGTAGAAAGTCATCCAATACACATTCCAGGATGGATTGTTCAGATGCCGGAAGAGAAGATATTGCACGGAAGAAACGGCAGAATCTACGACCCCGCCTAACCTCTTTGCAGCAACATGAGCTCTTCCGTAGACAGTGTATCTCCTGACATCAGTCTCGACATGAGATCGGAGACCTCGACCCTGCCCTCATCTTGGCCAAGCCTCTGCTTTGAATCGTACAATTTCAGTATGTCTTGTATCGAATGAATACATCGCAGAGATACGATGTATTGGTTGTGGAGTCCGTCCGCCTCCCTCTTCGTTTTGGTGAGTGCAATATGCTCTTTGTTAGCAAGATCCCTTCGTCTATCAACGTCATCTGACAACTCAATCATTAGGTCATGGGCATCTTGGGCTGCGACGACAGCCTCCTCCACTGATTTGTGAGCTTCAGCTTGCAATAGTTCGGCAGCCCTGACCTTTCTCAAAGAATTGGAATTTCTCTCTCCCTCTCTCTTAGTAGCCTCGTTGAACTCCTTCTGAAATTTTTTCATCTGAGCAACAAATTCCTTCTCTTTGTTGGGTTTAATCTGTCCGGTTTCATGCTTCCACTCGAGTTTATTCATTGTCGCTCTAATCTTATGTGATGGCGTCCCATTCGTTCTCTTGTCACCTTCATGACTCGTTTCGGACATACTGCTCCTCAATATGGTCCGAATTTTCTTAAGCTCATTAGATCTCTCTAGTCGAATTTTCTTAAGCTCCTTTACCTTGGAATTGGCTTCATTACGTATCAATTTCTGATTCTGGACCTCTGAAATCAATTCCTTGACTTGCCTGTTAATTTTGTTTCTTTTGTCAAGATGCACCCTTACATTCGCGTTAAACTCATCACGCTTAGTCTTGAATCCCTGTAGCGTCTCGTTGACTTTTGAACTCAAAGGATCAAAGATCACTTTCATATTCGTGTGATTGAGCTCCAATACCAGTCCTCTGTACTTCGGAATTTGGCTTTCCATTTAAGCAATACCAATTTTCTGAAACTGTATTCATTCATCCCTTCGTCTCGCTAGGCTTCCTTTTCGACTCCCTCCCCTTGAGATTCCTAATTTCCTACTTCTCTTCTTGGGTTTTCTGCTTGTTCCCGGACCGGATTTGTTCTCCGGAACGGCTTCTTTCAAAGAAGAAAGCCCTCCCGAATCTAACAAAGCTTCCATTTCGTCAGTGCTAAGATTTCCCCCACTGATGGCTATGTCCTTGATATCTGAAATTTTGACGGGCCCAGTCCTACCAGTCAATATTCTAGAGAATTTCCCCATTCTCACTAATTCCTTACGAGTACTCTTTTTCTCAGTCGTAAGTTCATCGAGTCTCTTGTCTATGGTAGAAATTCTGTTGCTGATTCTTCGCACCTCTTTCCTATTGATGCCACCCTCATCAATTGAAAGATTCTCTTTCACCTCGGAAATCCTCTTCCCAGTATCTTCCTTGTACTCGTCTAATTTTTTGGCTATACTACTCATTTCTCTGATGTGTGAGGAATAATTACTGTGAGCCGACTCAGCTAGCCCTTTTCTTTGGACAGAAGCTTGAATTTCGAAGAATCTTCTGAAGGCGTCTAGCTCAGGATTCAGCATCGGTACGGCGGTCAAATCATTGTCTATGGTGGTGAGTCGGATGTGAGTTTCAGTGAGCCATTCAACTAGAATGTTACTTGGGGGGGGAATGCATTTGTTAATCGAGTCCCTCAGATTTTTCTCTTTCTCAGCAGCGTTTCTCAAGCGATGGAAGCCCTTTAGTAGAGACTTTCGACCAGCATCAGCGATTTGCACCTTCCCGAGAGCAGATCTGAGGGATTTGACAATCTCGACTTGGTCCTTGCGTTCTGCACGCAATTCGTTCCTCTCGTTCTCCATAGTCGCTAGCATACGCTTCTGATCACGCATGAGTTGTTGAAGTTCAATCCCGTCAAATTCCTCAAGGTTAGCCCTCTTTCTAGGATTTTCAGACTTGCTCATTCCTCCTCACCACCTAAGCCATCATTAATTCGAGAACTCCTTTTCTTCGATTTCCTTGCGAAAGAAGACGGCTTCCCTTCCGATACTCTCCTGTAGTCCAATAGTATGTCTGGGAAACCCGGACCGAGGTCCCCGTATCCCTCCGAAAGCCTCCTCTTCCAGTGTTCGATGGCCTTATCTGACTGAGACAGTAGCTCCCTAGCCCTGTCCAATTGGCTCTTGATCTCTCTCAGCTCGCCCTCAAGAGCAGCCTTCTTCTTGAACAGGGGCTGCGCCTTCTCTACAGCTGCGAGCATATTTCGATGGGATTTGTCAGCGGTTTTGTATAACTTGGACATCTCTCTTCTCTTCTCAATGTATAATGACATTTCCAGATTGGATTCCTTCCTGTCTATGAGCCATTTCTCATTCTCCTCCAATAGCCTTCTTCTCTGATCGAGCATCTTACTCTCTAATTTTTGATCCAAGGCAGAAGTTTGAATCCTCAGTTCAATATCCTCTAGTTTCTCAAACAACTTCTCTTTTTTCCATTTTGGATCTAGGTCTATCAAACCACCACTATCTCTGAGATTTCCTCTTGCGGCCTTCACATCAGCGACCATTAACCCTGCCTCTGCTTGGCACCTATCCCGGACTTCCTTAAGTTCTGCAACACGTTCGTTAGCCTTCTGGAAAGAATTAACGAACCTATTGAACCGGGGGGTTAGAGAATCTTGCTCGGCCTCAAGATTTCTGATAACTCCCGGAAGACTCTCTTTGAGCATCTTTCTACGCTGTAATAGGGAGTGTGCGAGTTCATCGGGCCCAAGAGTGAGCAGCGTATCGTAGTCCATTTCAATCCCGCACGGAGCAATTCCTCCATTAAAGCCCTATGTGGGCGAAATTTTGGGGTTTGATTGATACGATGTCGTTGTGAGGACTGACACAATGTCCAGAACCACCACAGGAGCGCTTTGGTTTGCTTTCCTGCTTCTGCTTCTTCCTCTGTCTTTATCATTCAGTCAGCATGAGGCGAGCACCCTTTCCGAACCATCGAATTATCTTCCCTCTGCCAATATGAACGAATCAGCCAACTTCACTTCTGCAGGGGCCTCGGGAGTGGCATTGATTGGTGAGCCTGCGCATGTCGGAGATATACTCAGAGCCTCAATCCTCGTTAGCAATAGCGGATCTGAATCGGGACTCGCAACCCTAAATATCGAGGATGCAATAAATGGGATTACTTACTCGGGCGACGAAATCGAGATTTCACCTGGCTCAAGCAGAGAGGTTAACGTAGACTTCTCTCCTCAGGATAATACCTCATTATCGTACAATTGGTGGCTCACGAGCCCAGATTCCCATGTAGATTCTTCGATGAGTGGAGTTTTCACCGTCGAGGTGTATCCGCCCCAGTCAATCATAACAACTGTGGACTCTCACGACTGGGATATTGATGGGTCACTCTCAGTAGAAATATCCATGTTTCTTTCGTCAGGCCGTACACGAAACCTAGTCATTCAGATTGCCAAGCATTACCAAGGCACTAGCTCTGTTCTTCAGAGCTTTCCGGTGGAGTTAGACCCAGGTAGGAGGAGCATAATTATTGATCTAGGCAATTTAGAGATTGAGACTCTTTCCGTAGAGTTGATTCCAATTGACTGGGTTGCAGATTCAGGATCAACCAATTCAACTATCATTTACCTGGAGTCTCCTTCGATAGAAACATCTACCATGTCAATCGATATGTCGTTATTACCTACAAACCCGGTCGTTGGCGAGAAAGTTCTTGTTAGTTTTTCTCTTTCGAATGAAGGTGAGAACTACGTCCCCGCAGGAAGAGTGAGACTCATACTATCATCTGACAGCACTATTTTATCTGAGTCATCTACCACGGCTCGTGGTCCCGGTGAAACATATTCCAGCGCCATGGAGATACCATCTTGGCCCAATGCCGAAAGTGTCGAGATTGAGATTGTGTGGATGGTAGGGGATGAATCAATAACCAGCTTCGCCTCAATCGATTCAAAGGCTTCTAACGATGGGAGTGAGTTGCCTTTCGATGTCGTTGCTGCCTTTTATGGTGCACTTGCTGGAATAGCAACTGTGCTCTCTGGAAGGCTGGCGTGGCGTACGGTTTCTTCTAGGGCGCCCTCAACATCTGAGTCCGGACTCAGGCTACCAAGAGCACCGAGGGTTAGCCAGGAAAAGCAAGAGAAGAAGGAGGTTTCATGTCCCTATTGTGAGCAACGCCTCAAGGTGCCGGCAAACCATTTTGGAAACGCCAAATGTCCTGCTTGCACGATGCAGTTCAAGGTTGAGGAAGAGCCTCAACCTCATTTTACACGGACATCTGTAGGCGAGCCTACCACCGATCAATCCACTTCTCGCGCCGTTTCAGAATCGTCAGAACCAGTTTCTAGATCTTCGGAAGATCTTCTTCAATGCCCAGATTGCGACCAGACCCTCAGAGTACCAATGGACAAGAGGCCAGTAAAGTCGCGTTGCCCTGTGTGCAAGTTGGAGTTCATGGCCAAGATATCAGGGGAATAGAGATGTCAGAGTACAGCGAAATCGAGGAGATGTACCTGAAGCGAATCTTCGAGGTGCATAGCGAAACCCCAGCCGCAATCGTAAGGACTACACAACTAGCAGAGTTGATGCATGTAAGCCCTGCCTCAACAACTGAGATGATTCAACGCCTCTCTGATAGGGGTATGGTAACCCATGTTCCTTACAAGGGGTGCAGACTTTCTACATCGGGGTTCCAACTAGCTGCTCGAATAAAGCGCCGAGAGGGGCTTCTGCAGATTCTCCTATCAGAGGTAATAGGTTTCTCGGGCGATGTTCTGGAGGCGGCATGTAGAATGGAGCATACTATCGATGACGACTTGGAAGCTACTTTGGACAGACTTCTAGGATATCCCGAGAAAACCACTGATGGGTCTCGCATTCCAACCATAGAGCGCGCCATCAAACCAATCGGCGTGGAAACACTACTTCCTGTGGGGGCCCTTCCAGAAGGCGCCACTGCGGTAGTTGACCTCATTGTATCTAGCGATGTTGAGAGAGTCACGATAGGTGATGCCGGAGTCCAAGTGGGCTCCACAATCACTAACTCGGAGGGTATACTCACTTGCGATGGCCGTCGGCTGGAGTTGTCTGACAGGATGTCGATGAGGGTACTTGCTAGAGTGAAAGAATTTACGGGTGGTTGAACTTTGCAAAAAGACGACACCCCGTCTCTGATAGATGTCGAATCGAAGATTGACTCAATGCTGGCTACTTTGGAAGATACGACTCCCTCCGCGCCTGACGTTAGGAAGATTAAACAGAAAGATTCCGAAGAAATAGGAAGAACCCAGCATAAGAAGTCACTAAAGGCCCGGGAAGCAGCTCTTACCGCTGTTGATGACCTGCTAATCAGCAGAGGTGTAAGACTGATTCTATTCCTGCCAATATTCGTTGTAGTTCTCTTCGGACTCGCTCAGTCTTACAGGGGAGGCGACCCTGAATGGTGGTCTGGTAGTGTGAAAGATTTATTCTTCAATCTGAGATTTTCCAAAGCAATATACTCGCTATCACTTGTGATAATGGTGGCCGACTTATTTTTGCTGTTTGTTCTGCATTACTTACTCAGTATAACTAAGAGGATTTTCCAAATAGAAACCGAGGAGATTACTGGAACTGGGGTGACTTTTCGAAGCGCTCATGGATATTCCGAGATGGAGGATGTCATAGATGGGGCTTCTAACCAACTCAACCTCACCACTGCTCTGATGGTTCTGGCAACTTTGCTCCTAGGATTTGCACTCAATTTTTCAATTGACACACAGGGAGTCCCGGTCTTGATAGCTTTGTCTACGGGAGCACTCCTTTCTGGTCACAGCATATACATGGTCTCCAATAGGCCCCGATTCAACACAACCAAGCCATGGGGGTTATTGGACGCATTCTCTCCACCAATTCACCCCGCTCTGCTAGACAAACCATTTACTGATGTCATAAGGGCCCATGTTGATCCGTTGCTTGCAACCCGAGTCTCCAAATACGTATCTTCATTCTCTGACGACCTAAAGAAAGGAGTAACGCTGTCCGAATTGCAGGAGTATCTCCTTCAAATGCTGCACATGCTTAGATCAGGGATCATCGACGAGGACGAGTTCCACTCTGCGTTGGATTCTGTGATTGACCCGAAGACTGTTGAGCAAATAATCAACCATCCGGAGCTTGGTGAGGAAACTCTTGATAGGTTGCTAATGCATGCTAGAAATAGATGCGCGCCTTTCTTCAGACTCAATGACAGGCTACGGATGCACTTGGGCAAACAGTCCTTTGATGGAGTTTGGTTCGATGTGGATATGGAAAATCTGACGTTGGGTCAAGCAAACCTCTTTGCCTTCGTATTGAATCAGACAGGAGAGAGTCAAGATTTGATATTGAGAGTACAGACTCCTCATTTTCGACCAAACGAGTGCGTTTACCGGCTTAGGACTGAATCCCAGGATACAAAGGCAATGAGTTCCAAGCCCGAGTTTGAGAGATTGACAGACTCCATGCTATCCTCAAGAATTGTTTGGCAGAGCCTGATTCCTTCATCGACGGGGGGAGCGACAGTGACGGTTAGGCTTGAGGACACATCAGGGAACCTGATTTCAGGCAAGGTACTGACCGCTCAGATTAGGTCTGATTTATTCACTAAGCTGAGGATGACAACAGGAGCTATCTTCATGTTCGGTGCTGCTCTTGCAGTTATTTCTCCACTTCTACCATTCATTGCCAGTGTTTTGGGTCTTTAGTTTGTTTCAAAAAGGGACGGCTCCTCCCATTTCACGTGGATACTGATGACCCTCCTAATGACGACCTACGGAATAGACTCCATGCGATGGAGTCTAAACTAAGGAGAATGAGGGGACAGAGAAACTCCCACAACGAGTCTGCTAGGAGAGCCGCCGACTCACGTAATTCCGTTCAGCAACAGGGTTCTGAACTAAGAGAAGCCATCAACGTGAAGATGGATAAGCAGAAAGAGGTCCGTACACAGGCCAAGATGCATCAGGCTCGAAGGGATGAGATTCAGAAGCATGTACGTGAGTTAACGTCAAGGAAGAGGGGGCGTAGAGAAGATGGTCCGGCGAAATCAGTGGTTATCCAACTCTCTGAGACAGTTAGCGAGATTGACAGGATAGAGAACCAAATCATGACTGATGGCCGACTGACCCTAGACAAAGAGAATGAACTGATTAAGAAACTCAAATCACTGATTGCTCGACGTGACGAGTTGATTCCAGAGGTCAATGAACACCAAGTCATTATCATCGACTTGGGCAACATGGACGAATCTATACAACGTCTGAAAGCCGAGGCAGATAATGAGCATCAACTAATGATAGATCAGAACAAGCTCGCTGATGAGATCTGGGGGGAGATTAAGCCATTGTTCGAAGAGCGCGATTTTCTACGCGGAGAGGGGGATCGCCTCCATACTGTATTCCTCAATGAGAGGGAGAAGGCGAATGAGACTCATGGCAACATAGTCGAGATGCTTTCCAAGGTCAACGAGATCCGGGACAAAATCAAATCCCAATATGAGGAGGGGAAGAGGTTGGTTCGTGAACACAACAAGTCAGTGATGGAAGCACTCAAGACTCCAGACCAGGATGAAAACCTAGTTGAATCCCTATCCCAACAACTTTTCGAAAGTGGATCCATTACATTTGGCGGGACCGTCTCTGGGGATGCGAAAGACGAACCAGTCAGTCAGAAGTCTAAGCGCTCGTCGCGGAGACTTAAAACAACCCGAGTTAGGAAGGAATAATTACCATCCGCGTTCTTCTAGTCGGACTTCTAAAGACTCGATTTCCAGACCAGGCATTGCCTCTCCGACTATCTCGCTGGCTTCAGCGACCACAGTAGCATCGTCGAAGTGGTGAGTTGCCAAAACTATCGCTTCGGCCGTCCTTGGCGGATCAGCGCTCTTGAAGATACCAGAACCGACAAAAATTCCATCCATACCATGTTTCATCATAAGCGCGGCATCAGCCGGCGTCGCTATTCCCCCCGCCGAGAATGTAACAACCGGCAATCTTGATTGCTCTATTACCTCGTTGAGCACGGAGCAGACTTCCTCGCGAATGTAATCAAGGTTGCCAAATGGAGTACTGGAAACAGACATGTCAAGCTTTGATTCACTTTCCAGACGATGATAACCCTGCATAATCACGTCAACAATTGCCTCCTTAGAGGAAGAGTCAGAGGACTTGGCTGCTTCTATCTCGGCAGAGAGCAGACGTGCATGCTTTACTGCGCTGACAACGTTGCCTGTCCCAGCCTCGCCCTTGGTTCTGATCATCGCAGCTCCCTCCGATATCCTCCTGACAGCCTCTCCCAAGCTGGTGCAGCCGCATACGAATGGTATAGTAAATTGACTCTTGACGATATGGTAGAATGGATCTGCTGGAGTAAGGACCTCAGATTCGTCAATCATGTCAACACCTAAGGTCTCAAGCACACGAGCCTCTTCGTCATGACCAATTCTAGTTTTGGCCATCACTGGGATGCTTGTGGTCTCAATAATCTCCTTTATGAGCCGAGGATGACTCATTCTAGCGACTCCTCCAGAAGATCTAATGTCGGCAGGTACTCTTTCTAAGGCCATCACCGAGACAGCGCCAGCGTCCTCGGCTAAGTGGGCTTGTTCAGGAGTCACGACATCCATTACAACACCACCCTCCTGCATCTTTGCAAAACCCCTCTTCAGGAGTTCAGTTCCGTGGCGCAATCCTCCTAAGTCCAACCTTTGTGACACGGCACTCCCTCGGAGTTTACATTGATGAACCTATGTTCGGAGAAGATTTAGGTTCACGAGTCAGCTAGTACGGGGGAGTCACCTTCGGCAAGAGGGAGATTGGGCGACTCTTCCTCGTTCTTTTCAAGCCAATCCATCTCCTCTTCCGGCAAGTCTGTATCCGCATAGATAGCATCGACTGGGCACTCCGGAATGCACGCTGCACAATCGATGCATTCGTCCGGATCAATCACTAGGTAGTTTTCAGCTTCCCTGAAGGCTTCGACCGGGCACACTGCTACGCAGTCTTGGTACTTGTTACCCACACATGCGCTAGTGACCACGTGCGTCATCTAAACCCTATCCAATGGACGAACCGCAAGCATAAGAATACTTGGTAGGTCTAACAATCAGTCGGCCATTAATGAGACCAAGTCAGTGGCCACAGAAACAACATCTTGACCTGGATATACTGCAATTTTGAATTTCCCCTTGGCTACTGTTATTGAATCGCTCTGACATATCTCTGCATTCCCTCTAACCAAGTCCGACAACGAAATCCTTAGGTGCAGGGTCTTCTCATCATCTATTCTGGAGTTCAAGCCTTCTTCGAGGATAATATCGAGAGAACGCTTGCTCATTCGAGCAAGTGATTCAGCAGCACCCTTCTTCGACATCTTCGCAAAAAGAGTTGTCTGAGGGGCGCCCCGTGCCGATTTTCCCTTTTTCATGGAGATTTCTGCGCCATCCCCAGATAGCCACCTCAGAGAATCAGAGATGACTTGGATGTCATCGATGGCGCTGGCATGGATTCTCCAGGTGCCACCATGAAGACTCATATTCATGCGTGTTGCTATCGGGACTTCAATCCGACGTTGGTAGAGCATAGTTTAGTTTGGCATTCCGTTCAAATACTGGTTGCAGGTCGCACGGTCCGCAAACGGGGCAGCCCCCGAGAATAGGAGTCGTTTCAATGGCTAAAGGAGCATCGGCTAGAGCAGCGGCTCGCAGGCAGAAGGACAAGTGGAAGTCCAAGCGTTGGTATTCAATCAGGGCTCCTCGGAACCCGTGGTCTTTCAAGGTGATCGGTGAGACCATCGCCGAGGATGATCAGATGCTGATAGGGCGCCACTATGAGGTTGTTCAGAGTGAACTTGACGGAGACTTCACCAAGATGCATGTGAAGATCAGGTTCAGGGTAAGTGACGTAGTC
>Ga0315334_10001604_pt1 | contig 13940 bp, 9 predicted proteins | sample M150034915metaG_FD_205555 | JGI IMG/M metagenome (GOLD analysis project Ga0315334, IMG submission 205555) | Ammonia-oxidizing marine archaeal communities from Monterey Bay, California, United States - M1 500m 34915 | ecosystem: Environmental > Aquatic > Marine > Intertidal zone | place: USA... | reverse complement strand
GGCAGTCAGCAAGTTGTTCGACCAGACAAACGATCACTGACACGATAGCAGCATCAATCGTCAACAGAGACGTTGTCGATTCCGATGTCGAGGAATTGCTGAATCACAAATCCGTCACTGGCGAATCAATGCGTACCGATCTTAAGAACGTACTTGCCGAATTGGGGCGATGAACGCATCTGATCGAGCGCTTGATTGGTGTCTTCGAGTGAAAAGACAGCATCGATTACCGGTTGAACCTCGTGCTCTTGGACGAGATCCAACATCGCTGTGAAATCGGCAGCCGATCCCATTGTCGATCCCTGCAACCGCAGTTGTTTCCAGAACAGCTTGAACATATCAATGGATTCCGGTGCGCCGGCCGTTGCCCCATAATTGACGATGCATCCGCCCGGTGCTGCCAGACTCATCAGTGTCGCATACCCCGAACCACCAGCACTGTCGATGATCAAATCGGGCGGTCCCACATGTGCGGCGAACTGCTTGGCCCAGCCCCCCTGGCGATAATCAAATCCCCCCTTGGCTCCCAGGCTGATCGCTTGTTGGATTTTGGATTCCGAAGATGACGTTACCCAAACCTCTGCTCCAATGGCGACAGCAAACTGCAAAGCAAAAGTTGCTACGCCACCGCCGATGCCAGTGATCAGAACCTTGTCATCGGGCTTTGCGTTCCCTTGTGAAAACAGTGCCCGAAAAGCCGTCGTCCCCGCCAACGGAATGGCAGCCGCCTGTTCCCATGTCAAGCAAGTCGGCTTTCGGTGCAATTGTTCAACTGGCACAGCTACTTCAGTGGCAAATGTTCCATCCTTGGGTAATCCGAGAATCTGAAATTCGTTGCCTTGCACCGCCTGATCGTCTCCCCAGCCAATCCCCGGATTCACGATCACTTCCTGGCCACTCCAGTCAGGTTCCACCCCGCTGCCACAGGCAGTGACCACTCCTGCACCATCCGAACCCAGTACCACCGGTGGTCTAATACCGGGATAAAGACCGACCGTGATCCAATGATCACGCCGGTTGAGCGCTGCAGCGATGAGCTTCACGATGACCTCACCAGTGCCTGGCTTGAGGTCATCTCGCTGCTGGAGCTCAAGCGGGATCTTCGTACCAAGAAGGGTCATCGCTTTCATCTGGATTCCCGATTTTCAAAACAGGTGATACCGTTGTTCGTACTGGTGGATCGACACTCGACTTCAAACGATTTCAATCAGGTGATGAGACAGGTGCAGGAACGGTGTAAACTGCGGGTATCTCGCCCCGCAGCATCCTGCCGCCTTTGCCGGTCAACTGCAAGTAGTGATCAACGGGCAATCCCTCGTAGGTCAGAAAGGAAACATTGTTGCCGACCGGCGGGTCATTGCTGCACTTAAAAATGGCTGTGCCTTCATCGACTTCGTCAAACATCGCAACATAAATCATTTTCGCTCCGATCCGCTTGGCGGCGGTCATTTGCGACCAAAGAAACTCGCCCTTCAATCGGGGAATCGAATTGAGTTTTCCTCCATGCAGATTTTTCCAACTAAAACCGGGATACACCACTGGCAGAAAATCCATCCGCCGCTGGCTACACCATTCCAAATCAGGTTCCCAAACCCTTGTCGCGTGATTCTTCGCCTCCTGCGGTGACCGGTACCGACCGATCGTCCACGGGCTCAAGATGTCAGCTCGCTGCAAAATTTCGTGCAATGATCGATCACTGACAGCATCCCGATTCTGTTCTCTCCACCAGGATGGCACGCCCAACATCACGGCACAGCCATTCGCTTTCAAGGCGTCGATCAGATCACCACATTCTGCCACCGTGTACTGCCGATCGTCACTAAAACCGATCCCCCAAACGGCAACCAGAGGCTTTCCGTTGTGATGCAAGTACCGTCCCCCTTGGGTGATTCCATCACGCCTCAGTTGCAACCAATCGTCATGGACGCGAGAGACCTGCCCGGCCCGCAATCCTGACAGGTCATACATCACAGCAAACACGCGTCCCGTTTTCGATGCAGCCGATTTGGCATTGGAAAGCACTTTATCTTTTTGATCTTTCAACTGCGGCGACTTCAGACCATTGGCAAATCGCTGCACGAATACTCCGTCGATCCCGTAATCACGCATCCATTGAAAGTGACGATGGATCGTCTTGGGATGGGCACCGCTGTAAACCTCAGCAGGACGACCGTCAGCGTGAACGAAACCGGTCTGAAAGCGTTCCTCCGCGCTCAGTTCACCCACCTCAGGCCACAGATCCACCGCCGCGTTTCCGGGCCCGAATGGTCGACGTGAAGAACGAGACCAATGCGTCCAGCCGAGATCGCCGCCATCGTCAGGACAACTGAACCATCCCTGGTAACCGCACAGGACTTTTCCCTCGAGCCCATTGGCGTCGACGATTTCACCAACGGTTTGTTCACCGAACTCTGGTCTCAAATCCTGGCAACTACCAACCTCGCACAGACCCACAGCAATGCAGACGCCCCATGCAGCAACAAATATTTTCAGCAATACCAACGTCCCATCCGGCCAGATCCCCTGCCGCAAAGTGGTTTTCTCGCCAGCCATCTCGTTCCTTTCAGTATCCTCGTGCAGCCTCGAAATCACTGCCACCGTCACCTGTTCGCTCATTTTCGATTAGATTGTTTGCTTGATTCAGTCTAACAGCAACCTGCCTCACGTTAAAAAGAAAAGCACTTTGATCGCGCGCAACAACCAGTCTCGAGTGAAACAAACAGCCAACTATCATTTGCTTCTCGTTGTCGGACTGTTTCTGTCATTTTTGGTGCTGTCCGTTGGCTCCAATGCCAATGCAGCAGACCCACGCCCAAACGTCGTTATTCTGTTCACCGACGATCAGGGAACACTCGATGCCAACTGCTTTGGATCACCTGACCTGCATACCCCCAACATCGACTTTCTGGCATCTCGCGGCGTTCGCTTTACACAAGCATACGCACATACCGTCTGCTGCCCGTCACGCGCGGCCCTGCTGACAGGGCGCCATCCACAGCGGGGTGGCGTGTATCACTGGACTCAGGGCGACATGAACAGCCCCAAGGGCATCAACCTGTTTCTTGAAGAAGTCACCCTGGCCGAGACCTTGAAAGCAGCCGGCTACCGGACCGCACTTTTCGGAAAATGGCACCTCGGGGCCCACCGGGACTTTGGACCCAAAAAACAGGGGTTTGATGAGTTCTTTGGAATCCGGGATGGATTCATCGACAACTACAACCACTACTTTCTGCATCGCAACGGATTTCATGACCTTTACGAGGGAACGCAAAGCGTCGACGCCGACGGCAAGTACTTTCCCGAAATGATGACCGAACGAGCCGTCGAGTTCATTGACCGGAATCAAGATCAACCATTTTTCCTGTACGTACCGTACAACATTCCCCATTACCCAGAACAGTCGCTGGCAGTACACCAAGAACGTTATCGTCAGTTGGAAGATCCCGCTCGACGAGCGTACGCAGCGATGGTGACAACAACGGATCACTACATCGGCCAGGTGATCAAGGCTCTGCAATCGGCTGACATCCTGGACAACACCGTCATCATCTACATGAGTGACAATGGTCATTCCAACGAGACCACCTATCGCATTCGTGGTAAGGAGCACCCATCGGGATTTCCCGAAGGCCACTTTTATGGTGCCAGTGGTGGGGGCAACACCGGTCGCTGGATCGGACACAAGAGTCAGTTTCTGGAGGGCGGTATCCGCGTCCCTGCAATCCTGAGTTACCCAGCCAAGGTTCCAGTGGGAGAATCCCGCGATCAGATCATCACGGCGATGGACTGGTATCCGACGGTGCTGGAACTTTGCGGGATCCAAATGAATCCAGAGGCACCTCCGGTAGATGGCTTCAGCCTGATGCCGATCTGCAATTCAACAGACGCTGCCTCGCCTTACGGTGGCGTGCTGCATTTCCACTGGGGATCGAAGTGGGCTGTTCGTGATGGTGATTGGAAACTCATCGGCGTCGATGGCAAACAGAACTTTCAACTTGTCAGTCTCGCAGACGAAAACCCGGAAACCATCAACCATGCCAAACAACGGCCCGAGTTGGTCAATCGGCTGTTAGAATTGCACCAAGCTTGGGCTGCCGATGTCAAACCGTGAATCGGCCCATCTGGCGGTCACCTAACATTTCATGAGTGAACGTCTGCACAAATCAACGACACGACCGCGAGGAAAAACGACAGGTCTGCTGAAAAAACAGAGCCGCTCTGGAAACGTTGTCCCAGCAATCATTCCATCCCCTCCTCACTCCTTCCCCTCGAACCTTGGTATCCAGAAACATGTTGAAATCATTTGTGTTCTCAACCTGCACGTTGATCCTGTTTTGCAGTACTGCGTTGGCACAGTTTGAATTGCCAACTGTCTTCAGCGATCACATGGTGTTGCAACGTGACCAGATCATCAGCATCTGGGGATGGGCAAAACCTGGCGATGAAATCACCTGTTCATTCGCTGGCAGGAACGCACGGGCCACTGCCGCCGCCGATGGAAAATGGTCGGTGGAATTCGAGAAATTTTCCGCTGGCGGTCCGCATCAGTTGATCGCCAAGGCCAATGAGGAATCACTGACGATCAACGATATCTACGTCGGTGAAGTTTGGCTTTGCTCCGGTCAATCCAACATGGCAATGAAGGTCAGAAGCGGCAACAATTCCGAAGCTGAATTATCAGCGGCCAACCACCCGATGATTCGGATGTTCAATGAGGCGTCTGCTCACGCAACTGAACCCCAGGACCGCTGCCGCGGCGACTGGCAGGTTTGCAGTCCCGAGACCGTCGGCGACTTCTCAGCAACCGCCTATTTCTTCGGCCGTAGACTTCAACAGGAACTCAATGTTCCCATTGGCTTGATCAACTCGTCGGTGGGAGGCACGGCAGTGGAGGCCTGGACCAGCATGCCGGCCCAGAAAGCAAACGATGAACTGAAGCCGATGCTACTGGATTTCCAGACAAAAGAAGAAGCCTATGACCCCGAAGCAGCAAAAGCCCGCTACGAAAAGGCATTGACGAACTGGGAGAAACAGCAAGCCGCAAACAAACTGCAACAAAAAAAGGGACAGAAAAAACGAGCACCGCGACGCCCATCGTTGCCCAGTAATCCTTCCGCGGATCGCAACTTCCCCAGCAATCTGTTCAATGGCAAAATCCATCCGCTGATCGGGTACGGCATCCGTGGCGCAATCTGGTACCAAGGTGAACGCAATTCCAATGGCCAATTTTCCAACCTCTACGATGAGCAACTGGGAACATTGATTGCGGACTGGCGAGAACGTTGGGGAATCGGAAACTTCCCCTTTGCCTGGGTCCAACTGCCAAATTTCCGCACACTGCAAACTGAACCCTCCGAACCCAGTGGTTGGGTCAATGTCCGCGAGGGCATGCTGCGAGCATTGAAGATCCCGCATACCGGAATGGCAATCACAGTGGACGTCGGTGATGCCCAGAACATTCACCCCAAGAACAAGCAAGCTGTTGGCGCCCGATTGGCTCGATGGGCTCTGGCCGATGTCTATGACATGGGCGAACAGTTGCCCGGCGGCGACACTGCGATGGGCCCGCTGTTCCAATCAGCCCAACCAGAAGGCAATCGAATCAACCTGAAATTCACACAATCGGGGATGGGCCTGAAATCGACCGACGGTGCGGTGCAGGGCTTTGCCGTCGCCGGCAAGGATCGTATTTTTCATTGGGCCAATGCTGAAGCCGATGGAAACAAAGTTTCGGCATGGTCAGACCAGGTGCCAAACCCGGTCGCTGTCCGATACTCGTGGGCCAGCAATCCCATCGGTAATCTCGTCAACGAGGCAGGCCTGCCAGCGTCACCGTTTCGGACCGATGACTGGCCAGCAACCGAATAGGAATTGACAACCTCAAACGAAGCCATCAATGCTGCCCGACAGGTTTCCCGACCCGCCCATGGCAAACGTTGAATTTGCAGGAAAGCCGCCGGTAACGCCACCCACCCGTGTGCCCGTTACGTTTGGTGTCAGTCCCAATTTCAACTAGAATGGGGTTTCCCACCTGAGCCCCACCTGCTGCCGACCGTTCGTTCGTGAATCCCTGAATCGAGATCGAAGCGTTGTCCTACCACCTGCCGCGATTGCGAATCAAACGCTGAGACAGGGCATTCAATTCCGACCTTTCCAGAAATCCATCGCTGTTGCCGTCAATGCGTGAAAAATTGGCCTTCATCAGGCTACGCGATTCCTGCAAGGCAATCCGCTGGTCCTTGTCTTGATCCATCTGCCGAAGCCATTGCATGACCATCGCTTGACCGTCATTTTTCGGGACATCCTTGCCGCCGGCAGCAGCTTGATCGCTGGCGACTGGTTGATCGCTAGGTGGGCCTGCTGTCGGCGAATCCTGAGCCAACGCAATGCTGGCCAGTGAGACACACAGGACGGGAATCAATGAACGCAACCACAAGACATTTCGCCTCAAACGTGTAAGTCAGATGCCCGGAGTGTCATCTGCGCGAAACAGGAATCTTGTTGATCGGCTACCGGCATGACACCAACACGACATTTTGAACCCAACCAATCCGTACGTAACAACTACGCAATCAAACTCTCAACGACTCCCTGACTATCCGCAAAACTGTCTACTTCCATCCCCATCAATTGGGCCTGGGTCAACCAGAGATTTGCCAGCGGTGTGCCTTCGGGCATGTTGATGTGTTGCCCGGACTTGACTCGGGCACCACCACCCGCCATGACGATCGGCAAATCGTTGTACTGATGCGTCGACCCATCACCGAGCCCCGAGCCATAAGTCACCAGTGAATTGTCCAGCAGCGAGGAACCATCAGCTTCCCGAATCGAATCCATGCGATCCAGGATGTAGACGTACTGCTCCATATGAAATCGGTCGAGCCGCAACAGGTCATCAACGAACTTTGTCTGATTGTGTGACATCTGGTGGTGACTACGGGGCTTGTCAAACAGACTTTCAAACAGGAACGGAGTATCCCAACGTTCGGGACCGATCATGAACGTCGCAACATTCGTCAGGCCCGTCTGAAGAGCGACGACCATCAGATCACCCATCAAGCGAATGTACTCACCGCGTGGCAAGTAGGTTTCAGGAGGTTCCGGAAAATCAACCTTTGTAAGTTCCAGCTTCATCAGCTGCAAACGTTTCATTTGCGTTTCGATGGTCCGCAGCGCATCAAAGTACTCAGCAAATTTCTGCCCGTCGGCATAACTGAGATCCCGCTTGAGAGCTCTCGCATCTTCCAAAACCAGATCGGTCACATTCTGGGACCGCGTCGCCTGATTTTTTCCAAACAGCCGATCGTACATTTTACGGGGATCGCGAATCGAGGGCGCGAGATGTCCCGTGCCGTACCAAGAAATATTATCGAAGTGAATCGATTCTTTGTTGTCGCGATGGCTGTTACAACTGAATTCCAGCGTACTGAAAGGTGTCTCAGAACCGACATGATCTGCCACTACATGATCAAGGGTGCGTTGGATCGGCCAGGCTGACCCTTGAACGGTATAAGGTTTCGCACTGCTGAGATAGCATGACGCGCACTGCGCATGCACATCGGTTCCCTGCTGAAAAGTACGATCCATTCCGGTGATCAGATTGACCTTGTTCACATGAGGTTCGAGCGGCTCGAGTGTCGGGGTCAACTGCTCGAGCGGTTTGACACTGAAGTTCGGGTTCTGTTTCCCTAATGACTTGAAGAAATTCCCCAGATTGCCTTTGGGGATCACATGATCAGACTCGCCGGGAAAAAAACCGCGTCGCACCACACCGATAGGGACATAGTAGTGGACCATGCGTTTGGCAACGGTCGGATTGGCTGCGGCATTGCCAACACTCTCCAGCCACGGCAGCGCCACCATCACGCCACCAACACTTTGCAGAAAGTTTCTTCGGGAAGTTGATTTCATTTCCAAGCACACATGAAAAAACTAGGGAGAAGTGGTCAGGTGTTGCTGGGACAACACGACGCCACCGAGAAAAGGTTTGCTGAAAACCACTTCTCTGACCAGCGTTTGTATTCGATAGTCGTCCGCAATGGTTGCCGCGGCAATGCGATCCAGATCACTTTGATCCTGGGGGCCAAGTTCTCTTGCCAAAGCAAATGAGAGCAGGTGTCCAGCAAAGCCGCGGACAAATCGATCTTTTTCGGCCAGAATGGCATCTTTGAAGCCGACAATGTCCGAAAATTCATGACGCCGAAAAAGCTGTCCTGAAACATCGATCTCCCGCCCGTTGTCGTACCTGTCACGCCACTTGCCAATGGGATCATAGTTTTCCAGAGCGAATCCCAACGGATCAATTTTCTCGTGACAACCCGCGCAATCCGCTCGTTCCCGGTGGATTGCCAAGCGTTCGCGCAACGTCAAATCAGACTCCTCCGCCGAGGCCTTCTCCTCCAGCAGGGGAACATCTGCGGGAGGCGGTTCGGGCGGCAAATTGAAAATCACCGTCGACACCCAGGCACCGCGAGTGATGGGCTTGGTGCGTTCGGGGCCTGACGTCATGGTCATCGTCGCTGGACTGGTGATCACACCTCCTTCACGTCGATCCGCCACCTCTTGACGCGTGAAATTCAAGACTGTGACGCCGCCACCTTTCCCGCCGCTGCCAGAGAAGCCATAAGCATTCCGCAATAACGGAGAGCGATAGGTGAAGTCCGAATCGATCAACTGGGTGAGGGGTAGATTTTCAATCAAAACCGCCTCGAACAACAACAACGGTTCCAGCATCATGTGCATGCTGTGGCGATACTTCGACATGTAGAAATCAGGGAACTTTTCTCGATTGGGGACCGATGAAATGATCCGTTCCAGTTGCAACCACTGCGAAGGAAAACTATCACAAAAACGCTTCAACTTGCGGTCTGACATCATCCGTTGAAACTGAGCCTGCAGGACTTCGGGTTGTCGCAACTGGCCAGCCTCAGCCAAATCAATCAGTTCACGATCCGGAATACTTCCCCACAGGAAAAACGACAACCGCGACGCCAGATCCAGGTCTTTGGAGCGATCCGCAGGAGCAACCCGATCTACACCTGAGACTTCACTTCCAGATACAGACACTTCTGCCTGTGAGGAGGTTGAATAGAGGTACAAAAAGCGAGGTGAGGCAATCACTGCCCCCGACACTTGTTTCATTGCCTCGGTAAAAGTAATCCCGTTATTGATCTGACGAGTGGCATAGTCGACATAACGATTCAAAGACTTGTCACTCACAGGCCTGCGAAAGGCCCGCGTCAGAAAGGGGCGAAGGCGATGACGTAATTCATCCGGGATCGAAGCGTCGCTGTCCGGAGCGGCAAAGAACTCTCGCCAGATTCCAACATTGGGTGGCTTGAAGTCGGGACTTCCGATAATCGACTGGCTCAATTGCAGAAAAGAATTCATCAGCAGGGGAGACAATGAAAGTTGATCGCCTCGGTTGTCAAAACCGTGCTCGGCCCTTAGGTCCTGAGGAAAAGCAGCAACCCCTGCAAGCCGCTTTTCGATCATCTGTGACTTGCCCAAAGGTCGGCTACCAACCTGGATATCATCAGGCATCTTGCCGCTCGCCGGATTGAAGTATTTCTTGTGCTCGCGCATCATCCGTTCGGGAAGCGTGAACACGATGGATTGCAACTGGAACAAATCCTTGACCGCATTGTTGTACTGAAAGCGATTCATCCTGCGGATTTCAGCCAACTCGACACTGGCATGCTGAGCAACTGCTAATTCCAACTGTTGTCGCAATTCCCGGACCATCCTATTCCGGATCTGTTCCGGGATTTCACCTTCATCCTCGGGAGGCATCTCGCCCAAATCGATCACGCGAATCAGTCTCTGAATCAATTCCGGATTGGACGCCAAGGACTGTTGATCAACCAGTTTGGCAAGATTGACGTCCCCCATCACTTCCTCGGATCCGCCGTGGCACTTCACGCAATTCAGCCGAAAAGCTGGCAACAGTTCTTTCTCAAAACCAGCCTGACGCGCTGCATCAGTTTGGCCCGTTTCCTCCGCTGCCAGCGACTGCACAAACCCACCGCCCCCCACCAACCACGGCAGAGACAGCAGAACAGCGAAGAGGAACACAGAACGAATCATTTGATTTCAATACAGCAACAAGCAAACGTTACGCAAATAGTTCTTTGATCACACCTGAACTATCACCGTGTGACGCGACATCGACACCAACACCCCGCAATAAACTGAGCCACAAATTCGCCAGAGGGGTATTCGGATCAAGCACCAAATTGCGACCATGTTTGACCCCAGCACCCCCGCCGGTAATCAACGTCGGGCAATTGGTCAGATAATGAATCGAGTTGATATTACTGCCGTAACTCAACGACACATGATCGTACAACCGGCTACCATCGGATTCAGTGGTAGCTTTGAGCCGATCAATAAAATGGGCGAGCAACTCTGATTGTTTCTGATCGCGTGTCAGTGATACTTCTTTGCGATCGCCATTGGTGTAATGGCTCATGTTGTGGCCAGTGATAGTGGCCCCAAAACTCTTGATCAAACTCTCTACCGGCTGTCGGTACGTAAACACGCGAGTTGCATCGACCTGCATGGCCGCCACCATCAGGTCATACATGACTTTGATTTCTTCATATCCTGCCACCGCTCCAGACGGCTCATCGGGCAGCATCACGGGACGGGCTTTGGGAACGTCCAGCCACTGTTCTTCCTTTGACAATCTGGTTTCGATATCACGAACCGATTGCAGATACTCACTCAGCTTGTCGGCATCGTTACGTCCCAGACCGCGCCCAACATCCTTCGCATCCTCCATCACGGCGTCGAGAACACTGCGTTGCTGCTGCAGCATGGCCTGTCGTTGCCTGAGTGGTGTCTTGCCATCCGAAAAAAGTTTGTGGTAAGCAGCGACCGGATTATCCAAACCTGCCACAGGCTTGCCCTGACGATTCCAGGCGAGCGACAAACCGGGACCGTGCCCTGAATTCTCGGCACCTTCACAGCCAAGCTGAATGGAGGTGAAACGCGTCGGCCGCCCCAGCGTTTCAGCCGCGACCTGATCTGCCGAAACACTATTGTGGAAACTCTTGCCAGGCTCCGCGTACCGATTGGCACCCGTCAGATAAAAAGTGCTACCCCAGTGAGCTTCGCTACTGAACTGATTGCTCAAATTCTGTAGAACTGTCACGTCATTGCGATGCCTTGCCAGCGGCTGCAAGCCCGAGGGCAACACATAGTCAGCACCCGTTGTCGATTTGTCCGGGAACCAGTCTTCCTTGGTAACCCCCCAACCAAAGCTCAAAAAAACGATCCGTTTCGACGGTGCCCCAGTTGCCGCCGCCGTTGCGAATCGCTTCCAACCAAGCGACTCAAGCATCGGCAAAGCAATGAAAGCCGAACCGCTGCGTAAAAAGTGACGACGCGGTAGGTTCATCATAGTTTTCATTGGAACGTAAAAATAAAACGGGACACACGCAAAGCGAAACGCTGGCAAGTCAGCAACGAACGTACAAACCAGATCTGAAACCGGATCAGCAGTGACGGGTGAGTGGGCGTGGCAGCCCGAATCCAGTTCGAAGGATGTCTCCTCAAAAACCGTCCGGGGCTGTCAAACCTGCTATTAGCACCAATTCCCCTGAGCCGGTTGTTTCAACGACTGTTTCAACGACTGTTTCAACGACTGTTTCAACGACTGTTTCAACGACTGTTTCAAACCAGTCCTATGACAACCAGAACAAGACACTTGATCAGCGGTTATTTAGTCTAACACGGCCCCCGGCCAAGGTCATCTCGAGAATACCGAACGCCGAAAAAAAGACGAGCCACATCAGTGCTGTCTTTGGCAAAATCGTTAGCAATCCATTAAAACGAACCACCACCGATCACGAAAACCGATTCACTGCGTCAAACACAAAGCCACGCTTCTGTGACGAGACTACCTCGGCTTGCTCATCAGAAGCTTGTAGTGTCCTGTTCCCAGCAGATCGTCAATTCGATCCCGTAACTCGTTGGAAATTTCGACACGATACTTATCGCTCTTCAGATGCACCGTTTCGCCCTCACGCAGTTGCATGCTAAACAGCAATTCCTGAGAACCGGGATAGCCACGCACAATTTCACGGAGCCGACTAATCGTTTCTCGATCGTGGTCATTCTCGTTCAGGCGAAGCCGCATGCCGTGGGTGTACCGGGTATCGAGATCATCCAGAGGAGTCAATTCGTCGATGATCAGATTGGCCTCATCGCCGCCCCGTCGATCAACTTTGCCTCGGGCCAACACGACCGCATCAGGCTGGATCCGATCGCCCAAATCGACAAACCCTTTCGGCCACACGATGCAACGGATGGCTCCCTGCATGTCCTCAAGATCAAAGTTGGCGTATTTTGAGGGTGCGCCAATTTTGGCGTTTTTTGTGTGAGCGAATTTGATTGAACTGATCATGCCACCGAGCACGACCTCGCCACGATCTTTGACATCGCCCAGTTTGTCCGTTGTGTGGGTACGGAAAGTCGACAATTTCTTTTCGTACTCAGCCAACGGGTGGCCTGCCAGATAGAATCCGAGGACTTCTTTTTCTGCGATCAGTTTTTCCCGATCGTGCCACTCTTCCATGTCGGGTAGCGGTGCGGCAACCGATTCACCCGAGGCAACATCTTCTTCCTCAAAAGCGCCAAACAGACTGGCCTGACCACTTTTCTTGTCAGCTTGTACAGCGGCACCCGCCTGCACGGCCCGCTCGATAACCGTTGTCAACTGACTGCGGTGTGCCCCGAGATCGTCCATCGCCCCGGCTTTGATCAGCGTTTCGATCGCGCTCTTATTGCAGTCCGATGAATCAACTCGCTCACAGAAATCAAAGATATCGCGGAAGGGACCGTTCTTCTTTCGCTCGCCCTCGATGGTAATCGAGGTCGAACCTCCACAGCCCTTGATAGCCGAAAGTGCAAAGTAAATTTGCCCATCCGCTACCGAGAAATCGGCAGCACTTGTGTTGACCGACGGCGGCAACACGGGGATCTCCATTCGGGCACAGTCTTCCATGTGCTCAACCAACGCATCTTTTCGCTTGAAGTTTCGACCCGATATATCACTGGACAACAGTGCGGCCATGAATTCAACCGGATAATGGGCCTTCAGATATGCCGTCTGATAAGCCAACAATGCGTAAGCGGTGGAATGGCTTTTATTGAATCCATAGCCCGCAAACTTGACGATCAGGTTCCAAATGTCGTCCGCATCTTTCTCAGGCAAACCATTTTCCACCGACCCCTTGATGAAGGCTTCGTGGCTCTCATTGATCAAAGACTCTTTTTTCTTGCTGATCGCCTTGATGCAGGTGTACGCATTGGCCAGAGGAATCTTGCCCAGGCGATTCAGAATTAGCATCACCTGTTCCTGGTAGACCATGATCGAATTGGTCTCTTCCAGCACTTCCTTAAGAACCGGATGTTTGTACTCAGGTTCCTGACGACCATGCTTGATATTGACGTAGTCGTCGACCATCCCACCCTCGAGTGGCCCGGGACGATACAGTGCGGCGGTCGCAATGATGTCGGAAAAATGGTCCGGCTTCATTCTCAGCAGCAAGTCGCGGATGCCACCGGATTCCAACTGAAACACACCCTTGGTCTCACCCCGCTGCAACAGGGCAAAGGAAGTCTTGTCGTCGAGCGGAAATTTATGTGGGTCAACCACTATACCCGTTGTCTGTTCAATCAGTTGCACCGTCCGACTGAGGATGGTCAGGTTCCGCAGGCCCAAAAAGTCCATCTTGAGCAGACCAGAAGCTTCCACATCGCCCATCGGCCATTGGGTAATGATGTCCTGCTTGCCCGGCACACGTCCTAATGGCACGTACTCCGTGAGCGGTTTATCTGCGATCACGACAGCCGCCGCATGAGTTCCAACGTTCCTGGCCAGCCCTTCGATCTTCATCGCCAGATCAAGCAACTCACGGATTTCCGGATCGCCG
>Ga0315334_10001603_pt1 | contig 13954 bp, 26 predicted proteins | sample M150034915metaG_FD_205555 | JGI IMG/M metagenome (GOLD analysis project Ga0315334, IMG submission 205555) | Ammonia-oxidizing marine archaeal communities from Monterey Bay, California, United States - M1 500m 34915 | ecosystem: Environmental > Aquatic > Marine > Intertidal zone | place: USA... | reverse complement strand
TGTGGGGCTGGCACCCGCTGTGGGAGATGTGTGAGGACTTGTTCCCCACCATCACCCGGCTGGTGGAGTGCGGGCACTCAAACGATGGGGACGGCCTTGATGCCATCCTGTCCGCTGAGTTGAGCGACGGTCTGACAGAGGCCGTTGCCGACGGACGGGTAGCATCATGGATCGACCAGCGCAACGCTCATGTCGCTGCGCTTCCGATGGAGAAGTGCCGCATTTGCGAGGGCACCGGGATCCGCTCCGACGAGATTGGACTGGCTCACGGGTGGCACGACAAAGCGCTGCCTCCTGAGGAAGCCATTGTCTTGGGCCGGGAGTTCGGCTCCTGTAACGCTTGCCACGGACACGGCGAGCAGGCACCGTGGCTTGCCAGTTACGAGGTCATCCCCGACGACGCCGTTGAGTTCTCAGAGTTCTTGGGGGCGTGCGGAGGGTTTGAGATCTGCTAGTTCTGTGGGTAGGGGTGTCCGCTGGCCGTAAGGAGCGGATGGGCAGTCATGGCCCTCCTTCAACCCCTACCCACAACCTCTCGTGCGTCGGGGCCTACGGGGGCCGATGCGCTCTGTGTGACGGATGACACGTTGGAAGTGGTGCTATCCCTTGTAGGATGTAAGGAGAAGGGAGGAAACCACATGACGACTGAACTGACTTACGACGAGTACGACGCCATCGAGAAGGCTGCTGAGAGCGTGAATGGCCGCATCTATGCTGAGTACTCAGGCCGTGGGATGTTCGGTGACAAGTGCGTCGGGGTGGTCCTCAAGGACGAGGGTGACCTGTTCAGGTTCTCTGCGTACCTTGACGACGACCTCGTTGAGCGCCTTGGGAGTCCAGAAATGGACGCTCTTGGCCTCGCTGTCATCGCCTACTGGCCTCGATTCACGACCTGATCCCCGACCTCCCCCCGCCCCCCCGCCCTTCCCTACGAGGGGCGGGGGGCTTCGGGGTTTTCCTTTCCGCCACCGTGAGGCTTTGCCGTAAGGCAGGTGCCGGCCGGCCCCGACTTCGCCCGAACTGTGGTTCGGCCCCTCGGGGCTGCGGAAAGCCTCTGTCAAGGCAATGTTGTGATTATGGGCCATTCCCTGTAGGCTTGGGGGTACCCAAGGCCACAAGGAGGCCACCATGATTACCTACCTGCCCACTTGGACCACGCCGTCGGGCGTCGTCGCCAGCGCCCCAAACGGGGCCTCCAGCCGTTGGCTGGCGTTCGTCTGGTTCCTTCGACTCATGGGCACCTACCCGTGGGCCGTCGGCTCTCCCGGCTCTCTCCGCATCCGTGCGAGCGAGCGTGGAATGCTCGATTCTGGCCCGTGGCCGCTCCCGTGGGGCGGTACGGACGACGAGCGTCGTGCGAACCAGCGCACCCACCTGTTCCTGTCCACAGGCGCTCCTGACGACAGCGACACTCGCTGTGCCAACTGCGACAGCCGTCCGTCCCACAGGTCAGGGGAGTACGGCTGTGGGGCTGCTGGCGACCTGATGCCACGCTGCTGGCCGGCAGGCACGACCCTCCAGACAGGGGTGATCGCCACGGCAGCGTGACACATGCCACATGTGACATGTGACCCTTTCCGCCACCGTGGCACTTTGCTGCGGGGTGGAGGGGGCCGGCCCCGATCTAGCCCAGCAAGCCAACCGGGAGCCTCCCTGGCCCCGCTTCCCTTTCTTGTCACCCTGACGGTTGTGGCAGGTGCCGGGGCCGCCGGCCGGCCTGTGACCGGAGTCACATAATCCGACGTTGTGCCACGTTGTGATTCACACCATGCCCTGTAGGGTGTACCCATGAACGAAAACCACGACTACATCAGCAACACTCACGACGTTGGGGATGGCCGGATCACGGTTACCTCCAACGACTACGGCACCGGTACCTACACGACCATGTGTGACCACGGTGCCACCACTTCGGGCGCTACCTACATCGGCGTGTTCGCCGACGGGAACGCCCATGTCCACTGGAACGGCACCTACTACTCCTACAAGGGCGGGAACGCCTTGGACATCGTGTCCTTCTTCGCCTCAACGATGAGCATGGGCAAGACAGCCAACCTCATCAAGCGGACCAGCACGCTGGATTACAGCGCCCCTCTGGAGGACGTAGCATGAACGAAGGGAGCCAGAGATGGCTGAGGTAATAGACGAGATACCGGCGTGGGTGTTCCGCAGAGGCCCCGGCCGACGAGAGGCTTACCCCTACGACGACTGGTTCGACGGACGGGTGTGGAGGCTCGTTTCGGGTGAGGACTTCACGGTCAACATCCGCACCATGCGCTTCTACATCAAGAAGGCTGCCGAACGGCGGGGCCTCCAGGTCATCGTGGAGCACGACGGAGAGGTCGTCATCGTGTGGAAGCGCCAGCATGGGGTGGTGCCCGTGGAGGGGGCTGCCGGCCCCGAGACCGATTACCGAGGGCTGAGCGAGGACGAGGTTCAGGAGATGCTGGATCGGGACCACGCCAGAGCCGACATGGAGGACTACAACCGGGCGCGCTACATCGACTTGGACGAGCACGACCCGGTACTTGTGGTCAAAAGTCACAAGGGGTTGTGAGACTCTTTCATCCTTTGTAGGATGTACCCATGAACACATTTACTGCTATCGAATCAACCGCAGCCCGCGTAGAGGCGAGGCTCAACGAACTGAAAGCGGCTGCCCTCTACACCGACCAGTTGCGAAGCCTCGTGGAGGATCTTTCGCTGCTGGACCGTGATGGCAGTGGCCCTAGCCAACGACACCTCATTGATCGGGCCGTTGCCCTGATGGCGAAGATCGGGAACATCACCGACGAACTGGATGAGGCCACGGAGATCGGCTGATGGACTTCTGGGCGCGAGGCGCTTACCACCGGTTGAAGAAGATGGCTGGTGGTCCCAAGAGCAAGAAGGGCACCCGACTGACCGTCGGTTTCGACGGGATCGGGAGGAAGCGCAAGAAAGGGAAGAAATCGCACCCGTCGTACTGCACCTGTTACGACTGCCTGTGACACATTTCACATGTGTCACATGACCCTTTCCACCACCGTCGGCCTGTGCGTAAGGGGTTCTGCCGGCCCCGGCTTTGACTGTGACCGGCTCCCCCAGCCCTCCCCCAGCCCGGGGCCGAAGGGCTGCGATTTCCGTGAGGGCTGTCCGTGTGACAGACGTCACGTTGGAAGTCAGCCCTATCCTCTGTAGGCTGTAAGGAGAAGGGAGGTGGTGCGCCATGACTCACGCACTCGTGACCGGCTGCGACGCCGATTGGACCGGCATCCTGTGGGCTGTCCTGTGGGCCCTTACCGGGGCCAACCTGACGGCCGTCGGTCTGCTGATCCGTCGGGATCTGCGAATCGCACGCCGATAGCGAAGTTCCCCGCCTACGGGCGGGGGCTTCTGGCGGCCCCGATGGGCTACGCAAAGCCGTTGCCGGCGTGACAGGAGTCACAGAGGGAAATCTCCCTATGGCTTGTAGGCTAGAAGGGACGAGGAAAGGAGGACTGACATGGACGACATCGACGAGTACATGGACGACCCGTACATCCGCGCGGGGCTGCTCGACCACTACGAGCATGAGCGCGCGCGTCTGGCTGCGCTGGAGCCAATCGAGGACCCAGAGCCAGCGGGGCTGTCTTGCGACCACCCCGGTCGCACAGGCCCCTGAGTCACAAGCGCCCTCCACCTGCGGGTGGGGGGTTGCTTGCCGGCCCCGTTTGGCCTTGAGCAGTTCCTTTCCGCCACCGTGGGTTGTTGCTGTAAGGCGGCTCTGGCCGGCCCCGATTCTGAACCCAACAGCCCTGGCGGGCCGGGGCCTGTGGCCCCCCTTGACCTCAGTTCCGTGTCCATGGCTGCGAGTGTGACAGGCGTCACGTTGGCATTGCGTCCTATTGGCCGTAGGATTACTTTATGACGAAAACCATGATTCCAACCTGCTCGATTTGTGGCGGGTCCGGTCCCGGTTGGGAGTTTCCACTTTTCCCCCGGTGTCCAGACAAGGCATTCGGCACGATTTGCGCCGAGTGCGACCACGAACGGCACGCAAACTACTTCGGGCCAGACTCCCGGTAGACCGTCCCCCGTCCCCTACGCCCCCACCCTACGGAGGGGGCGGGGGATACCGGGCCGTCGGCCGGCGCGGAGGCCCCGGGGTACACTTGACAACTTGGGGGTGATGGGTTTAGACGGAAGGAAATGCCGTACATCGGAGCCTTTCGGACCGGGGTTCGATTCCCCGCACCTCCACTATGAACAACACAGTTGGGTACACCACCCACACAACAGCAATGGGCACGCTCACCGTCTACACGGTCGATGAGCCGGGGCCTAAGGGCCGCAAAGCGGGCACCAGCAAGATGGTGTACGCCGATCCGCCCCCTCGCTCCATTCGCCTCAAGAAAAAGTACCGAGGCGCCAACTAACAGGTTGCGAACCGACGCCATCCCTTGTAGGATGTAAGTAATGCAGGTCCGCATGAGGCGCGACTCTCATCTGCTAACGCTAGGGGAGTCGAACCGAGACTGACCCCCACCCGACGTATCTTCGGATGCTCATGGTGGGGGTTTTTCTCGTTCCCGAACTGCTCCCTCTGGGCCGGCGGCCCCGTGCTAATCTCTTACACGAGACAGGGCGCAAGTCCAGCCGGTTGGGCCTGATCTCTATTATTGTGAGCCCCCCTTCGGGTTCCCCTTCCCTGAACGGGGCTCCCAGGCCCAGCCGGTGTCTTCCGCAAAGTTCTTGACCCCAGATGTTGCTTTTCGGGTCATCCCTTGTAGGCTTGTAGTACAAGGCCAGTGGTGTTCGCCATTCGCCGCTCCCCTTGTGAAAAGACCCTCGCTGAGATTCGTGCGTGTCTCCGGCGGGGGTCTTTCTCGTGCCCGAACTGCCTCAATCGGCCGTAGGCCCCGTGTCATCTTCCTCGGGTTCAGCCGCGCCCTGCGCGAGAGCGGACTGTTTGGTGAGGTCGTTGAGCGCCATCTTCAAGATCGTGTTCTCTGTCTGGAGAGCCCCGATCTGAACACTCAACGCATTGATAACTGCCTGCGGGTCAACATCCATTTCGGTACCTTATCATTTATGATTGTGTATGGATGAAGAAGAAGAACCTGAACTCGAGGACGGCCCCGACTTCTCGTTTCAGCCACCGGAACGTCATAAGACGATGGGAGCAGCGATGCGACTCATCGGGAGGCTGACCTGCGGTGGGTGCCGGCCTTGACCATGCCGTACAAGCCATACACTTACTCCGACTTCATCCGTGAGATGTACGATGCCGGGGCCTCAGTCAGGTCGATCTGCTGGAGACTGAAGATAAAACCTGAAACTGTTGAGAAATGGGTTGACGAATCCGTCCATCGACGATAGGATGTCAACAGATGCAAGAAATAGAGGATTTTGACGATTGGCTTGCGCTGGGCATCGAACGGGGCTTCTGTGGCCCCCCGGTATGCAGCACGCATGACGGGATTCCCACTTCCGAAGAGGAAGATGTGGAGTGGGAAGAGTACGATCCGTGCATCCATGTGATCCGTCCGTACACCGGCCCCGAACACAAGGCAGCCGTTGAGGAGAACCACTCTCCTTCCACATGGCGTGACACTTGGTCAAAGAAGGCCGAAGAGTAAGTCCTTTCCTCCACCGTGACACTTTACGGGTAATAAGGCTCAGATCGGCCCCGATTGCAGGAAAGCAGCCCGTGGCTGCCGGGGCTGAAGGTGGGAAGTTCTTCCCACCCCTCGAGTGCCTTTTTGCGAACTCCCGGCCCGTCCGGGCGGCCCCGATTTCGGTGGGGATTCCTGAAAGTTCCCGGGGCCCACGTTGGCACCCGGCCTTATCCCCTGTAGGCTTTAGGTAGAAGGGAGTTGATGCCCTATGTGGATCTTTCCACTTCTGAGCATCGGCACCGTCCTAGGGGCGGTAATGCTGATTGTTCACAAGATGTGAACAAGACCCCCGGCCACGAGCCGGGGGTTTGCTTTTGCCCTCGTGCCGTAGGCCCCGGCGCTCTGGGCTAGCCGTGCCAACCGGAAACGTACTCGCCCCCGCCATAAACGTGGGGTTCGCCTAAAGCCTTCTTGATCTTGTCCACGACCGCGCTTGCGGTCGCGTTCTCGGGGCCCGCGGCGAGCGCGGACTCAAGTTCAAGACAGAAGTCCCAAAGCAGTTTGTGTTCTTCCTTCATTATCCGCGCGAATGGCATGAGTCGATCATAGCACCGGGGCTCTCCGGCAGCGATTTGAGCCGACAAAGGTTATTGAGATTCCGAAGAAAAGTCAAGTTCTTGCTCTGAAATCCTCGAGCGCCGGCCCCGAGACATTCGCGCCGATGTGACGCACGTCACGTTGTGAGCCGACGCTATCGCTTGTAGGCTTTAGGTATGAAGTAATAACTGAACGCCTGAGCACGGCGACTCCTTTCCGCTGTGCTGCCGGTCGCCTCCCCGGCTGACCGCCCCCCACCTGCGCTTTGTCATGGGGGCGTGGGTGGGGGCTACTCGCGGCCCCGCCCCCGTTCAGAAAGTTCTGAGATAACCCTTGACAATGAGGTGTAGGTGATGTAAGGTTCAGTACGCCTTCGAAGCGGCCTCTGCCGACTTAGAATGACGGGGACGCCCAATGCGAGCATCCGTGGAGGGGGACGGGGAGATCCCGAAACTTAGCCCTCGGAGGAGAAGGACCGATCATCTAATGGGTCGGTCCTTCTTACTTTTTGCCGGCAGAGACATCGGGGCCACCGGCTCCTCGGGTTGTCGTTGAGTTCTATCACTTGTAGACTCATGGTATGAACACAACCGTTGAGATCAACAAAGGGGATCGGGTACGACTGGTCCGCACGGACGATGGCTTTACCAACCTCCGACGAGGCGACGAAGGCACGGTCAATCTCATTGATGACTTCGGGACCATCCATGTCAAGTGGGACAGGGGCAACCATCTTGGCCTTATCCCCGGTGAGGACGACTGGGTGATCCTATGAACTGGACGCTACAGGGGGTGGACCCCAAAGAGTGTTCGTTCAACGAGTTCTTGGCTGGCGTCGCCCTGGCGGCCCCGACCGAGAAGCAGATGAGGTACGGACAGACCTTCTTCAATACCCTTGATTGGCTGCGTCCGCATCTAGCCGATGAGATCCGTGGGACGATGCGCGATCCGTTCTATCGGGAGGAAGTTGACCCGCCAGTCCTCACTTGGCTAGAAGCGATGTGGGATAGGCCAGCGAAGTAACGGGGCCTGTTAGCCTTCAGCGATGACTCTTCCGCCACTCTTCGCCTGCCACTACTGCGGTGAAGAAGTGAATCGTGCCAGCATCAACTGTTTGCGACTCGTATCTGGGTGGGTTGCCGGCCCCGAGGGGAAGTCGATCAAGTCCTTTGAGCAGGACCATCACAAGTTCTCACACGAATGGTGCTTGCCAAAGTTGGCGAAAGGTCAGACGGAATCGCTGTTCTGAGCAGGAGGCTGCTGGTCAGCGCCTTTAGTCTGCCAGTCGTAGTTGGAGTAGTCAAGGAGAGTGCCGTGGCTCTTGCCGATGGTGGCCTCTGCTTGTGAGAGCCCCGCCTCGATGAGTTGCTGGTTCCGTTCAAGCCACGCAATCTTGTCCATGACGTCCTTGATGTCACGATCGAGATTCACCAGTTTCCTGATGAAGATGTCGTCCTGTGGGCCTACGCCAAGTTCGTCGTCCATGAGGTAAACGGTACATCACCATGTGTAGGTCACAGTGGACCTCCCGTTCAGATTGCTTTCCTCCACCGTAACAACTTTGGGGTTATTTGAAAAAAACGGGGCTTTTGGATGGTTCCCCTTGGGTAAGTTGTTTCCGTTTCATCAAATCGAAAGTCTCGAACATACGTTCGTCGAACAAGAGTTCGATCGCAGTGCGGGGCTGAAGCCACGTTGTGACGAATCTCACACTTTTTGACGTTTCGACTGTCACTCATCCTCTGTAGACTGATTATTACAAGCGACAAGAGAGGAAACCATGAATGACCTAGTGAACGTGCTGCGGGCGTTGGGCGACCACGAGAAAAGTGACCGTCCTGACATCCCGATGAAGGGCATGCTGGTGGCAGCGTTTGCCAACGGGGACATGGTGGAACTGTGGTTCCAGTCCCCGACGGGCGACTCGTCCGATTCGTGCCAGTTCGCCATGAAGTGCAACTCACCGGAGCAGGCCGAAGTGATCGCCTCGTTCCATCGGTGCAAGTGGGGAGTTCCGGACTGGTCGGAGGTTCACTCCGGCTAGGTTCCGACTCCCGGCCCGGTAAACGGCCCTCGCCCAAATGGGCGGGGGTCTTTTGCGTGCTACTGTTGCCAGTGGTCCCGAGGCCCCGGAGGCGCCCCATGATTCCTGTAACCGGCAAGAATGTTGACCTTTCGCTACTTCACCCTCGCTTCGTTAGGCGACTGGAGGCGTTCTTCGCTGATCCGCAGATCGTCGGACGGGTGAAGGTCAGTAGTGCGTGTCGCACTTACGCCAAGCAGGCCTACTTCTACAAGAAGTACAAGAACGGCACGGGCAACCTCGCTGCCAACCCCGACCGCCGCTTCGGGGCCGGCGGGTGGTGGAGAGGAAGTTGGCACATGACTCAGGACGACGGATTTTGCTATGCGGTTGACCTGCACATGGTCAGCAACAGGATCGCGAAGTGGGAGGTCAACAACATCGCCACTCGCTACGGCATCGTGCCCACCATCAAGGCCCGCGAGTGGTGGCATCACCAGCCCCGCAATGCCGAAGGCTGGTTCGACGCCCCAGCGATGAGCGAAACGAAGGACGACAAGGTGGAGATAAAGCCCGACTTCTTGGGCATCCTCGCCTACATCGCCGCCTGCGCGGAGCAGGTCGAGAACGAGCCGTTGTCGAGAAAGCGCAAATCGCGCGGCCCCATCGTTAGCACTCTCCAAGAGCGCATCATCGCGCTCGGCATCTTCGGGACGATGAAGAACACCGGCCAGTTCGGGTGGCGCACCCATTGGGCGGTCAAGAAGTTCCAGCGGATGGAAGGGCTCACTCGCGACGGCTGTGTCGGCTCGCGGACATGGGAGAAACTGTGGAACCCCGACTTCGTGTAGCCAGGCAGTGCGGGGCTACCGGGTGAAGAAGCACAAGGAAAGACGAAAGGTTGCTCAGGCCCAGAAGCGGGCGGTTTACCAGAAGCGGAAGGCCAAGCGGGCGCTCAAGAAGATCAAGAAAGTGGACGGTCCGAACAAGCGGACGACCTACCCGACTATGAAGTTCTAACTCGCCTGCCCCAGCACGCCCAGTACTTTCAGGAGGTGCTCCCGGTAGAAGCGCCCCCGGTATGGCTCGCCCCCGTTGGGCATCTCGCTAACGCAGAGCGGACAGACGTTTCGGAGTTCAGACCATCCGGCGTTCTGCGGGTGCCCACCCAACTCCGGGTCCGGCACTGACTGGATGTACTTGACGTGCCACGCCGTGGCCTCGTCCTCGGTCATCGGGTACGAGCAGCATGGGCAACGCCCAGCCTTGCCCGCTCCCAGCAGGTAGCGGTACCTGTCGCCTCGCCCTTCGCGCAGGGCCTGACTGAACTCACGGTCGCCAGCCAACTGGTGGAACAGTTCGGGGTTGCTCTCTTCGGTGACCTCTTCCTCGTCATCGACCCGATGGAGGGCATCGCGATCACGCGGTGTAGCGGTGCAGTCGTCCTCGATCTCCCAAGTCTCCCATGAAGGCATACCCGAATCCTACAGCCTATGGAGTTGAGGCACAACCCCACAACTCCTTGTCGATGGGGATTTCGGACCAGCCGGTCGCTTGGACCATCCAGCCCCGCTCACCAACGACGATGACATCGCCGACCATCATGGAGCGCACGCCCAGTCTCGCCGGCAGGTCACCCGAGTCGATGTTCTGCATCTTCGACCAGATGTCCTCAAGTAGCCGTGTCGTACCGGTCGGGACTCCTAACGGGGAGTCCATCCATGCCGTTTGCTCCCGGTGAACCTCAACGAGAGCGTCGGGGCTCTCGATGTCGGGCGGAGCCAGAGGCGACATGGCTAGCCAACTCGGGTCTTTGCGGTAGTAGACGATGGCGTCCATCAGATCCTCGGATCGGTAGAGATTGCGTACAGGTACGCCTCTTCCCTGTCACACAGGTGACATCGGTCCCCGCACTCACAGGGATCGTCGGGCGGGTCGTACCACGAGTCGGGCATGTGGAAGTCGGTCACAGGTTACGCTCCTTTGGCGAGTGGTCCTCGCCCTGTGCGTGGTCGACAACGCCCCACTCGCAGCATCGCTCGACGGCTGTGCTTCGATGCTCGCTGTGAAGGACGCCCTCGTCCTGCACGTTAGAGGAAAAGTGCCCGCCCTTCGCTTGCTCGGCCATCTTCGGGATCTCCCGACACAGCCATGCGGAGCAGTCGTGACACAGGGTGAAGGTCACCGGGTTCTCGCCCATGAAGGCCATCGTGTCCCAAAAACCCCCGTAATACCCACGGGCTGCCATAGAGAGACCACCGCTGAACTGCGTGCCGAAGTCGTCCTCAGTCTCGTCCTCAAAGACGGAGCGAGTGCCGACGCCACAGCGGTCGCACGGATCGCGCCTCGCCGGGTCGACTGGAGGTGGGGTGTACTTTGTCATGAGAGTAGGAGCCTTTTCGTCTCTTGCTCAGGAGAGCCGACGGGAGCCGACAAATACGAAGTCACCGGATTCCCATCTATGTTGTTACCAACATCTTATAGGGCATGTGAGACAATCACAACCTCTTGACGCAGAAACGACCGGTAGCCCCGTGGAGATTGTACGATGTGGAAATGCCAAGCAGCAAACTGTCGCTCGCTGACGACCATCTCGTACTTGACTTTCCCTACGACGCTGAGCAAATCGCGGAGGTAAGGTCGGTCGACGGGTGTAAATGGGACAAAGTCAACCGCGTCTGGCGTGCGCCCATCGCCTCGCTACAGGCAGTGCGGGGCTTCGCAGCGGCCCACGAGTTCGAGATCGATAACGATGTTCTCCTTCTCACGCTCCCCGCCCACCGAACGCCGAGCAAACGCATCTTCATGAAGGACGGATTCATCTACCTCGCCTTCGCCTACGACCGAGTGGCGATCACCTCCGTGAAGCAGATCGCCGGCATCACTTGGGACAAGGACACCAAGGCTTGGAAGGCCCCGATGACGTCTGTGGACGAGGTGATCAAATGGGGGGACACGTTCGGTGTGGAGATCGATCCGACGGTCGCACAGGAGGCTTCGCAGGTCCAGGCTCGTCTGGACGCCACCCGTGAGGCCAGCCGAGCAACTGATGCCGACATAGAGATCCCCAACATGATCGGGGCTCTATTCCCGTACCAGAGAGCCGGCGTGGCGTATGCCGTTGCTGCTCGCCGATGCTTCATAGCCGACGACATGGGCCTAGGCAAGACGCTCCAATCGTCAGGAACGCTGGAGTATCTGGAGTCGCTAGGCGAACAGGTGTTCCCGGCCGTCGTGGTGTGCCCGCCGAACCTAGTGCTGAACTGGCAGAAGGAGTGGCTGACGTTCTTTCCTCAACGCAGCGTCAAGGTGGTCACGAACCGCTCGGAGTTCCCGACGGACTACGAAGTGGTCATCGTCGGATACTCCAACATTAGCACTTGGGCCCTACAGTTGTCAAGGCACGCAGCCTACATTTTCGACGAATCGCACTACTGCAAGACCCCCACTGCCCAACGAACGAAGGTTTCGAAGAAACTCGCCCGCAGTGCTCGAGCAGCGGCCCCGATCCTCCTCCTGACGGGAACGCCCATCACCAACAGGCCAGCAGAGTACGCAGCCCAACTTGACATCATCGGACAGATCGACAAGTTCGGAGGGATGTGGGGCTTCTACCGCAGGTACTGCGATGCGTTCAAAGATAAATGGGGCCAATGGCATCTGGAGGGCAACTCAAATCTTGAGGAACTGAACGACCGACTGCGCTCAACCTGCTACATCCGTCGTACCAAGCCCGAAGTGATGAAGGAGTTGCCACCCGTGGTGCACAACCCTGTGCTCCTGGTCGGTTCGGGGCCGGCAATGAAGGAGTACGCCAAAGCGGAGAAGGACATCGTTCAGTACCTCGTTGATCGCGCCCGTGCCATCGCCAAGGAGATGGGTCTGAACCATCAGTCGGCCGCCGTCCGTGCGAGGTTCCGGGCCGAGTCGTCACAGCACCTTGTTAAGATCTCGGTACTGCGCCGGCTCGCAGCGAAGGCCAAGATGACCGCCGTCGATGAGTGGCTGGAGCAGCGGCTTGAAGAGGGACGCAAGGTCGTCGTCGCAGCGCACCACCGGGACATCGTGGATGAGATTGCCAACAAACATGGCGGTCTCAAGATCCAAGGCGGGATGAAGGTGGAGGAAGTTGAAGCCGTCAAGTACCGCTTCCAGAACGAACCCGTGTCTACGGCCCCGGTGATCGTACTGAGCATCCAAGCAGCGAAGTCGGGTCACACGTTGACGGCAGCGCAGGATGTGCTGTTCGTTGAGAGTGCGTGGTCGCCAGCGGACAACGACCAGACCGTCGCGCGTACACACCGCATCGGACAGGAGGGGTCGGTCACAGCCACCTACCTGATGGCGTCGGGGACGATCGATGAGGCGATCTACGATCTGATTGCCAAGAAGCGGGTTGTTGTCGAAGAAGCGACTGAAGGCAGCAGTGTCGGGGCCACCGGTTCGACGGGCGATCTAGTTATGGGAATGTTGGACAGCGGGTTGTCGTTCTGACCCATCCTCTGTAGGCTCATGGTATGACCATGATGCGCAAGGCAACCATGACCGGGATGGCGATCCTGTTCACCTACATGATCGTCGCCAACTTCTACTCAGGCCATTGGGCCCATGTAGCCAACTACTACTTCGGGGGGAACTGATGAGACTCCTGCAGGCGATCAACGAGAAGATCTCAATGTGCGACCGGATCATCCTCGCACTCTCATCTCAGGAGTTGGGGCGCTACACCCCCAGCGACGAGGTGGCCGACATGGTGGACTACATGCGGGACGAGCGTGACCGGCTTCGCACAGAAGCGAAGGAACTGGGCGCTGGTACCCATTGGGTGTTTGGGGAAGCGGTCTAATGTCCCGTATCCGGCCAGCAGCCGGTCGAGGATCGCGTAGGCCACCGCCGGGACAGGTCAAGACGCACCACCCGAAGGGGACACGTTGCGAGGGCGAGGGCTGCACCGCATTCATCTCGATCTACAACGACGACACCATCTGCGCTGCCTGCTTTGAGGCCATCGACATTATGGACCTTCCAACGAAGGTCGGGAGGTACCTGTGATGATGAATCCCGAGACCTGCCAGTTGCTCCCGTGCGAGAACCCGTACATCGAAGGCACGGGCGATTACGACGAGGGCCACTGGGTCTGCGATCTGGATGACTGCGCCGGGATGCTGGCGTCCCATGAGCGGTGGATCGCTGCGGGCTTCGAGTCAGTGGGTCAAGGCGTCGGTGGCCCGTACCGGAGGCCCCAATGAAACCCGTGCTGTTCCACGCCACGTTCGCTTCGATGGTTGAGTCCATCAACGCCGAGGGCTTACGCGTAGGCCCCGACGGTTGCGTGTACATCGCAGGCCCGACCTTTGCCCATGCGGCTCAGTTCCTCCAGTTCCGACAGGACATTGAGCGGTACGAGGAGGTCGAAGTGAACGGGTCGAAGTTCCGTCTGCCCGTGCCCTACGAAGAGCAGATCATCTACGGGTTCAAGATTGACACCGACTCTCTCAACCCGTTCCTTCTGCACCCGTCGACAGACCACAATCCTGAGTTCTTCGATGAGGACACCCTGTCCTACTGGTACGAGGAAGCGATCACTCCGGACCAGATGGAACTGACTTACCAGTATGACTGTCACACCCCGGTGGGAGACTAGGGACATGAGCAAGAAGAGGAAGCCCACCCCGAAGAAGGCATGGCAGCCGTTGGTCAAGGACCCCGACTGGGCACGGGAGAGCAAGCGTGCCGAGGTCATGAAGATGGCTAG